>Ga0307991_1002889_pt1 | contig 11410 bp, 10 predicted proteins | sample EllFjometagen131_FD_203146 | JGI IMG/M metagenome (GOLD analysis project Ga0307991, IMG submission 203146) | Marine microbial communities from Ellis Fjord, Antarctic Ocean - #131 | ecosystem: Environmental > Aquatic > Marine > Unclassified | place: Southern Ocean | collected 2014-10-08 | reverse complement strand
TCCATATATAATAACATTGTTTTTGCATTTATTATTGATGTTAATATTAACATTAAATTTTTTAGGTGAGAAGGATTTTCTTAATCCTTTTTTTACTAATATTTTGTATGCAGATTCTTTGCATGTCCAAAAGAGAAAGGATAAAAAATGATATTTTTTGTTTTTTTTAACAAAAACAAATTCTTCTTCGGTAAGTATTTTTTTTAAATATCTTGGATTAAAAAAATCCTGCAGATTTTTTTTATCTTTTAGCGATATGATGTCATTACCAATATAGACCATTAATTAATCTATTTTTTTTCTTCTAATTTTTTAGAAATAACACTTTCTGCATCATTTATTGTTTTAATACCTTCTAAAGATTTATCGTCAATTTCTATTTTAAATTCTTCTTCAATATCCAGAATTATATCAACTATTCTTGCTGAATTTATTTTCAAATCTTTTGTAATATCAGGATTTTCCGGAATATTTTCCCAGATTTTTTTGTCAAAAGTATATTTCTTTAAAATTGATATTATTTTATTTTTAATATTTTCCATAATTATATATATTTATATTATTAATTTGCAAATTAACTAATTTTTTTTAATATTAAACAAGAGTTAACATCTCCAAAGCCAAAGCTTGCTTTAGCAACATAGTTTAAATCAATGTTATTAATAATTTTTTGAGGGATTCTGTTTTTGTCAATTATTTTAGCAATTTCCGGGTGCAGGTCTTCACAATTTATACAGGGATAAATAAAATTATGATACATTTCCAAAACAGCAGATATTGTTTCAATAGTTCCGGCAGCACCAATACAATGTCCTGTCATAGATTTCAAAGAATTTATATAGGGAAAATCTGATTTTTCTCTTTTTAATGCCTTTGTCCAGTTTTTTATTTCTATTGGGTCAGCCATAGTTGAAGTTAAATGTCCTGATATATAATCTATTTTTTGTGGTTTAATGCCGGCAGATTTTATTGCCTGTTTAATGCATCTTTGAACACCATCAGGATTAGGAGCGGTCATTGAGCCATTATTTCGTTGTCCGCCGCTATTTATATGTGTTCCTGTGATTTCTGCGTATATTCTTGCATTTCTTTTTAAAGCTGTCTCTAAATCTTCAATAATTAAGACACCTGCTCCAGCACCGGGGACAAATCCGTTTGCAGAAGCACTCATAGGTCTGCTTGCTTTTAAAGGGTTATCATTATATTTTCGTGTTAAAACTCTAAGTACATCATATCCAATCCAACTATAAGGAGAATAAACTTCTGTTCCACCAACAAGCATTGCTTTTGCTTTGCCTGATTTAATTCTGTCATATCCCATTATAATAGCTTCTGTGCCTGTTGCACAGGCAGAAGAATTAGCTGTTATTTGATTTCCAAGAGCTAATATGCCGGATAATGCAGCACTTGAACCACTATGCATAGCATATTCCGCAGTCGTACTTCTTAATTTTTTGCTTAATCCTTTATTTACTAAAGGAACAATTCTGCTCCCTATAAAACATATACTACCAGCTCCACTTCCAATAATAATACCTTTATTATAATCTACATCTTTTGAATCATAATCAGGTATAGTATATCCAGCATCTTTCCAAGCTTCTAATCCGGCTATAACAGCATATTTAATAGTTGAACTGGTAGAGGATAAACTATATTTATTTAATAAATTATTATATGCAGAATTATCAATATCAGGTATTCCTCCTATTTGACAACCAAAATTAAGTTCTTTTAGTTCAGGAATAAATTTTATTCCTGATTTACCTTTTTTAATTGCATTAAGGAAGTTTTTTTTTCCAACACCATTTGGCGCAACAACGCCCATACCTGTTATAACAACTCTTTTATTCATTATTAATCAAATATAAATTTTAGTAATCTAGTAGTTCTTGCGACTATTTCTCCTTTAGGGTTTATCATTTCAACATTAGATCTAAGCAAATTTTTTCTGTAATATACTTTTTTAGCATGAACTTTCATTATTTCTTCAATATACACTCTTTTAAAATAATCATTCTGTCCATTAATAAGAAGAGGATAGAAATGTTGATTTGTTTCATATAATTTTAAGAGATAAATTATATGGCTTACCATGCCAATTTGTCCCATTGTTTCTACAAGAATTATTCCCGGGGTTACAGGATTATCTTTAAAATGTCCTTTATAAAAGAAATTTTCTTTTGTGTAAGTATATGTTCCGGTTATTTCATCTTCATTTACATCTAATATATTATCTACAAATTTAAAAGAAGATTCATAAGGCAATCGTTCAATAATCTTTTTTTCTAAAATTTTATCTATCATAGATATTTTAAATAATAATAAATATAATTATCAAATTTCATCAGGCGGTTGCCTGATTGTTTATGATAACTTGAATTAAAATTAGGATACAAAGATAATATTTTATTTTTAAACGATAAAAAATTTTAATGAAAATTTGCCTACTATTTTGTAATTTTTATTTCTGTGGATTTTATTAAATCCGCCTCAGGCAGATACTTGTTAATTTTAGGTATTAACAATTTGCTATGTAAAAGCATTATTTTTTTTATTTATTATTGTCAAATATAAATTTTAGCAATCCCGTAGCTCTTGCAACTACTTCTCCTTTAGGGTTTATCATTTCAACATTAGATCTAAGCAAATTTTTTCTGTAATATACTTTTTTAGCATGAACTTTCATTATTTCTTCAATATATACTCTCTTAAAAAAATCACTCTGCACATTAATAAGAAGAGGGTAGAAATGTTGATTTGTTTCATATAATTTCAAAAGATAAATTATATGGCTTACTATGCCAATTTGCCCCATTGTTTCTACAAGAATTATTCCCGGGGTTACAGGATTATTTTTAAAATGTCCTTTATAAAAGCAATTTTCTTTTGTGTAAGTATATGTTCCGGTTATTTCATCTTCATTTACATCTAATATATTATCTACAAATTTAAAAGAAGATTCATAAGGCAATCGTTCAATAATCTTTTTTTCTAAATCTTTGCTTATCATTATATTAAATTTGTTTTAGTATACAATTTGTTCTCCACCATTAACACTAATTATTTCTCTATTTATCCAGTCAATTTCTTTTGTTGTAAGTAAATAAATTACATTAGCTTTACTATCTCTGTGAACAATAAAAATATTAAAATTTTTTATTACCTGACATTTACAGATAAATATAAAATATATACAAAAATAGTAAAAAATTGTGAGTTTTATATTAAATTTGTAAATTTAATATAGATTTTGAATTATTATGTTACCACATTTTCACACATTATATCTTGAAACAACAAGGAAATGTAATCTTTCCTGCAAATATTGTTCAACAGGTTCTAATGGAAAATATAATGATGCTGTTGATATGTCTTTTAATGATATTGTGAACAGGATTTTGATACCTGCTTATAAATCAGGCACAAAATTTGTTGGTTTTTCCGGTGGCGAACCTCTTATGAGAAAGGATATATATGATTTGCTATATGAAGCTAACAAAATAGGACTTCGTATTGGAATAGCTACTAATGGCACTCTTTTGAATGACAAAGTGCTTAAAAGAATAAAATCCATTCTGGGTGATAACCTTATTGTATCACTGGGAATAAATTCTTTTGATAAGGATAATATATCTACAAGAGATTTGCCTGTAGATTTTACATTAAAAAAAATAAAACTATTGCAAAAGCACCATATAAGAGTTAATATTAGTGTTACAATTGGGAAATTTAATATACATACATTTCCTGATACAGTAAAAACCATTCAAAAATTAGGACTACCATATAATAGAATACCTTTTGTGCCAAGGAATAATCCTGAAGCTTATGACCTTATGCTTGATAAAGATATGTTACGTAAATATTTTCATCCCACATTAAGGGGCTATTTTGGAGGAGGCACCAGCTATCATCCATATTTTTTGCCTTATGAGACATATAAAAAAATATCAGGACAGACAGAAGAGAAAAATGGTGTTCCGACAAATCCATCAGTTGGCTGTTGGGTAGGGTCATATTATGCTATTAATCCTGAAGGAGAAGTTGCTCCTTGTCCTATGTTTCTGGACCATGTGTCAGGTGGGAATGTGTTAAAACAAAATCTGAAAGATATATTATATGAATCAGAATTGTTTAAAAAAATTGTTCAAAGGGATAAGTTAGAGGGCAAATGTGGTAAATGTAAATATCGTTTTACCTGCGGAGGATGCAGGGTTATGGCTTATTATTTAACAGGCAATGTCTTTGCACAAGACCCAAATTGTTTTCTTGATGAATTGTCTGAAGAAGAAATAAAGATTGCAGAAAAAGAGACAGAAAAAAGTTTTAAAAATTATACGAGGTTGGCACAAATAGGCAAAATGTTTACACCGCCAAATGATAAAGACATAAAATAGAAACTAAATAGTGTTTATCCATAATGTCTGATTTCCTCGTTATACTTGTCTTTCAAATCAGTCATTTACAAAAGTAAACTCCTGATTTTCAAGACTGCGCAAGCCTCGAACTCGAACATTCTGAACTAAACACTTACTTTATAGACATACATTAGATATCATACATTTCTTGGGCTCAGAAAAGTTTCATAATCCTGTAAATCTCTATTTACAACAGAGCCGGCACCAACAATAACATTATTTCCGATTTTAAAATGAGGAAGCACAACAGAGTTTGCTCCAATAACGCAATAATCACCTATAACTGCTGGTCCTATAATTGAAGCATTTGTGGCAACAGATACATATTTGCCAATTTTTACACTGTGTCCAATCACAGAATTTGCATGTAACATACAACCTTTACTAATCTGGACATTATGGGATATTGTAACACCCGGCTGTATAATAATTCCATTGTCCAAATTATTGAATCTGTCAAATAGTAAGTTTGCCCTTAAAGAAATTAAAGAAATTAATTTTCCGCCAATATTCTCAAACTTATTTGTCATTTTTTCTCTTATTCTGGGATGTCCTATAGCAGTAATAAATCTATTATCCTTATTTTTAATATGTTCTTTAGCTTGTTCTATAGATTTTATAACTTTATATTTGTTATATAATAAATTAGGAGAACTTTTGTTTTCATCAAAAAAACAAACTTCTTCATTTTTTTTATTTGAAAGAAAGATTCCTAAAGCTTCTTTCCCGGCAGCTCCTGCACCAACTATTAACATAATATACAAATTTAGAGTTATATAATATTATTTTTATGTTTATTTTTTTTTGCCAATTTGCAGATAATCATTAAATTAAGATAATTTTATTAATCTTTTAGTTTGTACCCGAAATTTTGATTACTTGTAAGATGTCTTACACCTGCATTTGTAATTAGTTTATCTTCCTGAATGCAATATCTTTTTTTAATTTTTTCAATATATTTTAGTATTATTAATCCATCAAACAGAAAAGATGTGCATTTTATCCTGAAACGTAATCTTATCAATGGATATGTAAGAACATTAATAATATGAATTTTTTTACTTATTTTTTTTGGCACTTTTTTATAAAATAAAGGGTCTGAAAATGAAAAATAGTATTGTTCAAAAATTTTAATTTTTTTTATTGTATGTTCTGATGTCCAAGGCGTTGCTTTATGTCTGATTAAGTATTCTATTCCATTGTTAAAATCCAACTGTTCTTGAATTTCATTAAATAATTTTGTTTTTGGTATTGGTATCCAAAAGGTTGAGTATATTGATAAATTTGGATAAATTAGTTTTATCTTCATTAATAGCTTCAAAGTTTTTTTTACATCTCTGTTATTATTAAAAGGAAAACTAATTATTGATGTAACTGATGGAGAAATGTCTGCATCTGATAATATTTTTAATGCTTTTAAACTTTCAGTAATACTGGTTTTTTGTTTAACTATTTTATTTAATATATAAGAATCTCCTGATTCAATTCCAAAAGAAATATTTGCACATCCGGATTTTTTTAATAATTTTAATTCATTAATACTAAATACTTTCAGTAAATTAACACTTGTTTGAGCACTCCATCGTATATCAAGATTGTTTTTAATAAATTCTTTTGCAATTTCAATAACAAACCTTTTGTTACCCATGAAATTGTCATCTCTAAAATGGACATTTTTAATATTAGGAGCGCTTCTGATAAAATTTTTAATATCATTAATTATGTGTTCTACTGTTCTGTGTCTCCATTTTCTGTTATAAACAATTGGCACAGAACAAAAACTGCAATTATTAGGACAACCGGTAGAAGCAAGATAATCTATTGTATTATCATGAATATATTTAGAAAAATTTATCTTATTATAGTCCAGATTTGTAACATCTATTTCATCTGGAATATTATCATTTTTGTTAATGTGTAATTCATTATTATGGTCTTTATAGCCCAAGCCTTTAATTGAATTGTCAAGATTATTATTTATTATTCCATCAACAAATTTATTTAATACATGGTCGCTTTGTCCTGTTAGTATATAATCAATATCATTATTGTTTAATAAATCATTTGGTATTATAGTAGGAATTAGCCCTGTCCATAATACAGGAATATTAGATATGTTTTTTATCTGTTTTGTTTTTTGAAGTCCATCTTCAATTTGAAAATTAACAGTAACAGATGTAAATTTTATTAATGTACTGACAATAAATAGTTTGATTTTATTATTATTTTCCAATACTATTTTTTCAATATTTTTTTCATAGCGACCATCTGTTAAAACAATATTCCTGTTTTTATGCCTGATTGCAGCTTCCTGATAAACCAGCTCATAAGGTAAAACAGAATTGTAATTTTTAGTATCAGGAAAATATATTAAAATAGTATCCATATTAATATTGTTTTGGATATTAAATTAAAAAAACTAATTATTGAATTTCAAAATTTGTAATTATTATATTTGCAAAAGCAATTTGCTAATTTACTAATTATTAAGAAAAATGTATTTTTTTTGACAATTTACTTATCTTTGTTGTGTATATAAATTTATATACATAAGATATAATTATTATGTATCTAGAAGAAATATCTTTAAATAATTTTAAGAACTATATTAAAAACAAGACAGATTTTTCAAAAAAAATTAATTGTTTTGTTGGTGATAATGGTGTTGGGAAAACCAATCTTTTAGATGCTATTTATTATCTGTCTTTTTGTAAAAGTTATTTTAATTCTATTGATTCTCAAAATATTTTACATGAAGCTAATTTTTTCTCTATACATGGGAAGTATAAAAAAGACAGTAATACAGATATAATAAGCTGCATACAAAAGAGGAATCATAAAAAACAATTTGAGCTTAATGGTAATAAATACACCCGTTTATCCGAACATATCGGGCTTTTTCCATTAGTAATGATTTCTCCTGCTGATAATAATTTAATATATAGTTGGAGTGAAGACCGCAGAAAATATATTAACAGAGTTATTTCACAATTTGATAAATTTTATTTAGAAGATGTTATAAATTATAACAAAGTTCTTGTTCAAAGAAATACATTACTAAAACATTTTGCTGAAAAACATTTTTTTGATAAACTTTCTATTGAAATATGGGATAAGCAAATGATTATGCTTGGAAATAAAATTTATGAAAAACGAAAAAAATTTTTAAAAAAGATTTCTCCTGTATTTCAAAAATATTATAAATTTATAACACAGGATAAAGAACTTGTTAGTATAGAATATCAATCGCAATTAACAAACACTGATTTTAAAGAATTGCTTGCAAACTCTTTGGAAAAAGATAGAATCTTACAATATTCAACAACAGGTATTCATAAAGATGATTTTGTTTTTAAAATGCAAAATTTTTCTATAAAGAAGTTTGGCTCACAGGGACAACAAAAATCTTTTATTATTGCTCTTAAATTAGCACAATTTGATTATACTAAAAACATTAAAGGATTTAATCCTGTTTTGTTGTTTGATGATATTTTTGATAAACTTGATGATAACAGGTTAACACAGTTAATAAAACTTGTTAGCAATAACAATTTTGGGCAGATTTTTATTACTGATACAGACAAACAGCGAATTAAAAAAATATTTAGTAATATAAAAACAGAATGTAAAATGTTTGAAATAAAACATGGAAAAATTATTAAATTAAAAAAATGAGATTACCATAGCAAAAGACAAGGACTTAGCGATGAAGTGATAAAGCAAGAATAAAATTGGGTTAGGGTTTCTTCAAGTTAGATTATTTCTTTTTTTTAAACTTTCCTTCTCTCCATGCTTTTATAAATTTAGCCCATGCTATAGGATTTAACAGATTGTTTGGAGGGAATTGTCCTGCATAGTATAATTTACTGGTTTGATTGTTAATATAATTTCTATAGTTCATACTGGCATTCATTTTATAGTTTTCAAATCTTTCTTTCATTTCTGCCTGAGCAAGATTTTTTTTAGCTCTTTCCAGGTCATCGTCAGGAATTTCAAGATTTACAAATGCCTGCTTAAATTGTTCAATAGTAGGCCAAGGATAAATAACAGTTTCTTTTAACAATATAGTATCAACGGTCATCACATGAATTAAGGAATATTTGTTTTCAGATAATGTATCAGGTATTTTAAATTCAGATTTTTTATATCCTATTGCAGAAAATATAACTGTATCATTTTCGTATGCTGCAAAAGAGAAAAAACCATAATAGTCGGTTGTTGTCCCACGCCACGAATCCTTAATAATTATGTTGGTAAAAGGCATTGGTTTTAAGCTGTCGGCACTGACTACAACGCCAGAGAACTGTATTACATCTCTTTTGTTTTTTTGTGCATAAGAATTATCAGAGATAAATAAGATAAATATTATTGTTAGTATTTTAACGAATGAACGAATGGGTGAATGGGTAAATGGATGAATTGGTAAATTGGATTTCATGTGTTTATATTTTCGTATGCTGTTGATATTTAGTTATTTATACCGTTAGATAATATCCTAGGGTATTAATATTGTTATTAGTCATTAATAGTCATTCGTTTGCTTTTCTAAGTTCCAAAAAAAGTAACAAAAAAAAATCAATATTATTATAAATTTTGGACAAAACATTTTTCAAAAATACAAAAATCTTTGATTTATAGAGTAAGGTTTGCAAAAGATAAGTAAAATATTTGCCTAATACAAATTTTATTGGACAGGCAAAAACCAAATTTGTTAAAAAGGAAGGACTCTATTATTTTTTTTAATCAATAATAATATCCTCAATAGCTCGTTTTGGCACGTGGTGTATTTGTTTTTTGTCGCGCCAGTATTTAATATCATTATTTTTCACTGTATCAATTACAACTGTTTCTTTTGGTTTGCCAAGAGCCAGGGCAAGAAGTATTTCATACTGAGATGATATTTTAAGTGCTTTACGAAGTTTATCTTTTTGTATTGAGGCGAGCATGCATCCGCCAAGACCTTTTTCTGTTGCACTGAGAAGAATATTTTGTGCAGCTATTCCATAATCGCATCCAAATGACCGGCTTATTTTTGTATCGCCAAGTATGATTATATAAGCTGATGGTCTTTCACCTTCACAAGGTCCTTGCCAGTCATTAAGATAGCCGGCCCAGGTAAGACAAGAAAAAATCAGAGCATTTTTTTGACTGGTATAAGAAAGAATATATTTTAATGGCTGCACATTGCCTCCTGATGCAGAAAGTCGTGCAATATCAACAAACTCTCTTAATGTCTCAGGTTTTATGTCTGCTTCCTGATAAAATCTTCTGTAACTTCTGTTTTTTAAAACTAATTCTTTTATCATTATGAATATTTATTAATGTTTCAAGTTCCAAGTTCCAAGTTCCAAGTTCCAAGTCCAATTATCCCCATAAATAACTATATTTCAATTAGGGCTAATAAAATACCAATCATAGTTATATTAAAAAGCAAAACATCAGTTAATAGATTGTAATTTTTTTTGTTTTAACAAAACTGGTATTATAAATCTTTATAAAGTAAACACCTTTATCATAACCTGACAGGTCAATTTGTTTTATTCCGATAAAATCGGAATTATTATTTTTGTAATAATCTGTAATATTAAATTGTTTTTTTAATAAAAGCTGACCATTTACATTACTAATTTCTATATTTATTTTTTCATTATATATAGTTCCAAATTCAATATTTATAAGTCCTTCATTAGGATTTGGATATACATTTATTGCATCATATTGCTGCATATCATCTATTGTTGTTGGAATAATATTAACATTTTGGTTAATAGTATCTTTACATCCATATTCACTTTCTGCAATCAACTGAACATTGTAAGTGCTATAATCATTGTATATATGTTCAGGATTTATTTCAGTTGAATTATCTCCATCACCAAAATCCCAGTAATTGAGATTTGAATTTGTTGAGGTGTTAGTATAACTAGCAGTTAAATCATTTGTAATATAAGAGAAATTTGCTGTTGGTGTTTCAGCAAAAGTAACGGATACAGTATCAGAGTTTGAACACTGTGGATTTGTCTCTGTCCATATAAATTCATATATTTCATAATTGTTCACATAAACAGTAGCATTAGAGTCATTAATATCAGAGAAAGAAATAGAATCATTTAAAGAAGACCATGTTCCTGTAGAACCTGTTTGACTCAAAGAGGCATTTAGATTATATTGCAATGCGCAAATTGTATCATCATCTCCTGCATAAGGGGAACAAACAATTTCATTTAGGCAGCTGGTAACAGATATATTATCAAGTTTTGTTTCATAAATGTTTGAATTATTGTATCCACAGTTGGCATCTAAATAAAACAGTATGTTTGATTTATTTGCTATTAAAGATATATCAAATATAACATTGACGTGTATGCATGTTCTTTGTTGGTCAAACATCAGCCAAATACCGTTTCCGTCAATATATCCATGTTCTACGCTATCAATTAATACTGATACGGCATTTACATATCCGTCGTCTGCCCACATATAGAATCTTACTCCATCGTTGGGTTGTGAAGAAAAGTAGGAATTAGATATATCAAAATTTAATTTAACAGAGTCAAAGCCATTACAGTTTACTTCCGGTGTTCTTAAAAAGTTTCCCCAATAGCTGTTCCATGAGCCGGAATATCCTGCACATGCGCCTGTGCAACCTCCTGAAGATATATAGTCAATAGGAGTACTATAATCAGGAGCAAACCATACGTTTGTCGGTGCCGAGCTTCCATGTATTATAACATCTGAGTTAAATTCTTCAGGACCTAAGAGAATTGTCTGTGCTAAAATGTTATTTCCATATATAACTATTGTAAAACACAGAAATAATAAAAGTTTTTTTGATAGATGATAAAATGTTTTCATAGTTTATTTTATGTTTATTAATATTTAGATACAAAAATAGTATTTTTATTTTAAATTCATCAGATTTAGAAATTAGAGTATTTAGAAATTGATATTGGTAACAATAGTAATTACTTATGTATATGAGAGACAAA
>Ga0307991_1002888_pt1 | contig 11412 bp, 12 predicted proteins | sample EllFjometagen131_FD_203146 | JGI IMG/M metagenome (GOLD analysis project Ga0307991, IMG submission 203146) | Marine microbial communities from Ellis Fjord, Antarctic Ocean - #131 | ecosystem: Environmental > Aquatic > Marine > Unclassified | place: Southern Ocean | collected 2014-10-08 | reverse complement strand
CATCCGTCTGGACGCGCCGAAACGTGCCACCACCGCCTGGTGGAACGCGCGGCTTATTCCCCTCATCAACCTCTTGATAAAGGACACCACGAAAGTTCTCAAGGAGTTTCAGATACCCGCCCCGCTCCTAGTCGTCCAAGGAGACGGGACACTGATGGCAGTTCGGGAAGCACAGCGGCGGCCGGTTGAAACCATCCTCTCGGGTCCAGCAGCCAGCATCCTGGGAGCACGGTTTCTGACCGACAGGGATGACGGTCTTGTAGTTGATATGGGCGGTACCACGACGGATATGGCCATGCTGAAGCATGGCAGGGTAGAAATAGATCCCGGAGGAGCTCAGGTGGGCGAATGGAAAACCCAGGTGGAAGCGGCACGGATCAGGACAACCGGCCTGGGAGGAGATAGTATCGTCCAAACTGAAGATGGAACTCTCAACGGCCTCAGGATTGGTCCGCAAAGAGTGGAACCTCTATGCACCATGGCTGAACACTTTCCGGAAATCTTGTCCGTCTTGAAAAGATTAAAGAATGTAAGCACAAGGATTCCCTTGATGCTTTATAACCCTTGCACCTTTTATCTAGGAAAAGAAACACCCCCACATACTGCCAGTGAGATTCCCAGGATACTGAAAGGAGGTCCGGTAAACGAATATGAATTATTATCCAATCCCTCCCAGGCTATAGACAAATGGCAGCTCAAAAAGTTGGAAAACCGGGGAATGATCTCCCGTATATCCCTGACCCCCACTGATTTCTGTGTGGCAACGGGCACCTATGATCTCGGCTCCAAGGAGGCCGCACAGGTCTGCATTTCTATCCTGGCAAAGGGACTTGGGATAAAGGAATCAGCGCTCTACCAGGCACTTGAAGAGGAAATAGCAAGACGACTATGCCTGGAGGCGGTCAACCTCTCTTTTCCCAAGGATGCTTCTCCTATCCTCTCCCTCATGCACCACTGGTTCCCCGATGAAAAAACGCAGCGGAAGAGCGAGCAGGCGATAGAGGTCTCCGTAAAGTTGACTCATCCGGTATTGGGCATCGGGGCCCCTGCCAGGGCCTGGCTTCCCCGCTCTTTCGAGCATCTCCATACTTCCTGTGTCCTGCCGGACCACTTCATGGTAGGAACCGCCATTGGAGCAGCCGTTGGGGCTGTGGGGTTTGTATTAACCGCGGAAATCCGGCCCCTCCCCAAAGGTGGCCATATTGTCTTTGCCCCGGACGGCCAAACGGAATTCGAGGATCTTGAAGAAGCGGTCCGGGCCGGACGGAAAAGACTGGAGTCTATGGCAAAAGCTCGTATGCAGGCAAATGACGTGAAAGATGCCATGCTGGCCTTTTCCATGGAAAGACGATCGGTCGCCATCCCCGGAGGTGAACTTTACCTCTGCACCATACTTACGGTGCAGGCAACGGGCAGGACGGCAGTAAATGAAGTCAACAAGGCATAGCTCAATAAATCGGCAACAAACCCTGGCTAAAGGCGAAGGCAACGAAGTCTGATCGGATTGCGGGCGGATTTGCAGGTAATCATAATTATCCCAATAATTACCAATACTGCACCAATGAACTTAAGGCAAGAAAGTTTTTCTCCAAGAATGGCTGTAGCTGAAGCGATTGTAAATATTGGCTCTGTATTCATCAACATTGATGCTTTGACTGGACCGATAATCTTGAGGCCGGCATAAAATGCTACATAAGCAACCCCAATGGCAAATCCTGAGCAACATAATCCAAACAGGTTGGTTGATGTGATGGCATTTGCAGGGTCATCCCCTATGAACAGGAAAAGTATAAATAATAGTGTGCCGCTAAAAAGGCTGTGGAGGTTCACTGCTTGGGGATCAGCAGTACGAATGGTCAAACTGCTGACCGCGACAAATATGGCCATGCCAATTGCTGCCATGAGTGCAAACAAAACACCGCTGATTTGAAAAATACTTGTAGGTTGAATCCCCAAGGCAAGAGACAAACCAAGAAAAGCAATAACAACCGCCGTCAAACGAATGATGGTAATAGGTTCATTTTCTGTAAATCTGGAAATGAAGATTATGAAAAATGGGCCGGTATAAAAGACAAGGACGGCTGTACTTACCGGTATATATTGCGTAGCGCCGAGATACCCGATTCCCATCATAAAAACAGTAAGGCCGAGAGCGAGTGCCATATAACGTTCTCGTGGCTGTATCTTTATCGGTTTTTTAGCCGCTTTTTGACAAACGAAAAGCAGCACTGTGGCTACCAAGTAGCGCACCGCATTTGAGGTGTTAACACCAACTCCCTGCTTGATCACCATGCTTGCAATGATGATACTCGATGAGAATCCCAATCCGGAGATGAGCAGTAATCCAATGCCGATCCATGGCCGTGTATTACCCAAGTCCACTTGAAGTTTATGCTTTACGCTTTGTTTTATAGGCCCCATAACCATAGCAGAGTAATCTTGATGATATCGATGTCCCTATGCCCTCCCCTGTAGATCCTTTTTGAAGCAATCAACCTGCGCTGTCTTGTATTTGCTCCTCGCTAAAAAGACGACAACAAACATAATCAAAGCGGCTCCAATGATTTTTGGCCAAGTTAGTGCCTCTTTCAGGATAATCACCGCCAGTGCAATCGAAACGATAACTTCAAAGGTAGAAATCATGGCGGCATTGCCCGTATCAATTCGCTTGAGACCGGCAAAGAGGCACACCAGGCCAAAAACGGTTGAAATCAATGCGCTTGCCACCGTTGCTGCCCAGCCGCTCAATCCCATTGGCCAGTGGGCTCCCTATATTCCTACCAGTACCCCGTAAACAGGCATCGCCGAAACAATAATCACAGTTGAAGTGGTTAAGGAACCCACTTTATGGATAGAAGCACTCCCAAGTATCAAATAGAACGCGTAAACGATGGCGGTGACAATCGATAAAACAATGCCCAGAAACTGTCCGCTGCTGAAAGGCACAGTAGTAAATATAATGCCCAAGAGCGTCAGAAAAACCCCCGTGATTTTGTTATAGGTAATGCGCTCTTTGAGAAAAAAAGCCGAAAACAGCGAAACCAATGCGGGATACATATACGGGATAACAACGACCAGACTCACCGGAGCCCACGTCAAGGCGGTATAGTAGCAAAACGTGCTTCCCTCTATACCCACTGCCCCCATGAAACCAATGTAACAAGAAGCCGCCCTTTGGCTTATTTCAACTGGTTTGCTGCTAATATTACCACCATTACTACCGAAGCAATCGCAAAGCGAATGAAAAGAAATGTTTCAGGATTTGTGCCGGTATCAAAAGCAATACGTACAAAGATAGGATTGACTCCGAAGCATGCAGCCGATAGCGCAATTAAGAATACCCCCATTAAACGATCCACAAGTGTACCCGAAATTTCGGAAGAAAAAGCCGCAATCTCCGGCCCGCGAAGTGGAACTTTAACCACTAGGCCCAAGACTTTTGGCTCATATGTAAATAATTCCGTATCTGCTCGATAAATACTAGAAACGCATTGGCAGCAGATTTCTGGATTCATTACCGATTTTTTTGAGTTATTACATAACTCCAAATTGAACTTTGCTCAATAACAATCTTGACGGCTTCGCAAAAAGTTGTAAATTCTCCAAATCGTCATTCTGGCAAAAGTCGGAATCCAGTCATTTCAATATCTTCTGGATGACGGATCGTGACTTTTTGCGAGGCCGTCAATCTTTGAAACAGGGTGCGTAATATTCATTGTTTGTTGGGAAACCTGGGCCTCGGAGACTCTCAAAGATCCAGCCCCGGGTTAAAAGGCACTGTGAAGAAGAGGGGCGGAGCATCCACCACAAGGTCCCTGATTTTTAGTGTTGGAGATAAAGAAAACCACTGCCCTGCATCTAGAGCGGGGGCTGGCCGCGGATCTTTATTGAGGACTCTTCACATGTCGGTTTAAATATCTCGGGCTTCATCTTTTTCTCTTGCACTCCCGAGATTGATTACGCTATATTATTTATCATTTTGCAGGCTCATAAAAAAAACTTATTATATTTCAAACACACAACGCGGTCTACTTTTTCCAACGGGGCGAAAGATTTATGACCCGCTTGCTTAGTCAAGATGTAGAAGGTATAAACGCCGAAATTGACAGCTTTGACGCTGCGTTGAGACAAAAAACCGGGCACACCCTGTTTGAGGTTGCCTGCCATGCGGCTGGCATAGGCAAGAGACCTGCAAAAAAATTTATTTCCTCTGTGAAGGCGAGGGTGATTCCTATGACCTGCGGTCAAGGAATTATTGAGGGATTTGCAAAGGCAGTAGAGGACATTTTAATTCACATCGGGTTCAATGCATTTCTAACGCAAAATACGGATGCCTCAGGTGTGGCGGAAGCCTTTGAGAATAGCGCGGACATCCTGATGATGGCGGATGACAGGCGTTTTGTTGCTTTGGCCCCAAAAAGTTGTCATGTTATTGATAACGCAGTGGCAACTGGTAAGGGATTTGCAGCAGAACTTGACTTAATGGCAGGTGGATTAAGAGGAAATAAGGTCCTTATCATTGGTTGCGGACCTGTTGGCCAAAGTGCTGCAGAGACATTAATCGAATTCGGCGCAAGAGTATCAGCCTATGATGCCAATCAGAAACGATGCATGGACGTTGCGAGACAGATTCTTCGATTCCATGACGTCAAGATTATGATGGAAAGGTCCCTAAGGCATGCGTTGAAAAATCATAGATTTGTGATTGAGGCTACCAATTCACCGGATGTTATTGACGAGAAATATCTTGGTCCGGGAACACTTATTGCTGCTCCCGGAATGCCTCTGGGAATAAGCGCGGCGGCATATAAAAAAGCGCACGCCCATATTCTACATGATCCCCTCCAGACAGGGGTTGCAACCATGGGGTTAATGGGTCTAAAGGCCTGTCGCCCTTTGGAATTAGATGAAGAGACTGAGTCTCATGAGCAGTGAAGAAAAGGCGAAAAAACCTGCGAAGAGATACTACAGGAAGCGGGTGGAACTTTTCAGACTGATTGAAAAGATCAAGCTCTGGCCTTCTCGAAGAGGCGTTCTGCATGGCATAAAAACCATTGAAAAGATGGGGGACCAGGCGAGAATCACCACCCATTGCAACAAGACATTCATGGTGAGCAATTCCAGAAACAGTCGCGCCGCACGATGGATAAGGAATAAGTGGTTCACCGGTGTTTGCGGTGCATGTGCAGTCCCTGAATGGAAACTGCAGAAATATTCATCCACCCAGTTTAAACGACATTACGGATCCCTTCTGCAGAAAGATGAAACAAAACGGAACGCTCTTATTTAACTCATAAAGGTAGAGTATTGGCAAAAGTGGAGATATTTGCAGGAGCATGTGGTTTCAATACAATTGTTGAGGCACGAATGAATGGCGAAAATTGCAGCCTTTCCATTGAGTCAGAGTGTGAGGCAGTGCAGTCATTGGCGGAAGAATTGAAAGAAGTACAACCATTTCGAGAAATCAGCTTCAGGGGAGAAGGCCCCCTTACATTAAAATTGGCCGCCAAGCATTGTGATCATGCCGCCTGTCCTGTACCCGTGGGTATTATAAAGGCAGTGGAAGTAGCGGCGCGATTGGCACTGCCTGCTGATGTTAGTATTAAATTTTCGGACAGTTCCAAATGATAATGAACATTTCTCATTCAAGCCCAGAAAACTTACCCTCTTAAAAAATTGATCTGGTTTGTATGGTTGCTTTTTTTGCCCATTGCGGATGAAAGGCCATGAGCCGATAGACTTCCGAAGGAATAACCAGTAAAGAATCCGGGTCCAGAGGGCCCGGATTCTTTACTGTATGGGCTGTCCGTTTTCATCCCAGCCGCGAAGGGAATAATATTCTTTTAACATTGTTTCAAGTTCATCTTCTTTCAAGACATGCTCACTGTGTTCAAATTTTTTGTAAAAGGCCTTTGGCAGCCGATCGTCCTCCGGTTTCAGGCCCTCCCGGAGGTTGAATCGTCTGATAAGGGTGCTTATATCTGCAGCCCTAGCCTGCAGCGCGGGTCTCCCACCATCAAGCCCTGTAACCGCATGTATTACATCACCAAGCCCTTCCCATTGATACATGTCTCTATAAAAACGGCAAAATATAAGCGTGTCAAAGATAGTAAGCCTGTCTTCAAATTCTACAAATAGCTTAGCCTTTCCTTCAATTTGATCAGGACTGATCATTCCGCTCAGTTCAGGTTTGTAAAAGGTTGCCCTGAGGTGGCACGCCCCTCTATCAGAAGTCGCATAGGCAAGACCCATACCTTTCAGGGAACGGGGGTCATATCCGGGCGGCTCCATACCCTTCACATGCACCGCAATGTCCTCAAGGCCCCATTCCTTAGCTGCAAATTTGATCCCATTTGCCAGTATGTTCCCAATTCCCTCTCTCCTGGCTATCATTTGGAGGAGTTCAGCTATTGCGTCCACCTCGCCATAATCAATACGAAAATCCACTTTTCCACGCTTTGCCGCTTCAATGGTAAATCCGCACAGGTTCCCTGCAGAAATGGTGTCCATACCCATTCTGTCGCAAATATCATTCAAATAAGCGATCTCTTCAATGCTATCCACAAGGCAAAGCCCTCCAAAGGCGTTTATGGTTTCATATTCAGGGCCTTCCAACGTCAGTCCAGCATGGCGCCCGTGCAAGACTTTGGTCATGCGGCCACAGGATATAAAACATTTGAGGCAACCGTGTGGCTTTACTTCGAGGTCTCTGTGAAACGTATCGGAGCTGATCTTCTCCCAATTTTCATATCTTCCATCTGACCAATATCTCGTTGGAAAGGCATATGCATTGTTCAATACTTTGACCATCTGCGAGGTACCCATGCTTTTATAGGCCTTTACTCCTGCATTGTCCTTCCCCTCCAGTGCTATTTTTTTTGAGATTGCACGAACTGCATCTGTGTCATGGAGGGTTCGTTTTCGGTCCCCTTGAAATATAATCGCCTTTACTTTTTTGGCTCCCAGTACTGTACCAACGCCCGTTCTGCCGCATGATCGCCAGTGGTCATTTTTGATAACCCCGAACCGCACAAGGTTTTCGGCGGCAGGGCCGATAACAGATGCCCCTGGCTTCCCAAAATGATCATCAGACCGGGCAAATCTTTTTAGAACCGTATCCTCCGTCTCATAGGTCTCCTTTCCCCAGAGGTCACTGGCATCATGAAAATCAACGCCTTCAGGATGGATGCCAAGTACAGTGGGTTGGTTGCATTGGCCCTGAATCACAATGGCATCGAATCCTGTGGAATCGATCGCTTCAGGGACCTTGCCGCCCGAATAGGATTCCGAGTAAAATCCCGTTTGGGGTGATTTAGTGAAGGCGCCATATCGACACGAACCCCATATGATACTGCCGGAAATAGGGCCTGTAGCCAGGATCAGGTTATTTTCAGGGGAAAGAGGATCAACCCCCGGAGGATTCAATTCATAAAGGAGGTAAGAACCGAGGCCCTTGCCTCCCAGATATTTTTCATAAATGTCATCACCAACGGTCTCTATGCCGAAGGCCTTCTTATTTAGATCAATCTTTAATATCTGACCGTAAAATCCATCCATAATATCCCTCCTTTTCGGTAAACGTTCTAACAGCAAACTCCATTAAACAGTTCATCGGGCCGCATCAGGAGTTGAATCTACAGCCCGAACGATTCGAAATCGTTTTCTTATTGTTTCAATCACTGCCTTCATCTTTTCCTGCGCCTCTGAAAGTTCAGATCCTGCAGCAATCAAGGTCGCAAGCCAATGATCCCGCCCTTCAGTATAGCTGGTAATAGCCTCATCAGCCCCAAAAAAATCTGGCACAACCTGCAAAGGACCGCCGCCTGTCATCATGTGCTCACCCGCTATTTCTAAAAGTCCGGATGAAACAGCGATGTGTTCATATACGACGCCAGTGGCCTTCTTTACTTCCGGCAGCAGGAAATCGTGGCTGACGAAGATCTTCCCCAGCATTTCCACTATGTTCAATCCGGTCGACCAAAAAACAGTTGTGGGCGTCTGGCTGGGAAGTCTCGCGTCGATCTCCAACACTTTTAACAGACCATCGTTCAGAATAACCTCCACGTCCATGATCCCCTTCAGGTGCAGAGTCCGGGCGATATTCACCGAAATTCTTTCAAAGATACCTGAAAGTTCCGGGGTCAATCCCGTTGGAGCGGTCACGCGTTTGCAGTCATAATGGGCGTCCATGTGGAGGTCTGTCACCTGGAGGGGAAAATATTTTCCATCCATGCCAAGGACTTCCAGAGAATAGGATGGGCCCTGAACAAATTCCTGGATGACCCAGGAAGCCCCGCCAAAGTCAGGCATCCCAAAAGCCTTTATCTCATCTTCTGACCCGAAAACATGCACGCCTTCGCTTCCACTCGACTCGCTTGGTTTCGCCACTATCGGGAAACCGCATTCCCGCCAGGGCTTTGGAACAGGCACACCGATTTGGGAAAAAACCCGATTCGATTCGATCTTGGACGAAGAGACCCTGTATGCATCGAGGTCTAAAGCAATGGGAATCCCGGCATTGTTAGCCTCCTGAGCCAGGGCATGTATGGCATCGTCGTTTTCCAGGGCCGGGATAATAATATCTACTTCTTCTAAGATCTGCTGAAGCACCTCTTTTTCTCTGACATCTATCTGAATAAAGGTATTGCAAAACCCGGATGCTGGGACATCGGCTTTCTTGTCAATGAGCAATACCTCCCATCCTGCTTTCTGTGCCAAGTAGGTGGCCTCCACCCCCTGGAGTTTTCCACCCACCACGGCTGCTAACATGCAATGGCCTCTTTCTCGTATTTCTGCTTCACCGTTTTGGCACGCTCTGCAATCCAGGTAAGATATTCATCAGATGATGCCGCTTGAAGACCGCATGATCGCAGCACTGGCTGCACACTCCCTTCTGTTCTGCGCGCATCCTCAATATCAAGGGAATTCTGAGCGACCCCGGCCAATCCCTGTCCAGGAGGTATGAGAGATGTGACCACATTTGCACCGGCGTCCAGCCTGGAGTGTAATCCCGTAAGGCCTCCCACATCCAGTGAGGCTGGAATCAATCTATCAGGAAAGGCCAAACGCATAATCGCTGTAATCATCAGTTCCCTGACCGGATCAGGCGGAATTCTGGCTTCCATTGGAGTACCCCTTTGCGGGACAAAATTCATAACTCTTATTTGATCAGCATCAAGAGATCGCATAATCTCAATGGATTCAGCAATATCATTGTCGCTTTCCCCTATTCCACACAGCAATCCCTCTTCGATCAACATCCCCAATTTGTGTGCGAAGTATTTCTTGCCGAGACGTTCCTGATAGTTCTGGCCTGTTCTCAGCTTGTTGAACAACGCTGGATTATGGGTCTCCTGGTAGCAGGCGTACCATGTTGTTCCGGCATTCTTCAAATTCTCCAAGGCATAATCGGGAATGACACCTGGTGAAATCATGACGGGCAGGCCTGTCGCTGCTACAACGGCACGGACCAAAGAGACCAATTCATCAAAGCCATTGCGACCATGAAAAAAGATCTCGGGATCTTCTCCCATAGTAAGATCAATGAGATGAACACCCGATTCAGCGAGCCTGGAGGATGCCCTTATTATTTCATCCGTTGTCTTTCGATATCTTTGGGAGGCCCTGTTGGAACGGCGGAAAAAACAGAATTTACAGTCATTCCGGCAGTACGTGCTTGTGTACACAAAACCATATAAAAAAACTTTATTGCCGAAATATTCTGATCTTCGTTCCCTGGCTGCCTGAAACACGGATTCTATTTGGCGTTTATCCGTAAGCGCCAATAAGAATATGATGTCCTCTTTGGGAAGGCAATAGCAACGCCTTGCATCATTGAGTATTTTTTCAAGCCTATTTGCAGAATTAACAATCTTCATCGGTTTTCAGCTTTCAAATTTCCTGACTGCATTTTTAAGTTCCTCCGGGACATGAACAGGTTCATTGGATTCAAGATCAACAACGACGGCCACAATATGCCCTGAATTAATAAGGTGGTCTGTTTTTTGTTCATGGATCCGAAACTCGATAGTAAAGCTCGTATTTCCAAAATTACTAATTTCAACATGAACATTCATCGTGTCATCAAAAGATACACTGGATTTGAACCGGGTCAGGGCTTCCGCATACAAAAAATTGAGACCGTTATCGACAAAACGTTGCAAACCATAGCCCACGGCCTTGAAATATTCCAGGAGAGCTATATCGAAGTAGGTCAGATAATTAGCAAAAAAAACATGTCCGTTTGCATCTGTATCAGCAAAACGAACAGGGATGCTCGCAAAATATTTGGATAGTTTTTTCATTCTCTCTGCATACCCCGTTTGGCTAGCCATCATTGATCTGGCTGAATCCGACATATCTTAGATATTCAATCGAATTCCGTCCAAATACGTCAGACTTCGTCCCATCCTTCCGAGGCTTACGCTCTTTTCTGAAGCCATCAGCAGACGTTCCAGCCCAAAACCTATTCCAACCCATGTGTCCACTATTTTCCACGGCCGATCAAGAGGATGGGGGCCCATAGCGCCTGAACCAAGCTCGATATCCCCTCTGGCGCTGACAACATCCAGAGTTTCCCCGTAAACTTCTGATTTTTCCGTCTCAAGTTTGTAATTCTTAACACCCGCCTCATTCACAACCAAGGCGGCAAGTTCCCTTATCCTCTCCTTTCGGTACGTCTCTGGCAACCCCATCTCCACCAAATTGAGCATAGTAAACTCACTGGAATGGTGTGCACCCTGGCTCTCCTTGCGAAAGCAAGGCCCAACTTCAAAAATACGCACAGGTTTTTCCCATAACCGCAAAAGATCTCTGAGGATAAAATAGAGATGCGGTGCGAGCATGGGGCGCAGGCACTTGTTCCCGCCCAGCCAATAAACCTGAGAACTTAAAGGATGCTTGTCATCAATTCCCATTTTGGATAGCAGACCCTTTGACATGATGATGGGGGTCACAACCTGCACGAAACCATTCTGTATGAGGAGATCAGAAAGACGCCTCTCCAAATCAATCAGGTGAGGCTGCACGCGGCTCTCCCCGAATTCAACCAGCCTCTCACGCTCACGTTTGGCCAGTTTTTTCTCTAGAGCCTGATATTCTCGGTCTCGGGCGTCAGCATTTTTGTAATATCTGTCCAGATCCGATAAGTCGGCATTCAACTCTGTCAACCGTCGGTACTGAATCTCAGACCATGTCACTCCCAACGCAATGCATCCTTTCCCTGTTTTGGGAAGACAATAGGCCTCCCAACCTCAAAAGGATGGAAAGATCCATCCCGGAATTCCTAAATCCCCACCTTACTTGCAAAGGGACGCCAGACCCTCCTCCATAATACCCAGACCTTTCTCAAGTTGTTCATCGGTTATCACAAACGGCATCAATAGCCGGATTACATTTCCGAATGTCCCACAG
>Ga0307991_1002886_pt1 | contig 11416 bp, 8 predicted proteins | sample EllFjometagen131_FD_203146 | JGI IMG/M metagenome (GOLD analysis project Ga0307991, IMG submission 203146) | Marine microbial communities from Ellis Fjord, Antarctic Ocean - #131 | ecosystem: Environmental > Aquatic > Marine > Unclassified | place: Southern Ocean | collected 2014-10-08 | reverse complement strand
TAGAAGGGACTTTTCAGTGAAAAGGGACTGAAATCTTCTGCTGATGACATACGCTATGTCTGATAGTACTTTTTTATTATTTTTGAAAAATAACCGTAACATTTTTGGAAAAGCAAAGACAAAATGCCTGTAAAGGGGTCAAATCTACTCTTGTCTCTTGCTAATTTTTATTGTATTACTATGCTATGTCCAGACCATTAAGAATACAATATCCAGATGCTTGGTATCATATAATGAACAGGAGAGGGAGATATGAGGCGATCTTTGAAGATAAGAAGGATTATCCTATGTTTCTGGAGTTATTGCAGGAGACAATTGAAACCTTTCATATAAAGGTTTCCGCTTTTTGTCTAATGCAAAATCATTATCACCTTTTAATTCAGACTCCAGAAGGAAACATCTCAAGAAGTATGCGACATATTAATGGTGTTTATACTCAAAGATTTAATAAAAAACATGGATATGACGGACATCTTTTTAGAGGAAGATATAAATCAATACTGATTGATGCAGACAGTTATCTTCTTCAGGTGATGAGATATATTCACAGGAACCCAATCACTGCTGGTCTAACTGAAAATTTAAATTATAAGTGGAGCAGTCACCAAGCATATCTATCTGATTTAAAAAAGTGGAATTGGGTAAGTAGAGATAAAATATTAAAGACGCTTAGCCGCAAGAAAGCTTTACAGAAGATTGTTTACAGAGATTTTGTAAATCAATCAGACAATGATGACTTTTCAGCTATCTATAAGAAAAGAAAGCTCCCTGCAATGCTTGGGACTGAAGTTTTTTTGAAGTTGATCAAGGATCTTTACTTTATTAAGAAAAGACATATTGAGGTTCCAGAATCGCGATTATTGGTCCCGGAAACAGATAAGATTATGGCTGTAGTTTGCGAGAAATACAAAGTCTCCATATCTGATTTGCGTATATCAATAAGAGGGCAATTAAATGAGCCAAGAAATGTAGCGATGTATTTAATGAGACATTTAAGGGGCGATACATTAAGCGCAATATGTAAGGAATTTGGACTCAAAAAAGATAGTTCAGCTGGAAGTATAGTAGACAGAGTTAGAAAGCAGTTATTAAAACATAAGGAATTCAGAAACAAGGTCGCTGGAATAAAGAAAATAATAAGTAAGAGCTAATAGGAGATTTGACCCCTTAACTGGAGATTGCTAAGAACCCTTTCCCGGCAATTATCTAGATACTGCATTGAATCCTTTTCTGAAAAAGAAAGAAGTTATTCATGCCGTTTTCTATGTGAGCTACGACCATAAGAGATTTTTTGGCAACCCAAAAAAGAACTTTTTGGATACCCTTAAAAAGATCGGGGGTCGGAGAACAATACTAATTTGCCTCTCCGCTTTGCCGTCAGCAGAAAGAAGATATAAAACGTGACATTTCTGACAATAGGCTATTGAGACTTCCAAACCTCATCCAGGTCAGTGTCTGGGACGTCAAAAACGGTATTGTGCGGCGGCAGAGGTTCATGCAAGAAGAAATCCGGCAAACGATCATGGACGGATGTAAAACCGGCCCTTTTATTGAAATCACGTTCCATACTCAAAATACGCCTTCCCATTTTATCCAGATCCTCGGGGGTATAGTTAAGTCCGTGCATTGCATTGATCATATCGACGACCGCCGCCAGAGCTTCCGGATTTTGATTTATGGGACCATTTGCGAAAAGGCATATGCCGGTAGTGTCCAAAAGCGCGGCGGTTTTTATCTGAACGTTCATGGAGAGCTCCGCCTGGCCCTTCGATTCCAATCCGAAAACGGGGCCCATGAGATTCGGAGCGAGGGTAATGCCCGCCGTATGATCGGCACCCATGGTGCTCAAGGCATAAGTCGCCCCATAGCCTTTGAGGGCCCGCGGATCATAGCCCGCCATGGCTTGTCCTTTTACCGCAGGCACCCGTCGAACCCCAAAGGCCTTCCCGGAAGCTTCGGCACCGGACAAGAGAATGCGGCCCAAAGGCGTCAAACGACGCATTTCGTCCATTAAACGTTCAGCCCCATCTGCGTCTCCAAAAGGGATCAGATTCCCTTCCATGGCCACGGCCACAGCACTCCCGGTCTCGATGGTATCCACGCCCAGATCATCACAGGCCCGATCGATGCGGGCTATGGCATCAGGATCGTCGATACCACAGTTGGAACCCCAAAGACAGAGGGTTTCATATTCCGGCCGTTTGGTCAGATATGCCCCTTCACTATCCATATAAATGGCGGAACAACGGATAATGCACCCGGTCATGCATCCATGGGCCAGAATCCCCTTACGGGCCTTGATGATTTCCCTTAGCGTTTCGCCGGATATCTTTTCTGCGCCTTCAAAATTCCCTTCCCTGTAGTTGCGCGTGGGCAAGGCGCCTGCTTCGTTAATGACATTGATGAGATAGGGCGTGCCATATTTCGGGATGGCATCCCCGGTCACCGGATGGCCCGCCAGGATCTTTGCAAATTTTGTGGCGGCACGTTTGAAACCGTCCGCATCCACCAACGGCACCTTTTTGCTCCCGGAAGGATCGATAACGATTGCCTTGAGGCCCTTGCTCCCCATTACCGCACCCATTCCTCCGCGACCGGCATGCCGGGTGGGGCGAAACTCCCTGTCCGTGAAGGCCACGCTTGCGGAAGTCATTTTATGTTCACCCGCCGGTCCGATGCTCACCAGGGCGATTTTGTCACCATATTTTTCTCTCACCCACTTGGCGGTATCATAATTGCCGTACCCTCTGAGTTCATCGGCAGGGATCAAACGTGCGCCTTCAAGGTCCACATGAAGAAGGTAGAGGGCCCCATCATCTTCGGGCAGGCCTTCGACCACCAGCGCCCCGATTCCCAATCTGGCAAGGTATTGGCCGGCTTGCCCCCCGGAGTTGGATTCCTTGATGGTTTGAGTCAGCGGACTTTTTGCCCCAACTGAAATACGGCCTGAATTGGGACATCGCGTTCCGCCCAAGAGCCCCGGCGCAAAAACAAGTTTGTTACGGGCGCCCAGAGGCGAACAGCGCGGAGGCACTTCACGTGATACAACTGCCGAGGTAAGCCCCCTTCCACCAAGGCCCTGATAGGCTTCAGATAACAGCTCAGGAGACACGGTCAAATCAGCCATATTGATGCGGATCATATTAAAGTTCATCATAACGTCCAACTCCCAGGAGACCGGAAAAGTTTAACTGAAACGCTTCTGGATCCCCCAATAAAATGTTGCGGCCTCGGCTACATAGCGGTTTTAAGTAGCGCAATGACTTCTTCCCGGGTCGGCATTCGCGGATTAAAACCGGTGGGCGGGGCGGTCATAATCTCCGTGACGATTTCCTCATCAAGCGCCAGCTTCATATCCGTGTCAGCCAGGGTCAGCGGTATTTGGATTGAATCCAGTAGATGGGTCACGGCGTCAATGACTTCTGAAGCCGTCTCGTCGGGCATTAACCCATTATGGTTAATACCCATAGCCTGGGCCATGAGGGAAAATTTTTCTTCGCAAACCGGTGCATTGAACTTCATGACGGGCGCCATGAAAAGCGCACAGGAACGGCCGTGGGCAATGTGGGTCCTGGCACCCACTGCATGGCCCAGGGCATGCACCAACCCCAGGCCCACATTGGCGAACGCAAGCCCGGTCATGCAACTGGCCATGAGCATGTTTCCGGTGGCCTCAAGGTTTGCGGGATTCTCCACAGCCGGAATCAAATTTGTTGCAATGAGGCGCAATGCCTGCAGGGAAAAGGCTTCCGAAAAGGGCGTACTCAGTTTGGACACATAGGACTCAACGGCATGGGCAAGGGCATCGGTGCCGGTATCAGCGGCCAGTTTCGGGGGAATCGTTGTCAACAGTTCCGGATCAAGGATGGCCACCTTGGGCGTCATCTGAATTCCCCGCAGCACTTTCTTTTCCTGGCTGACGTTATCGGTAATAATGACCACGCGGCTCACTTCCGCGCCGGTACCTGCCGTGGTGGGAACGGCAAAAATCGGGGGTACCTCTTCAGGGAGTGGCTTCCCTTCAAAATATTCTGACAATTTTCCACCTTTTAAAAGAAGCCCGCAGGCTTTGGCCACGTCCATGGGGCTGCCGCCGCCCAGGCCAATGAGCATATTGCACCCGGATTCCCGGTAAACAACCGCCGCCTTTTCGACCATTTCCGCCGACGGATCGGGAAGGGTCTCATCAAAAACCCGAAAAAGGAGCTGTCCTTCCTCAAACAAGGACTTCAGGCGATCCAGAATGCCGGAGTCAGCAATACCGCGATCCGTGACAATCAATGGAAAACTTCTCGGCCCCATTTCATTGACAATTTCTTTGAGAGCCCCGGCCCCGATAATGATTTTGCCGGGATTGGCGTGCTGGGCCATTTGCATGATGTTCATATGGATGCCTCCCATATAGATGTAAGATTGTTATGCGTTAGAGCCAATCATCAAAAAACCAGATTTGGCAAAAAGAGTGCGATTTGCGGGAATAGTGTTAGCAGTATGATGCATGCCACCATACAGAAAAAGAAGGGCATCACGCCCTTGAATATTTCTCCCATGGGAACGTCTTCGGCAACACTCCCGATGGCAAAAACGTTGACACCGATGGGGGGGGTGATCTGCCCCATTTCCATCACCAGGACTGTCACAACGCCAAACCAGATAGGGTCAAAACCCAGAGTTTTGATGGCCGGATAGAGCGCCGGCAGCGTCAGCAGGATCATGGGAATCACATTCATCAAACACCCTAAAATAATAAAAATGAATATGATGGCGCCGAAAATGATGTATTTGTTCACAACCCACGCGGTGACTATATTGGCCAGGGACATGGGAAGTCTGCTGGCCGCGAAAAAATAATTCAATATCCCCACACCGATCAGGATCAGAAGCAATTTGGAGGTGATTTTGACGGTTTCCTGAAGCGCCTGGCTTAAACCACTCCACGTAAATCTTCCTCGTATGAGGGTATAGACAAATGCCCCTACGGCACCGATACCACCGGCTTCCGTTGGACTGAAAAATCCGGCCATGATACCACCCAGCACCAGAACAAACAGCCCGATTATGGGACCAATTTTTAACAAGACAGCCAGTTTTTCACCCAATGTTGATTTTTCGGCCCTCGGGGCCTTCTCGGGATTTCTGACGGCCATAATGTAGATGGCCCCCATGAAAAGCACTGCCAGCAATAATCCGGGAACAATGCCGGCGATGAAGAGCTTGCCAATGGATTCTTCCGTTACAATGGCGTAGAAAATAAAACCGACGCTTGGCGGAATCAAAATACCTAAGGTTCCACCTGCCGCCAGACAACCGGTGGAAAGGGACATGCTGTATCCTTTCTTCTTCATCTCGGGAAGGGATACGGTTCCCATGGTAATGGCCGTTGCCAGGCTGTCCCCGCATATGGCGGCAAAACCGGCACATCCGCCGACGGCAGACATGGCAAGTCCGCCCGGCAATCGACCGAACCATTTGGAGGCAGCTTCAAAGAGGTCGTGGCTTAGCCCGGAAGTATAGGCCAGTTCGCCCATCAGAATGAAGAGCGGTGCCACGATCAGAATGTAATTGGAGCCGGTGGAATAAGGAGCAATGCCTACGAGATTCAAGGCCGCACCCCAACTGTTAACGGTTGCCAGACCCGCCAGACCGATCAGCGCCATGGAGTAGCCGATGGGCATTCCCAAAAACAGAAAAACGAAGACCAGGATCATACCCAGGACACCGATGGCGAAACGGGACAAATCCGCACCCGCAACAGCATACCCCCCCAAGGCAATGGCCCCTGTCACCGCCAGAAGAAATATGATGTTAGCGGCTTCAAGATGTTTCAGGAAGCGGGCAAAAACCTTTATCAGGTCAATGAGCAGGACAACCGACAAAAGGATTTGCCCCAGTGCAGCCATTATGATGAAGAAAGGTATGGGAATTGACAGGGCATAGGTGACATCATTGGATTTCAATCCCACCTGAACGAGGGTTTGCCAACTGAGAATCACAAAAAGGACAAAGCATAGGGCATAAATGATCACCTCAATGGCGACCATATATTTTTCCGGTATTCGGTTTGTAAAAATGTCGATCCGAATATGGTCATTTTGGAGTTGAATCAGCGGAATCGAGAAAAAAACCAGAATGAGGAGCATGGATTGTTCTAACTCAATGGTACCCAAAACGGATGCGCTAAAAAGCGCACGAGAAAGAACGTCCACAAAAATCAACAGAGGCATCAGGGCAGCCATGATGCAGCTGATCCAGTTCGCCCCTTTTGCAACCGGAGAAATGAGTCCTTCGAACTTACTAGCAGCGGAAGTTAAAAGGATGTCTGGTCCCGATGCAGGAATATCTTGTTGTCCCGAATTCTGCATATTCCCCTCCCTGGAAATTGACGGGGCTATCCTGTTGGGCCTAGCCCCGTCGGTTGCAGGATGTCGATTTTCCGGCTATTTGCCGGCCGCTGAAACAGCGTAATCATAAATGGCCTTTGCATTCTTGTATCCCTTTTCCTCCATGCTTTTGATCCATTCGTCGTGCAAAGGGAGAAGCAACTTTTTCCATCTTTCCTTTTCCGCGTCAGAAAGATGTATCATGGTGTGGCCGTTTTTTTTCAACCATGCATAATCACGGGCCTGCCCTTCATCGAGGGTTTTCCCGCAGCTCTCGGACATTTTTGTGCCAGTGGTATCCAGTATAATTTTCTGCAGGCCAGGGGTCAACTTCTTCCAGGCGCCCTCGTTAAAACCCGCCCAAAAGGGACCAACCGCAATGTCTACCATGGTATGATATTTGGCCACTTCTGAAATCTTGAATGAACGGATGGGTGCCAGGGGAGTCAAGATGCCGTCAGCCATCCCCCGCTGCAAGGCCAAGTATGAGTCATGAGGTCTGATTTCGAGAGGGTTGGCGCCCAGCAGTTTAACCATCTGCATCATCTTTGGGGTCCAGCAGATAATTTTGAGGCCTTTTAAATCTTCCAGTGTGCGGACCGGTTTCTTCACGGTGTTTAATTCAAAAAGCGCACTGGTCCACATCCATAACGATTTAATGCCTTTGAACTGATTTTGCCAATCCGGAAATTTCTGAAAGAGTTCCCATGTTACCTTGCTCCCCACTTCCGCATTGGGCGCCATAAACGGAAGATCCATGAGTTCAGCGAAGGGGAATTTCCCTGGGCTGATTCCGCAAAAGGCAGCCCCCAGATCAATGGTACCGGCGGCTGTGGAGTCAAATTGATCTCGATAAGGCGAAAGCGCATTCGGTTCGAAGTACTCGAATTTAAGGGAGCCTTTGCTCATTTCAGAGACTTTCTGAATCCAGGGACGCCATGTGTTCACCAGAGTTGGATGCTGACCGTAATAGGGTCCGGCAAAGCTGAGATCAAAGGTTTTTTCTTTGGTAAAACCGACCGTCGGAAAGGTGATTGTAACCAGCAGCAAAACGAAACAAATTGAAAAAATGGTGACCATAAGTTTTTTTTGCATAACAGCACTTCCTTTCTTAGTTATAAGGTTAACATTATTATATGATGAACTGTTTTCGGCTATTTTTTTCCATCAGGATAATAACCGATCTCCAGACTTCCTTTTTCGATCCATTGGCGCAATTCCGGATCAAGTTGGCTGGCTCTGGCCTCGTATATTGCCGTATCCTCTTCTTTGGTAAGAATGTCCCCCCAGATGCCGTCCACCTGGTCCATGAACGCGTCGCCGCCGCCTTTGAACATTTTGTCGAATTTGGGCTGAAGAACTTTCAAATCCTTTTTCATGGAATCAAAATGCGCGGCCTTGGCAAAATCAGCCCACTTGTCTTCGGGGACCTCGACCCCGATAAATCTGGCCACACGCCGCATTTGGCCTTCCAGGTCGTTTAAAAGATCTGTGAAATGAACCATTAAGATGTTGGGCAGATTACGGTATGGCCAGAAACTCTCCGCGTAGCTGAACATGGACCAGAAGGGGTATCCGTCCTGTTCCCAGGAGAATCTGCCACTCTTGGTCAGCCAGTCATGCCATCTCTGGTGAACGTCGCCGGCATTTTCAAAACGAGGGAATGGCCTGTCTCCGTATTTATCCTTGGTGGCCAGGTTTTCTTCCGTTAAAATTTCCCAATGGTTTTGCAGCGAAAAAAACGCATCATGCAGTTCACGGGATACATGGATGTATTTGACGTTTTCATCGTAAGGTATCCCGTCCAGCGGAACATGGCACTTGATAAAACGGTGGTGCTGAATCTGATCCATTTCCTTGACTTCTTCTTCGATGGACGTCAGCAGACGATAGTCAGGCCAGGGGGTCTTCATTACCTCGCCGCTGACCTTAAGGTCCTGGTGAATCAGCAGGCTCAAGATGCGAAGCATCCAGGTTGTTCCCGTCTTAAGGGCGGTGCAGACAACGATGTCGTCTTCACGAAAATTGACGTGATCCCAGTGATTGGAATTCAGGGTGTCATTTACATATTCATGTGTTCGTTTTGGGAAATCATGATGTTGCATCGCTCTTTCTCCTTTCAGTGCAATGGCCCTTTTGGCAACTTTTTTTCAAGGGCCTGAAGCAGGGGGAGTATATCCTCGAGATGCTCCCGAAACCTTCGGCTCGCACCTTCAGGATTTCCCTGCTTGATCTTTTCAAATATGGCTGGATGAGACGTCGTGTCATGTATCACCCTCTCCGGGGGTTTGATACTCAACACCAGCTCTTCTGTAAAATCCATCAGGATGTTCACCAGGATTTCGTACATCGGATTGTGGCATGCACTGGCCACGAGCCTATGGAAATTCACATTCCAGGCAACATATTCATCTCCACCAGGGTCTTCAGGAACCGCCTCTAAAGCACAGGCAAGCATCTCCAAAGCCTCTTCATCTCTCCTTTCAGCCGCCAGACCCGCCACCACCGGTTCAATACCCAACCTCACTTCCATGATGTGCGCCACACTGGCCTTCCCAAGCCTGAGCACATCTCTAATAACGCGTGAGACGGAATCGTGTTTCATGGCAAGAACAAAGGCCCCTCCCAGAGGACCCCGTTTCACTTCGATCAGGCCTGTACGCTCCAGATCTCTGATCGCCTCGCGAACGATGAGCCTGCTGACACCGAACGTTTCCACCAGCGCATGTTCGGATGGCATGCGCTCCCCTGACTCATATTTGCCTTCGAAAATGGATTCCTTGAGCTGACTACCCACGAGATTTGCCAAACGCTCTTTGCGGATCTGAGTATATCCCACGATCTCACTCCTTATATCGATATATGTTATACATATTACATTATATGATTACGTGTCAAGAAAAAATTTCTTTTGCCGATAAAGAACAGGGGTCCTTAGATCTAAAAAGGGAGGCCGATGTCAACTGATCCGGCTTGCACCTGTTGGCAAAGGATATCACGGGTCGTTGGTTGAGCACCAAAGGTGTAGGGTATAACGAGTCTGAATGTGAGCCTATTCCGGGAGTCATGTTTTGTAGGTTCTGCAAATTCAGCCATGGCAATAGAGAATATCAGAAAAGAGAAATGGTTAGAAAATTCTTGTTCATCAGACTCAAGTATAGCAAAGAAAAGGAGATCGCAATAAAAAACCCAAATAATCATCTCTCTTGAAACAGGTCAAGGCCAAAAGGCCAGCCATTACAATTTTCTTGACTGTATTTTTGGCTGCAAATAGGTTAAAGGGAGAATTCCAAAGTGGTTCTGAAAGCGGTTTTCTTGACTTTAAGAATTATTGCATTTTCGACACAGCAGAAATTTTTCCTCATTTGAGGGTTAGGGCTGTTTGATACAAAGCAACTTAATGAGTGTAGGGAGGGAGCCATGGCCAAAGCAATTACGATAACGCTGGTTATTGTTGTGGCAATTGCGGCAATTGCATTTTTTCTATTTCATGATATGCTGCCCGGTATAGAAAAAGTTTCGCGTTTCGGCGAATACCGGGGCTATTCGGAAGAGATTTACGATGGCTATGTGCGCCTTTCCGACTATCTTTCACTCTCCGATGGTACAAAGCTGGCATATGATCTTCTTCTTCCAGCAAAGGATGGTCTTGCTGAAAAGAATCCTCTGCCTGTTCTCTTCAGCTATACAACTTATTTACGTGCGTATAATATGGTGAAAGACGGGAAGATGGTTGATAATAAAATCCTACCCCTAAATTCCATAAAAAAGGCATTTATCTGGCTTAGGGCAAAGCTGAACGAAAATGGTAATATCTTTGATCAGGCTTTTATGAATAAATGGATAAAAAGGATGTTAAAGCATGGATATGCAGTAGTAGTGGTAGAGGTAAGGGGCACGGGAGCTTCTGAGGGGATTATGAATCCCATATTCAAATTTATGGCGGAAGACACCGATGACATACTGAACTGGATTGCAACTCAATCCTGGTCGAACGGAAAAATAGGGATGTTTGGAGTATCTTCTCTGGCTCAAGCTCAATACGCCGCAGCCAGCACGGGAAATCCTCATCTCAAGGCAATTTTCCCAACCTCTTCAAGCTTTGATCTTTATAATGCGGTTGTGTATCCCGGAGGAATTTTCAATACTACTTTTGCCAAGATGTTCTCTATAGCAACCGGTTTGCTTGAGAAAATGGCTGTTCCCGTTGACGGTGACAAAAACGGAGCAATCCTTGAAAGAATTTTAAAATATAGGAGAAAAACCGTCACGCTTTCTGAAGGCGCAGCAAAGTCCCTTGAAAAAGCCCCTTATAGGGACAGCGACAGCTTTATTCCAAAAGGTAATAGATATTGGGAAGACTTAGGGCTTTATACCTTGCTGAATCAGATAAACAGATCAAACGTTGCGATCTATAATGCTACTGGATGGTTTGATATCTTTACACGTGATGCAACTCTATGGCACAACAATTTGACAGGTAACCGAAAGCTTTATATAGCCCCATTGAGCCACTATGCACTCAAAAAGAAAAAGGGTTTTGATTCGGGATCCGAAGCCCATAGATGGTTTGATTACTGGCTAAAGGGAATTGATAATGGAATTATGGATGAGCCTGCTGTTCACTATTTTGTAATGGACGAACCGGCATCTTCAATAAAGGGGTCAAATCTACTCTTGTCTCTTGCTAAATTTTATTGTATGGATACGGGGTCAGCCCTTGAATTAGGACAATTTTGTCTCTATTCAAGGGCTGACCCCGGTTCTTCACGCTATGGTGAAAACAGAAGAATCTAGTATTGACAGAACTGGATACAAATAATGAAAAGGATTATGGGGTTTAGGCATCGACGAAAGATGTATCGTTAAGATATCGCAATCATTAAAGAAATCAGGTTAAACAATAAATTCAAATAACAAAAAACATTGCGCTAAAAATCTTATAGAAAAGGCGTGCATTTCGGAAAGGAAATACACGCCTTTACAATGATTTATGCAATTCCTAAGTGAAACTTAAGGGAACGCAGGGTGTTTTT
>Ga0307991_1002882_pt1 | contig 11424 bp, 10 predicted proteins | sample EllFjometagen131_FD_203146 | JGI IMG/M metagenome (GOLD analysis project Ga0307991, IMG submission 203146) | Marine microbial communities from Ellis Fjord, Antarctic Ocean - #131 | ecosystem: Environmental > Aquatic > Marine > Unclassified | place: Southern Ocean | collected 2014-10-08 | reverse complement strand
GCCACAGCCACGGAGTATTATACGGAGCAGGCACTGAAAAAAGAGGGATTCACGAATCTGGAAAGCTGTGCGAGCGAGGAAATTGCCGTCAGAAAACTGCTGAACGGGGAGGTTGAATTGTTTCCCGGCAGCAATACGGTCATGCCGGCGCTTCTGAAAACAGTCGGCGCCACCATGGATGATGTGGAGAACGTCTTCACTATGTCCACGGATCTTCTCTACATCGCTTTCTCCAAGGGAACGTCACCTGCCCTCGTCGCCCGGTGGCAGGAGAAACTGGATGAGATGAAACGGGACGGGACGTTCAAAAAGATTTATAAAAAATGGCTTCCCGACGAGACTGCGCCCGGGATTATTCAGCTTATGACCGAGGAATACCCACCGGTGACCTTTATGAAGGATGGAAAAGCCTCCGGCTTCGTCACGGATATCGTCCGGAAAATCATTGCCCGCCAGGATATCCCGGACAACATCCGCTTAACCTCCTGGAAAAATGCCTACAATATGACCCTGGTCAACCCGAATGTAGTACTCTTCAGTATCGAGAAAACGAAAAAACGGGAGAATCTCTTCCAATGGGTGGGCCCGGTCGGCCAAAATAGCGCCATTTTTTACGCAAAGAAGGGTTCAGGTATCAGAATCAACAGTTTGGAAGAAGCCAAAAAGATTGGTGCCATCGCCACGACTACCGACTGGTTTACTGAACAGTACCTAAAGAGCAAAGGTTTTACAAACATGGTCAGTTCCCCTCTTCCCGAAACAGCTGTTAAGCAGCTTATGAACGGAGAGGTGCAGCTTTCGATCTTTACCGATATTACAGTCCCGGAGATTGTAAAAAATGCGGGATACACCATGGATGATCCGGAACCGGTTTTTACCGTGAGCAATACCTATTTTTACATTGCGATGTCACCTGGAACTCCGCCTGAGATGATTAAAAAATGGCAGTCGGTACTGGATGAACTAAAGATGGACGGCACATTCGAAAGGATATACCGGAGCTACATTCCCAATGCGGATATGAATAATCTGCTAAAGAAATAGAAAAATCGGTATAACCTGATCTTTTCTTGCAAGTACCGTCATTTATGCCACTCCTGCCATTTAATGCAAGAATACTTGCGTCACGAACTTTATCTACGCTACCCTTGGAGTATGTGAATGCTACAACAATTTCTCAATAATGACTTTAAGGCGGATGTGCTCGATTTGCTTCCTGTTATTATTGCAGTACACGACACGGATCACAACATTGTCTGGGCGAATAAGGCATACCAAAAAGCTACCGGACTAACCCTGAAGAAGATTGAAGGAAAAAAGTGTTTTTCTGTCTGGCGACTTGCCAAGCCTTGTCGTGGCTGTCCGGTTTCGATAGCAATTGAGACAGGAAAACAACAACAAGCCGAGTTAACACCAGAGAATCAGGACCACTGGCCCTCCACACAAGGTTCGTGGCTTTCAACGGCCGCGCCAGTCAGAGATGCAGAAGGCAACATCATTGGTGCTGTGGAAACGGCTTATGATATCACTGAACGCAAGCGGGGCGAGGAGGCGCTGAGGAAGAGTGAGGAAAAATATCGTTCCATATTGGAAGCCATGGATGATGCAGCATATATTTGCTCACCAGACTTTCGTATAGAGTATATGAATCCGACTATGAAAAAAAGGATAGGTTATGATGCCATTGGTGAACTCTGCTATAAGGTGATACATGGGCTTGATGAAAAATGTCCATGGTGTGTCCATGAAAAAGTAATGAAAGGAGAGTATGTCAAAACTGAAATTGTCAGCCCTAAAACCAGCAAAACCGACCATGTTTCTAACTCGCCCATATTCCACACAGACGGATCAGTCTCAAACTTGTCTATTTTCCGCGATATTACCGCAATCAAAAAAATGGAAGCCCAAATCCAGCAGGCCCAAAAGATGGAATCCATCGGCACTTTGGCCGGAGGCATCGCCCATGATTTCAACAATATTCTGACAATGATTCTCGGCAATGTTTCAATGGCCAAGCTGCGGGTGTCGCCCGAGGATGAGATTTTTGATCTGTTAAGTGAAGCAGAAACGGCTTCAGTAAGGGCGCAGACACTCACCAAACAGTTGTTGACCTTTGCCAAAGGGGGAGCACCGTTAAAAGAGACCGCCTCAATCAAAGATATCCTCAAAGAAAGTTCCCACTTTGTACTGCGGGGCTCAAAATCCGGTTGTGAGTTTTCGATAGTAGAAGACCTCTGGCCGGCTGAGGTTGACTGCGGGCAGATCAGTCAGGTCATTAATAATATTGTGATCAATGCTAACCAGGCCATGCCGGAGGGAGGGATCATTCAGGTCTCAGCAGAGGATCTGATAATCGATGATGGAAATGAGCTACTCATCAAGCCGGGCAGATACATCAGAATATCCATTAAAGATCAGGGAGTAGGCATAGCGGAAAAACATCTTGTAAAGATATTTGATCCATATTTTACAACAAAATATGCAGGGAGCGGCATTGGACTTGCCACGAGCTATTCCATAATCAAAAAGCACGATGGGCACATCACGGTGGAATCCCGGTTGGGAATTGGTACAACATTTCACATCTACCTGCCTGCTTCAGAAAAGACCGTCCCTGAAAAAGATGAGTTCAATCTCATAAAAGGCCAGGGCAGGATTCTTGTGATGGACGATGAAGCGTCATTAAGAAAAATGACAGGAAGAATGTTGGAGAATCTGGGTTATAAACCAGAATTTGCAAAGGATGGGGCTGAAGCGATTGAGAGTTATAAAAAGGCCATGGAATCTGAAAAACCCTATGATGCCGTCATCCTGGATTTAACCATCCCCGGCGGGATGGGCGGAAAGGATGCCGTTAAGAAATTGTTGGAGATAAGCCCTGAAGTGAAGGCTATCGTGTCCAGCGGTTACTCCGATGATCCGGTTTTGTCGAATTTTCAGGAATACGGTTTTAAAGGTGTGATACCAGCCCTTTCAAGGTAGTACTTCTAGCGATACTTCAGAAGTGCTATAACGATCTGTAATAATAAGGAATAAATAAAGCTGGACATTCTTCAAACCAAAAGTTATATTAAGAGAGACAATTATAACTTTTGGAGGTGAAGACAATGTTAAGTCCGATATTCAAGAAATTTGTTGAAAAAAGCCCCATTTCGGTTATGGCCCGCGGCATGATGGAACGGGTACTGAATCCAAACCAGCTGGACCAATGGTTCAATGAGACCGCTGAAAAACAATACACTAAAGATCTGATGTTTTCAACGGTCTTTGACATCATGAGCCAGGTTGTCTGCGGAAGCAGGCGCTCGGTTCATGCCGCCTATCAAGCTTCAACAGAGGACATCGGCGTTTCAATCACATCGCTTTACAATAAGCTCAACGGTATCGAGACCAATATATCTGCCGAGCTGGTACGCTATGCTGCAAAACAGGTAGAGCCGATCATTAAAAAACTTGGCGGAACCGTGCGCTCTCCATTGCCAGGGATGCGACTAAAGCTACTTGATGGAAACTGTATCGAAAAAAGCCAGCATCGCATTGAAGAGCTGCGATTTATTTCATCCGGACCGCTGCCAGGCAAATCGCTGGTGGTTTATGATCCGGTGTTGCGTCTGCCGATTGATGTATTTCCTTGTGAAGATGGTCATGCCCAAGAGCGCTCTTTGTTAAAAACAGTGCTATTGACAATAGAGAAATCAGATGTTTGGATTGCCGATCGCAATTTTTGTACAGTTAACTTCACCTGTGGCATTGAGAACCGGGATGCATTTTTTGTTATCCGAGAACATAAAAAGTATCCATTGCAGCTAATTGGTAAAGAGAAATATATCGGCAAGACCGAAACCGGCAGGGTATATGAACAGCGCATAGCTGTCATTGATCACGCTGGCCGGGAGCATATATATAGGCGTATCCGTATACGGCTGAAGAAAGAAACCCGTGATGGTGATACCGATCTTTTTATCATCTCTAATTTATCAAAGACCAAGGCAAACGCTAAAAAGATTGCTGTATTATATAAAGGCCGCTGGACGATTGAGACAGCTTTTCAGCATCTTACAGAGCATTTGAATTCGGAAATAAACACCTTGGGTTATCCTCCGGCTGCGCTGTTTGGTTTCTGTGTCGCCCTTGTGGCATACATCATTATGTCTGTAATAAAGTCCGCGCTTGGTAGCGTACATGGAACAGATGTCATTGATAACCAAGTATCCGGCTATTATCTTGCCGATGAAATCTCGGGAACATATCGCGGAATGATGATCGCAATTGATTATAGGCATTGGGTTATCTTTCAACAGATGACACCAATTAAGCTGGCCAGTGTACTCAAAAAACTTGCGGCCAAGGTGAAACTATCAACTTTTCGTAAACATCCCCGAGGCCCGAAAAAGCCGAGGCCAAACCGTAAAAGCTGTAAAAACAAACCCCATGTCTCTACTGCTAGAATCCTTGCACAGAGAACGAAATGAAGTACTACCTTGAAAGGGCTGAGGTGTGATACCCAAACCCTTTGAATCCCGATTATTGAGCAAGGTGTTGCATGAAGTGCTCCAGGGGAAAGGGAAGGATTGATGATTGGTGATTGTTGATTGAGGATTGAAAACATGAAATCACAAATTCCAAATGACAAATAACAAACAAATTACAATAACCAAAATTCGGAGGTGTCATTTTTTGCAAAAAGCAGCGCGAAGATATTCGTCAATACGCTGATTTGAAAGGGAAAACCTTCATGGCAGTCGACGAGACCTCCTTTGGCGGCTGGATAATGGCCTGGAGGGAATTAAAAGAGGCCGGAATCGACCCTTTTAAGGACTTCGCCTCCATGAACTTTGGCGGAACCCATGATGCATTCGTTTATGCCGTTCGAGATGGAAAAGCAGATGCCGGAAACGTTAATCCATTATGCCAAGCACCCTTTTCTTGAGTCATCGGATAAAATCAAACTCAAAGAAGGCCCGGTTAAAAACCAGATACAGAAGATTTTTGCGATGATTCGCAGCGAAACCGGCCACGATTTTTCCTACAAACCCAGTACCATTGCACGGCGGATCGAACGCCGCCTGGCGGTCCACCGGATAAAAGCGCTGTCCGATTACATTCTTTATCTCCAGAAAAATTCTGCCGAGATAGACATGCTCTTTAAGAACCTGATCATCGGGGTAACCAGCTTCTTCAGGGACCCTAAAGCCTATGACGTGCTTGCAAAGCAGGTGCTGCCGGCCTTGTTGAGCCAAAAAGAGACTGATACGACGATCCGTTTCTGGGTTGCGGGCTGCTCTACCGGTGAAGAAGCCTACTCGCTGGCCATGATCTTATCCGAAGCCATGGATAAGGCAAAAAAATAATTCAATGTTCAAATTTTTGCCACGGATATCGATGCAAGTGCCCTGGATATTGCCCGCAAGGGGGTCTATCCGGACAGTATCGGTGTGGATGTTTCCCCGGAGCATTGAAAACAAAAAAGCAGGACACTGACCTGGAACGCCTTGAACAGGAACTGCAATCGACCCGGGAATATCTTCAGGCAACCATCGAGGCGCTGGAAATATCCAATGAGGAGCTCAAATCAACCAATGAAGAGTTGCAATCGGTCAACGAAGAACTTCAAAGCACCAACGAAGAGATGGAGACGTCCAAGGAAGAGCTTCAATCCACCAATGAGGAACTGGCCACGGTGAATGCGGAGCTTGAAAACAAATTGGATGAATTTTCCAAGGCCAATGATGATATGAGCAATCTACTGGCCGCAACTGATATCGCCTCAATATTTCTGGATACCGACCTTTGCATCAAACGTTACACTCCTGCCGCAGCCAGGATCATCAGTTTGATTCAGACGGATATCGGCAGGCCGCTCAATGACCTTAAAACCCGCTTTCCGGATATCGACCTTGCCGGTTTGTCCGGAAAGGTCCTCAAAGACCTCAATGTCGTTGAGAAGGAAATCCTGTCAAAGGATTTGACCTGGTATGCCATGAAGATCATACCGTACCGCACCACCGAGAATGTTATTGACGGTGTGGTGATAACCTTTATTGATGTACACAAGGTCAAACAGGCGGATAAAGTCCGGCGTTTGGCCACTGTTTTGGATGATGCCAATGATTCGATCATGGTGCTGGATTTTAAGGGACGAATTCTGGCCTGGAACAAGGGTGCGCAGCGGCTGTACGGATGGACCGAATCCGAGGCGCTGCAAATAAATTTTGCGGACCTGGTTCCAAAGGATTGTCCGGAGGAGTTGGGAAAAATTATCGATATACTGATGAAAAGCGAAAAAATAAAATCGTTCAAGACCCGGCGGATGACAAAAGACGGCAAAATTTTGAATATCTGGCTGACCGCCAGTGCATTGACCGAGAAAAACGGTCAGATTGTTGAAATAGCGATCACTGAGCGTGATATGGCCTGGTTGGTCGAAACACAGGAGGGCTGAGAATGAAGAAAGAAGTAACTATAACGGACGGGGCAAAAATCAGGCAACTTGCCGAAGCGGCTTTGAAAACATCATCCCATGAGCATGGCGATCTTTCAGAGATTTCTCCTGAAGACATGGAGAACCTGATCCATGAGCTTCGCGTACACCAGATCGAGCTGAAGATTCAAAACCAAGAGCTCCGACGCATTCAGATGGAACTCGAAAAGGCACGGGATCGCTATTCTCATCTGTATGACTTTGCTCCGGTTGGCTATTTTACGGTCAGTGAAAAGGGAATCGTTACGGAGGCAAATCTTACGGCCGCCACTTTGCTGGGAATGGAACGATCTTCCCTTGCCGGCAGTTTGTTCAGCCGTTTTATCCTGAATGAGGATCAGGATATTTTCTATTTGCAGCAAAAACAACTTTTGGAAACGGAAAGGCCTCAGTCCTTCAGACTGCGTTTGGTCAAAAAGGACGGCGATGAATTTTACGCAAACCTGGAATGCATTGTTGTTGAAGAAGGGGATGGCTGTCCGAAACAGATCAGAATGGTGGTCAGCGATATCACCAAACAAAAGGATCTCGAAAACCAGCTTCGTCAAGCACAGAAACTGGAAGCCATTGGCACACTCGCAGGCGGAATTGCGCATGATTTTAATAATATTCTGTCTGCGGTTATCGATTTTGCCGAGTTTGCGCTCGATGACGTGAAAAAAGGAACCCATTTAGCAGATAATTTGGGAGAAGTTCTGATCGGGGGCAAAAGAGCAAAACTTCTGGTCCAGCAGATTTTGACTTTCAGTCGTAAGGCTCCCCCAAAGTTAGCACCATTACGGATAGATGTAATGGTCAAAGAAACAGCCATGCTGTTAAGATCAACCATACCTACTAATATTGAGATAGATATCGATATAAAGTCGGCGAAGGACCCATGCGTGATGGGAGACGAATCACAAATTCACCAGGTCATACTGAATTTGTGCACCAATGCTGCCCATGCCATGGAAGCCGAAGGGGGAAAGATGACTATCGGCATAGACGCCATTACACTTGACAACGGGAAGGCAGAGAATATTTCGAATCTTCCACCGGGGAAATACGTCAAACTCAGTGTCAGCGACACGGGTCCCGGCATTGCCCCTGAAAATATCGAACGCATTTTTGAGCCCTATTTTTCGACCAAAGCGCCGGACAGGGGAACCGGAATGGGACTTGCCGTGGTTGACGGGATTGTAAAGACACACAAAGGGCACATCGTGGCAATGTCTCAAACGCAGAGAGGAGCAATCTTTACCGTCTTTTTGCCCATGCTTGAAAAAGTTGAGTATACACCGGACGGTATACCGCAGGAGGTGATGCCCGGGGGCAAAGAGCATATCCTTTTAATTGACGACGAATCGTCCGTTGTAAAACTGAACAAAATGATACTTGAAAGACTTGGTTATGAGGTCACCGCGAGTACCCTCAGCCTTGATGCATTAGAACTGTTCCGCTCAAAACCGAACCACTTTGATATGGTCATCACCGACATGACCATGCCGAATCTCACCGGCGAAAAACTGGCTGTCGAGTTGATAAAAATCAGGCCCGGCATACCTGTCATTATTTGCACAGGGTATGGTAAAGAAATGTTAGAAGAATTGTTTGCAAAAATCGGGATCAAGACGGTTTTGTACAAACCTGTTAAGATGGCGGAACTGGCAAGAACGGCCCGAAAAGTATTAGATGCTGGTCGGAGAGTAGCGTAGATTTATCCGCCTTGGAGGATCCCGCTGCTTTGGAACAGGCAGCCCATAGCCTGAAGGGTTCTGTGGGTAATTTTGGCGCAAATCGAGCCTATGAGGCGGCGTATCAGATCGAGAAACTGGGGAAAGAGGGAAAAATGGGTGATGCGGTGGTTGCACTAATGAAACCGGAAATGGAATTCGGGACCCTGACAACTGAAATGAAAAATGTTCCGGAGGAGATGAAAAATGAAAGTTCTGATAGCTGAAGATGATCCGATCTCCAGGCGCCTTTTGGAGTCCTTCTTGCACAAATGGGGTTACGATGTCCTGGTTACTTCTGACGGCGGCGCGGCGTGGGAAGCCATGCAGAAGCCGGATGCGCCAAGCCTGGTGATTTCTGATTGGATGATGCCCAATATGAATGGTCTTGAACTGTGCGGCAATATACGCGCAATGAAAAAATCGAGGTACACCTATTTTATAATACTAACCACAAAGGCAGACAAACAAGACTTGATTGAAGGTCTTCAGGCCGGAGCAGATGATTTTTTGATCAAACCTTTTGACCAAAACGAATTGAGATATCGACTCAAAATAGGAGAAAGGATCATCAGGCTGGAACATCGAATACTTGAATTGGCCAACACTGACGCCTTGACCAACGTGCGAAACAGAAGGGCATTTATGGAAAAAATGGAGATGGAGTTGCACAGGTCCCGACGGACACGCATCCCCCTTTGTCTGATACTTACCGATATAGATCATTTCAAGAAAATTAATGACAATTATGGCCATCAGGTGGGAGATGTTGTTCTTCAAAAATTTTCTGCGAAATTGTCCGAATCCGTGCGACCATATGATTTTGTGGGACGATATGGGGGTGAAGAGTTTGTGATATGTTTGCCGGGTGCTGACTGCGTTCAGGGCCGGTCGATTGCAGAAAGAATGTGTAAACGTGTTGAAAATATGAAGATTCTATCGCCGGACTGCTCACATTCCATTCATATTACCGCCAGCTTTGGCGTGGGTTCTTATAGGCTGGAATCCGAAGATAGCCTGGATTCGATTACCGGACGTGCTGACGAGGCCATGTACCGAGCCAAGCGTGAAGGCCGAAATCGGGTGTGCGTGGCACAAGAATAATATCTTCCCCGAATTTTTAATGGTCGAAAAAATATAAATAGAGGTTTTAAAAAACTCAGGATCTGGCAAGATGCCATTTCCTTTTATGTTTTGCCCTATAAAATATTTTCTAAATTTTCATTTGAGCTCAAGAAAATTGCTGCCAACAGCATCGATGCTGCTCATAGTATTTCAAGAAGGATTCCTGTTGTTCGGGAAAAATTCCTGCTATTCAGGAAAATTCTTTCTGACAGGACGATTTTCTAAGTGTCGGGATAATGGCTAAAGCATATCAATCTATTGTAATTATTACAATTATAATTTTTCAACTACTTTGGTATACTTCTTGATAGTATAATTTGTAACAGACTGTTCAAAGAACTTATAAGGAAGGTGGTTTTTAGTTTCAACCAAGTAAAATGAAAATGAAAATTCAAGCATATGATATAAATAAGGGATTCTCTGAGGGAACCTATCAAGATAAACCGCATGTCATGATTGTGGATGATGAAGCGCCCGTTCGGCACCTTCTATACAATATATTAAAGCCAACCGGAAATGAGTGTACCTTAGCCGCCAGTTCGGAAGAAGCCCGATCATACATAAGTAAGCAAAATTTCGACCTGATTCTTTGCGATGTGAGAATGCCGGGCGAGTCAGGGATGGACCTTATCCAATATATTTTAACCGATCACCCTGAAACTGCGGTAATCATGGTAACTGCTGTTGATGATCCGAAAATTGGTGAAACCGCTCTGGATTTAGGTGCGTACGGTTATATCATTAAGCCGTTTACCGCCCAATCGGTCAGGATAAATGTGTCCAATGCATTGCGCCGTCGAAAACTGGAAATTCAGCAACGGTTCCATCGTGAGCATTTGGAACAACTGGTTGTTGAACGCACCGCCGATATTCAGAATATATTGGAGAAGTCTAGTAAATCTAACGAATTGATTATTCAGGCCATGGCATTGGCCATTGAATCAAGGGATCCTTATACAGCCAGTCATCAACGCCGTGTAGCCAATCTTGCATATGCTATAAGTTCAGAGATGAAACTTTCAGAGCAAAGGATTGTTGGAATCCATATGGCTGGAATTATCCACGATCTTGGCAAGATATGCGTGCCTGCCGAGATTCTCTCCAAGCCAGGTCCCTTAAATGAATACGAATTCGGCATAATCAAGTTACACCCCCAAATAGGTTACAACATATTGAAAAAGATAGATTTCCCATGGCCGATAGCTCAAATGGTTTATCAACATCATGAAAGGATAAACGGAACCGGATATCCTCAGGGGTTAAAAGGTAAGGAAATTTTATTGGAAGCAAGGATTTTAGCTGTAGCAGACGTTGTAGAGGCTATGTCCTCCCACCGGCCTTATCGACCGGCCCTTGGAGTCGATAAGGCTTTGGAGACAATTTTAGAAAGCAAAAATGTGCTCTACGATCCAGAAGCAGTAAATGTATGTTTGAAATTATTTAAAGAGAAAGGATTTGAATTTAGCAATTAACTTTTACATCGAGAATGCGGTCGATCTTACAAGAAGTTTGTGTGCTCATGCAAAATCTAACGAGTTACTACCTGAATCTTGCATGAAAATTTATAAAAATCTTAAAGCCTCCGACTCGTGCAAAACTCAGGTTCTAACCGCCATAAAACATTTAGAAAAAGGATTCTTCCATGTCGAACAGAACCAGAAATTCAGAGTATTACGAAAAACGTTTTGGGGATATTGCGATTGAAAAGGGGTTTATTAGTCATGACGAACTCATTAAGGCATTAACGATTCAGGGCCGAGAGGAGATCGATAGTGGAACCTATCTGCTTATCAGAGAAATATTCTTAGATCAGAATACTATGCACGTTAATCAAATAGAAGAAGTCGTTAAAGCGGTTTTTAATTAAAAAAGTTATTTCTCCTTCAATATATGTAGCACATACAACAGATGTCACTCTGGCGTGGAGCAGCAACAATGAACCGAATCTTGCTGGCTATTATATTTACTATAAGGCTGTCTCTTCCGGCGCCCCATACAACGGCACAGGAGCTGTTAAAGTCAACTCACCGATCCAAGTGCCTTTAGCAGATTTAGACAACCCCGCATACTCTGAATACACACCGTTTTTCCAGCTGTTGGACCCTG
>Ga0307991_1002881_pt1 | contig 11426 bp, 5 predicted proteins | sample EllFjometagen131_FD_203146 | JGI IMG/M metagenome (GOLD analysis project Ga0307991, IMG submission 203146) | Marine microbial communities from Ellis Fjord, Antarctic Ocean - #131 | ecosystem: Environmental > Aquatic > Marine > Unclassified | place: Southern Ocean | collected 2014-10-08 | reverse complement strand
TCATTAAGTATTTACTTGGTGAAACCAATGAAAAAGAAAGCCTTTTAGTAAACCAATGGCTTGACGAAAATGAGGAAAACAAAAAATATTTTGATGAAATTGTATTTGTCTGGAAAACATCTGGTATAGCACAAAATATTGAACAGAAGGATGTTGAAAAAGACAGGGAAATTTTTATTCAGAAGATTGGTGCTTTACCGGATGAAAAGAATATAAAATCCACTGAATCGGGAAGAAGGAGCCTGAAAATATTCAGGAGCAGTACAGGAGCAAAATATTATCAATGGTTACGGATTGCTGCAATTTTTATTTTTGCATTTTGCCTCTCATGGACAGTTTCTTATTTTGTGAACAGGAAACCTGATACCGGTTCGCTTGCATACAACCAGATCATTACTACCAAAGGACAGAAATCACAGATCATTCTTTCTGATGGCACAAAGGTTTGGCTGAACTCCGAAACTACTTTGAAATACCCTTCACCATTCAATAATGTGAAACGTGAAGTTTTTCTTGAAGGGGAAGCTTTTTTCGAAGTGCAAAAAAAAGACAATAAGATTCCTTTTATCGTTAAAACATCAGAGATAGATATTAAAGTTTTAGGAACCCGTTTTAATGTAATGGCATATTCTGATGAAGAAACCATTGAAACCACGTTGGTAGAAGGATCAGTATGTATAATCAGGAAAAACATAAAACCAGCATACGCTCAGGAAATCTTTTTAAAGCCAAATCAAAAAGCCACATTATTGAAGAAAGGATCACAGGTTATTCTTTCTGAAATTGAAACAGAAAAGCCAACCCTGATTAAAAGCACAAAAACAATACAACCCATATCACCCACTGAAAAAGAACAAATATTTATTTCCCCGAAAGTTGACATTGAACTGCATACAGCCTGGAAAAACGACCGGTTAATTTTCCAAAGTGAAACCTTTGAAAATATTTGTTACAGACTGGAAAGGTGGTTTGATGTAAAAATCCATATTCAGAACGAAGAACTAAAGAATTACCGGTACACCGGAAAATTTCTGCACAAAGAAACCATTAACCAGGTGTTGGAAATCCTTAATCTTACTACACCGATTAATTACACGTTTAAACAAAATGATCTATATATAGATAATGTTGCCGAATAATCTCTAAACATTAGAAAACATTTGAAGAACATAACCATTTAGCTTGATGTTGTAGAATTTTAGAAAGCTTGCAAATTAATTTTTTCAGTGAGTTTAGGTTAATAATTAGGGTTAATTATTCGAAATAATTCAGATCATCCAAGCTAAATACATAAAGTCTTTACAACAGATGGCTAAATGGTTATTGTTTAAATATAAAGGCTTTACTATTATTAGTGTTCGTATTTAAAAAATTGTGTTAAGCGATGCCAGACAAAACAAAAAAATAAATACTTTATTTCATTAAAAACTACGTTATTATAAATCTATAGACAAAATAAATAGGAAAACACTAAAAACAAAATGCCTATGATAAAACCCTGAAAAAATTAGCCTAAAAAAATCGGGAAATGCTGTTGACATTCCCCGAAATACGTTTTTAATCAATTAACACTAATGTTTGCTGAAATTGCTTTTAACCATTACAGCATTAACAACTAAAAACATACAAATTTATGAAAAATAATAGTAGCAAATGTATGTTTTCTATTAAAATCAATAGAAACATACTAAAAATATTAATGGTCATGAAACTGACAACCTTTTTCTTTCTGATAAGCATCCTTAGCGTTGCAGCAAGGGGATATTCTCAGCATGCACGTCTGAATTTATCCCTTCAAAATGCTTCCATTCAGGAACTTTTCCAGGAAATTGAAAAACAGAGCGAATTCAATTTCTTCTATAAAGACGACCAGATAAATGTGAATAAAATGGTCAGCATCGAAGCCGATAACAGTTTAATCGGGGAAGTTTTAAATGAAGTATTTAAAAACAACGATGTTTCTTATACTGTGGTTAACAAAGTAATTGTAATTACACCGAGGAAAGAACAACAAAACTTCAATGTTACCGGAACTGTAACAGCTTCAACGGGTGAAACTCTTCCAGGTGTTAATATTCTGGTAAAAGGTACCCAAACAGGAACTATAACCGGAATGGATGGAAAATACTCCATCGAAGTTCCGGATGCAAATGCAGTTCTGGTATTTTCTTTTATTGGTTACGCAACACAGGAAATAAATATTAACGGAAGATCCATGATTAATATAGTCATGGAACAAAGTTCTGAACTACTGGAAGAAGTGGTTGCGATTGGTTATGGAACCATGAAACGATCGGACCTTGCCGGAGCTGTATCATCAGTTAAAGGCGAAGATTTAGAGAGTACGCCTGCAAATACCTTCGTTCAAACCATGCAGGGAAGAGCTGCCGGTGTTGATATTAAGGCAGCATCAAATGCCCCCGGTGGAGGAATGAGAATAAGGATTAGGGGAACAAACTCCATTAATGCATCCAGTGAACCATTGTATGTAATCGATGGATTTCCTATTGAAAATAATAATACAACCCCACAAGGGGCTGGTTATAATGCCCTTTCTCCAAGCCCACTTTCCTCTCTCAGCCCAAATGAAATTGAATCTATTGAAGTATTAAAAGATGCTTCTGCAACTGCTATTTATGGGTCAAGGGGAGCAAATGGTGTAATCCTAATAACAACCAAAAGGGGACAAATAGGAAAATCTAAAATAGATTTTGATTACTCTGTAAACGTAGCTTCAGTTAGAAATAGGCTTGACTTGGCAAATGCCGAAGAACTTGCTACTCTTTCGAATGAATGGGCTGTTAATAATGGACAAACACCGTATTATGACGGAGTAAATAAACCACTTCCAAAGGATCTTGGTGAAGGTACAGATTGGCAAGACGTTATTTTTAGGACAGCTCTTACGCATAACTACAACCTTTCAATTTCCGGGGGAACAGAAAATACAAAATATCTGTTGGCAGGGAGTTATTTGGATCAGGATGGAATAATTATCGAATCGAACTTTAAACGTGCCGGTTTAAAATTTAATGTAGACCAGAAAGTTAGCGATAGAATTAAATTGGGCGTAAATATGAATGCCAATCGTACGGTTAACGATGCAGTGCCATCCGAAGGGACAGGTTATCGCAATGATTCACCGCTTTGGAGTGCTTTGACCACTACCCCGGTTATACCTGTTAAGGACGAAGATGGAAACTATGTCCATAACCACGATGAAGCATTTAAAATTGTTGAAAATCCGGTATCTATTGCCAAAACCAGATCAGATATTACGTACAAAACTCGTATACTTACTAATGCATTTACGGATATCGAGATACTGAATGGTCTTACCTTTCGCGCCAATTTTGGTGCCGATTTTATCAATTCCAAACGTAATATTTATGTTCCGAATACGGCAGAGACTCAGGCCATGCCAAACCTGGGAATTGCTTCTGTTGGTGCCGTTCAAAGTTTGAATTGGTTAACAGAATATACATTGACTTATAATAAGAATTTTGGCTCCGACCACCGGCTTACGGCTCTTGCAGGATATACTGCACAGGGAACCAAAATAGAGAATGTATTTAGCAGAACAGATGATTTTTCTACCAACAAATTTGAATTCAATAATTTAGGTGCCGGTTCTGATCCAAGACCTTCCACAAGTTCTGCAACAGAATACGGGCTACTTTCTTATATTGGCAGAGTTAATTATGCTTATAAAGATAAGTACTTATTTACAGGAACGATAAGAAGAGATGGAGCTTCGAAATTTGGAACAGACAATAAATGGGGGATATTTCCTTCGGCAGCTCTTGCCTGGAGGATGAGCGAAGAAAATTTCCTAAAGGACAATTATATCCTCAGCGATCTGAAATTACGAACCAGTTATGGTATTACTGGTAATCAGGACATCGGTTCATATTCTTCCTTAGCACTTTATAATACTGCCAAACCCATAATTGGAGGAAGTCCGGTAATTGGATTTTATCCCAACCGAATTCCAAATCCGGATTTAAAGTGGGAGAGGACATCGCAATTTAATGTTGGTGTAGATGCGATATTCTTGGACGGGAAATTTAATTTGTCTGCCGAATATTACATTAAAAACACCAGTGACCTTTTGTTGAATGTTACTATTCCTAATCAATCTGGATATAACAGTTCAGTGCAAAATATTGGTGAAGTAGAAAATAAAGGAATTGAACTAACTTTAGGATACAACAACACTTTTGGTGAATTGAAATGGAACTCTAATTTTAATATTTCCTTCAACAGAAACAAACTTGTATCGTTACCTGAAGGAACAGAACGATTGATCTTTGGACTTGGACGAGGTGAGACCGGCCAGGGACATTCAATTGCTATCCCTGGAGAATCCCTTGGTTCATTCTACGGATATCATTTTCTGGGAATATGGCAAACTGAAGAAGAAATTACTGCGGCAGGGAATACTGTTGGTGGTAAAAACCGACCAGGATTACCAAAATATGAAGATTTGAATGGAGATGGTATGAAGTACAATGATGATGAACGAAAAATAATTGGTGACCCAAATCCAGATTTTATATATGGCTTTTCGAATGAGTTTACCTATAAAAATTTCAAACTGCTTATATTTATCAATGGAAGCTATGGAAATGAGATTGCCTATTTAAATCGAATAGCATTATTGGCACAGCCTCAAAAGCACAATGTTTTACAGGTATATTACGATGAACATTGGACTGGGCCTGGTACTAGTAACACTATTGAAGCCCCATTATCTAATTCCGGTGAATGGAAAAACTTTAGCGATAGGGATATAGAGGACGCCTCTTATTTACGAGTAAAAACGATTAGTTTATCCTACAATTTACCCAAAAATTTTATGGGAGTTGATTGGATCAGAAATGCCCAGGTATATCTGGCTGGAGAAAATCTTTTAACCTTTACAAAATATTCTGGTTTTGATCCTGAAGTAGATTTATACTCATCCAGCAATGTTCAAATGGGTGTTGATAATGCAGCATATCCTACAGCTAAAAGTATTCGAATAGGAGTAAAACTTGGTTTCTAAAATTTAACTTTAAAATTGATAATCATGAAAAATATATTTAAATATAGTTTAACTCTTCTGATAATTTTCTACACGGTCTCATGTGAAGATATTTTAGTGGAAGATCCACCAAGCTCAATAAGTTTAGCAAGCTTTTATCAGTCAGAAAGTGATGCCTTGGCAGGACTTTATGGCGCTTATGACTTGAATTACAGTGTCTTGGGAGGTATAACAGGTAATGCAAATAATTACGGTGAGTTAAATGCAGATAATTTAACAATATCGCCTATTGTCTCAGATCAATTTCAGTGGGATGAGTTCACTTATAACAGTGATATAACCGGAGGCCTTTGGTCGAGTTGTTTTTCCGGAATTAACAGAGCTAATGAAGTTATACTTTACACCGACGGAATTGATATGACTGCAGGGATAAAGGCAGATATTATTGCGGAGGCAAAAGCATTACGTGCATTTTATTATTTTCAATTGGTTCGTACTATGGGAGGGGTGCCATTATATGAAACGCCAACCGTGGGATTTGAAAATATTTATGCTCCAAGAGCTACTGAAGATGAAATCTATAACTTAATTACCCGTGATTTAATGGATGCCTCAACAGAACTTGAAGCAACAAGTACTCCAGGAAGAATCAATGCAAATATAGCAAGCGCTTTGTTAGCACGAGTTTATTTGTATAAAGGAGATTATGCAAACGCATTGACGTACGCTAAAAAAGTAATTGATTCAGGAAAGTATAATCTATTCCCGGATTATGCTGATATTACCAACCCAGCCAAAAAAAATGGGATTGAGCACATCTGGCAATTACAATTTTTAAGTGGCGAACGCAATCATAATGTTGGCCGTTTTGGTCCCAGACCAATACCGGGTCCATATAAAAATTCCTTTTGGGCAAATACAGTTGTTGGTGGAGGTGTCGCTCCTTCTGCAGAATTTGTTGCTGAAAATCCACAATCCTATCGCAGGTCGGCAACTATTGCCGATCGATATGAACACATTGATGGGGTTTCGGGCATCATTACAATGGAGCAAATATATAGTGGTAATTTCCCTTATTATATCAGCAAATTTGATGATAGAGAAGCTGAAATGACATCTGGTGAAAATTCTACAATTATCAGGTATGCTGATATTTTATTAATTGCAGCAGAAGCGATAAATGAAACTTCTCCATCTGACAATTTAAAATATACCTGGATAAACAAGGTGAGGGAAAGAGCCAGAAATGGTGTAGAAACCGACCTTCCCGATCTTTTAGGACTTTCTCAAGACGAATTTAGAACAGCTGTTTTAGAGGAACGTAGATTTGAATTGGCATTCGAAGGTCAACGGTCATGGGACTTAAAACGAAAAGGGAAGTTTTTGCAAACATTACGGGCTCAGGGCAAAACTGTTGAAGATTATATGTTGCTATTCCCAATTCCTGATGCACAGGTTAAATTGAATATCAACCTGGAACAAAACACAGGTTGGGAATAATTACATTGTGAATTTATTTGTAGGCGGAGTTTTTTACTGACAAAAACAATTAGTAGCTATAAAGGATGTAACTATTTCGTATTGCTTTTCTTTAAAAAACTCCGCCTATTTCTTTTTATAACTTAACACTTTTAAAAATGAAGAATTTAAAAATTGTATTAACTTTTCTTTTAGCCGGATTAATCTTTAGTCCCGCTTTTTCTCAATCCACTAATGAAAAGATGGATTGGTGGAAAGAAGCAAAATTTGGAATGTTCATCCATTGGGGAGTGTATTCGGTTCCTGCAGGAATTTATAATGGTAAAGAAGTAAATGGGATTGGGGAATGGATTATGAATCGTGGAAAAATTCCGGTTAGTGAATATAAAGCTTATTCTAAACAGTTTAATCCAGTTAAATACGATCCGGATGCATGGGTGAAAATGGCTAAAGATGCCGGAATGAAATATTTGGTTATTACATCCAAACATCATGACGGTTTTGCACTTTTTGATTCGAAAGTGACCAACTGGGATGTGGTTGATGCGACTCCTTATGGGAAAGATCTGCTCAAACCATTAGCTGAAGCTTGTCGAAAGGAAGGTTTAAAACTGGGCTTCTATTACTCTCAGGCACAGGACTGGAACCATCCTGGAGGAGCTGCTTCCGGAGGTCATTGGGATGATGCGCAATCGGGCAGTATGGACGATTATATCGATAAAATTGCAGTGCCTCAGGTTCAGGAAATTTTGGAAAATTATGGTGGACTTGACATTTTATGGTGGGATACTCCTACAGACATGACGAAGGAAAGAGCAGAAAAGTTTTTGCCGTTGATTCGCAAATATCCAAACCTAATTACAAATAACAGATTAGGTGGTGGATATCAGGGGGATACCGAAACACCCGAGCAATTTGTTCCGGCAACCGGGTTTCCCGGCAGAAACTGGGAAACATGTATGACAATGAATGATACCTGGGGATACAAATCTAATGACGATAATTGGAAATCTACTAAAATAATTTTGCAAACCTTGATTGATATTGTGAGCAAAGGTGGTAACTACCTTCTGAATGTGGGGCCAACATCTGAGGGACTCATTCCACAGCCAAGTATCGATCGTCTGAAAGAAGTCGGACAATGGATGAGATTAAATGGCGAATCTGTATATGGAACTACCGCTAATCCATTTCCATATTTACCTTGGGGACGTTGTACCCAAAAAGGTAATAAACTCTACTTACACGTGTTTGAATGGCCTGAAGATGGAAAAATATCAGTTCCCCTGCTCAACACTATTAAAAGGGCCTCTTTGTTATCTGATCCTGACGTTGTTTTGGAAGTTCAGAAAATCAAATTGAAAAACGTTGTAAAACTTCCAATAATTGCACCCGATAAGAATGTTTCTGTTATTGTTTTGGAAGTGGAAGGAGAACCCAATGTTTTGCCTTTGCCATCAGCCGGGAAAAATGTAAAAGCATCTTCAGCAAAAACAAATTGTGATGCCCGTAATCTAACCGATGGAAATCCAAAAAATAAGTGGCAACCTGCTGATGAAGATAAGGAACGTTGGGTTGAAATTGACTTAGGGGAAGAAACCGCGATTGGAGCACTTTCTGTTGTTGAACCCTGGCATCCCTGGAATAAGAAGGGGCAAAAAATGGAATTGCAATTTGAAAAGGATGGCGTTTGGAAAACTAAAACCAAATTTACTACTAATGGAACGGGTTATTTGACTAAAATAGATCCAATAACTGCCCGAAAGTTTAGGCTGAAAATAATTGAATCAACAGAGCCAACTTTAAATGAATGGATTCTTTATAGGGCAGATTAATTCAAAACATACGTCTCATTACAACTTTATATGAATTTTAAGAAGCTCAAAAAATGAAAAAGATTTTAAGTCCTGTTTTTCTTGTGTGTATTTTATTTCTTATAATCAATATACATGCGTTCGGTCAGACTCCCACCTATTTGAAAAATTATACAAAAGAGTATACCAACAATCCTCGGGAAGCTAATCTTCACTGGTTTCAGGATGCACAGTTCGGCATGTTTATTCATTATGGGCTATATAGTCAACTGGGAAAAGGTGAATGGGTACAACTATTGGATACAATTCCACTGAATGAGTATGGAAAATTGAAAGAGAAATTCACAGCTTCCGGTTTTGATGCTGACTTTATTGTGAAACTGTCTAAAAAAGCGGGCATGAAATACATTACCATTACTTCAAAGCACCACGAAGGATTTTGTTTGTTTAAAACGGAAGAAACGGATTTTAATAGTGTCAATTCTCCTGCGAAAAGAGATTTGATTGGAGAGATGGCAGAAGCATGTGAGAAGGAAGGATTGGGATTGTTCCTCTATTATTCGTATGCTGCCGACTGGCATCATCCTTACTTTTATTCCCGGGAAGCCGGATGGAATAATGCGCGTCCTGCATATAGCATTAAGCCCAAAGAATATCAGTATGAAAAACCTGCGGACTTTCGTAAATACGTTGACTATGTTCATGCTCAATTAAGGGAGCTTCTAACACAATATCCTACAGTGGCTGGGATTTGGTTCGACCCGATTATGGGATTTTATGCAAATCCTGATGTTTTTCCTATTGATGAAACGTATGCATTAATCCGTACTTTATCTCCTCATGCCTTAATCTCATTTAAACAAGGGGCAAATGGTGATGAAGATTTTATGGCGCCTGAACGTGGTGGTAATAAAACCGTGGGCGATAAATACCCTATCGCACAAAAGGTTTATGAACAAAACAGGAACAAACCCAAAGAAGTTTGCAATACCATGCAACCTCATATAAAGGGTTTTCATGGGGGAGCTACCTGGGGTTATAACAAAGCCATTGATGGACACCACCTTAAAGTTAATGATGTAAAAAAGCTTTTAAATGAAGCAAAGTCCAGTCATTACAACCTTCTTTTAAATATTGGGCCTCTGCCAGACGGTTCAGTACATCCGGAAGATATTGAAACATTATCACACTTAAAATAAGAATAGAAAAGGAAACATGTATTAAATGGTTTGAAAGATGGTTCTTTTATTTGGCCAAAACAATAGGGAAGCACCCCTTTAAATGCCAGGGTTATTTAAGAATCATTATAATGTTGAAAACAGTTCAATGTGAAATCATATAAAATAGTTATTAACTAAAAGAACAAAATTATGAAGCCTATTTTTAACCTACTTTTAGTCTTACTAACAACAGTATTATTTTTTACAAGTTGCGAAAAAGAAAAAAAGCAACCAAACTTTTTATTTGTATTAGTCGATGACCAATCTCCATTCGATTTAAAAATTTATGATGCAAAATCCATTTTGGAAACACCAAACATCGATAAATTAGCTGAAGGTGGAATGGTATTCGAAGGTGCTCGTCATATGGGTTCAATGAATGGTGCGGTTTGTACTCCTTCACGCCACATGATAATGAGCGGGCGTACAGTTTGGCATTTGCCGGCAAGCGCAGGTTATAAAAAAGCAGTTTGCCCCGATAGTTTGGAACTTCAAACAATTGGGGCAGTGTTTAACAGGGCTGGCTATAAAACCATGCGTACCTGCAAAAAAGGAAATTCGTATGCTGCTGCCAACGAACAATTTTCGGTAGTGCACGATGCAACCAAACGCGGAGGAACCGAAGAAACCGGTAGTGCCTGGCATGCAAAACAAGTACTTAATTATTTGAATGAAAGGGACAGCTTACAGGAAACTGATCCGTTTTTTATCTACTTCGGTTTTTCTCACCCGCACGACACCCGGGACGGGACTCCCGAACTTTTGGCAAAATATGGCGCCGTAAATCATACGGATCAAAACAGTCTTCCTCCTGCTAATCCCAAACAGCCACAACTACAGGAAAATTACCTTCCTGCCCATCCATTTTTTCACGGACATCCCGGTCTTAGAGACGAAGAACGCGTAAGTGGAGTTTGGAAAAACAGGGATGAACAAACCATCAGAAATGAGTTGGGGCGCGAATATGCATGCGATGAGAATATTGATATTCAGTTAGGCAAGGTGCTGAAAAAGCTGGAAGAAATGGGCGAGCTGGACAATACATACATTGTTTATACTGCCGATCATGGTATAGCAATTGGTCGCCACGGATTAACCGGGAAACAAAATTTATACGAACATACCTGGCGGGTGCCCTTTATTGTAAAAGGTCCCGGCATCGAAGCCGGCAAACGTGTTGAAGGAAATATTTACCTTTTAGATATTTTGCCAACAGTATGCGATTTGGCTGGAATTGAAATCCCTGAAAGTGTTCAGGGGAAAAGCTTTAAACCTGTGTTGAAAGGTGAAAAGGAATTGATGAGGGACGCTATGTATGGTGTTTATTGTGGTGGATCGAAACCGGGCATGCGCTGTGTGAAAAAAGGCGATTGGAAGCTCGTAAAGTACGACCTTATGGATGGTACAATTCGCAAAACACAACTTTTTAATTTGGCTGAAAATCCAAATGAATATTTGCCTGAACACCATAAAACAGGGGAGATGGAAACTAACCTTGCCAGTAATCCCTTATATGCCGACAAATTAGCTGAAATGGAAGCTTTATTACTGGAGCAAATGAAGGCGAATGACGATCCGTATCGACTATGGAATCAAATGAAGTAAAGGGTCGCTTTATGAAGGTGGCGTTTCCCGATAATAATGTTATGTAATATAATTCATAATATTGTTTGGCATATTAGAAATGCAGATTAATACCTCCAAAAGCTATTATTCCGGGCATAGGATAACCATAATTAATTTGATAATTTGTATTCAGGAGGTTTTTACATTTTACAAAAACATCTAAATGCTTGTTGATTTTATATTCAGTACGCATATTTAACAGGTTATATGATTCTTTTGCAGGGTTTTGACCGGTTTGTATATACAGATTAATAATGCTTT
>Ga0307991_1002880_pt1 | contig 11427 bp, 10 predicted proteins | sample EllFjometagen131_FD_203146 | JGI IMG/M metagenome (GOLD analysis project Ga0307991, IMG submission 203146) | Marine microbial communities from Ellis Fjord, Antarctic Ocean - #131 | ecosystem: Environmental > Aquatic > Marine > Unclassified | place: Southern Ocean | collected 2014-10-08 | reverse complement strand
TGCTTCTTATTATACCGAAAACGACACGATAAGGGTTAAATCTGAAAAGACTGCAACTGATTTGATTGCAAAGCTAGATAAAAAGACAGGAATTGTAAGTAAAATTGAAAAACTAGAAAAAATTGAAAAATCTCCATTAGCTTATGATTTAACAGAACTTCAAAGAGATGCAAATCTTAATTTAGGTTTTAGTGCAAAGAAAACTTTGAATGTTCTTCAAAAATTATATGAATATCATAAGATTGTAACATATCCAAGAACAGATAGTAGATATATAACCCATGATATTGTTGAAACTCTACCATCTAGGTTGAGAGCATTGGATGCAACTGCATTTTCAGCTAAGGCAAGGTTTTTAGCAAACGATCATATGCACATTGATAAAGAAAGGTTTGTAAGGGATGAGCTTGTAAGTGATCACCATGCCATAATACCAACTGACCAGAGAGTTAATTTATCCAGATTATCTGAAGATGAAAAAAAATTATGGCAGTTGATTGTTATAAGATTTTTGGAGGTTCTTGAAGATGATTATGTTTATAAAACCGAAACCGTTGAGATCAATGTTGAAAATTGCAGGTTCCAGACAAGATTAACTACACCTATTAAACAAGGATATCGAGATATTGCACGAATAGTTGGACTCAGATCTACAATTTCCTCTACTGATGATGAATCCTCTTATATATCAGGTCTTAAAGAGGGTGATAGCATAACAATTAAATCCATCAAAAGTAGGAGAACAAGTACTGAAGCTCCTAAAAGATACAATGATGCTACCCTCCTATCTGCAATGGAACATGCTGGAAGATTTGTAGAAGATTTAACTGTAAAAAAGAATTTATCTGCAGGGCTTGGAACACCAGCAACACGTGCAGATATTATAGAAAAGCTAATAAACAATCATTACATTGACAGATCTGATAGCAATGAATTGATTCCAACTCCTCGTGGTAGAGAAATAGTAAGACTTGCTCCAGATTTATTGAAATCTCCTGAACTTACTGGTAAGTGGGAAGAGCGCTTATCTAATATAGCAAAAGGAAAGGAGGATGGTGAGATATTTGTAAATGATATAAAGATTGTTGCTAGAGATCTTGTAAAAAAGATTGGACAATCCTCTGATAGCTTTACACCTAATTTTACTGATGCTAAAAAGTGTCCCTTTTGTGGCTCCTTAATGATGAGTATTGATGATGAAATAGGGCGTACTCATCATGTATGTCAAAAACTTTCATGCTCTTATGAAGAAATGAAGGTAAAAAAAAGAATACCTTTAACTCAAAAGGAAATTGATGAATTTAAAGCAAATCTTCCAAAGCCAAAGAAAGTTGTTGTAACCGCTAAGAAGAAAGTTGTACTTAAAAAAGTTAAACCTATTGGTGTTACAACACCTGAAAAGTCCTCTTCCAATGTTAAAGTTGCTGTTGCTGCCTCTTCATCGGCTTCTTATTTTTCAAGTCTTGATACTAAGAGAGTTGAAACAGGAGCAGTAACACCTGCACGACGAAAAATAGTACCAAAGTCATCTGATTTAGCTGAAAAAATACCTTCCTATAAATATGAAACTGTAATAGAAGTTGTTCGCGATAGTAAGATGAATAGAAGATTTAATAATAAATCTAATAATAATTTTGTAGAAGATAAAATATGGAGCAATAATAAAAAAGATCTTATCTATAATGGTGGTAATGATGGTGGTGGAACTTTTGCAGACTTAATAAAAGTAAGTGAAAACAGAAAACACAAAAGAGATAAAAAGGGTAAATAATTTTTATTATTAGAGTATAAGAATTAAACCATTTGGAGAGTTGTAAAAAAGTAACTTCAAGTGGTTTTTTTAAAATAAAAATAATTTAAAAATATAAACACCTTTATTAAATTTAATAAGACCTGCACTGGTTTAAAAAAAATCTGAAAAGTGAAATTATATTATTTTAATATCATTTTTTGGTTTTCATTGAAGAAAAATCGATTTATCTTATATTTTATTTTCTTACTTATTAATTGTAGTAAAACAAGTTACGTATATGCCGTTTCCATGGTTGTTTTGTTTACAAGCTTATATTGGTCATTTTAATTGATTAAATCAAAACCTTGGAAATAAGTCAAACTGTATTTGTTTAATACATTAATGTTTAAATGTAAACATTTTGTTATTATGTAGACATGTTTTATTATATTTGCTATCCTAGTGTAAAGTAGGAGGTAATCGAAATGAATATAGCAATTGTCGGATTTGGAAAAATGGGTAAAAAGATATATCAAATAGCAAGTGAAAAAGAACAAAAGGTAACTTCTATTATTGATCCTATAAGTCCAGATTCTTTGGTAACAGACAAAAGTATTACAACTAAAAGCTTAAGTGGATGCGATGTGGTGATTGATTTTTCTCATCCAACTTGCATTATAGAAAATATTAAATTTTATATTTCCAATGAAATCCCTGCTGTAATAGGTACAACTGGTTGGTATGATCAAGTTGAAAACTTAAAAGAATTTGCAATAGGATTTCCCCAAAGTAGCATTATATATAGTGGTAATTTCTCTATTGGAGTGAGCTTATATAGAGAAGTTGTTAAACTTGCATCGTCTTTATTTGGAAAGACTGGTAGCTATGATGTATTTGCAAATGAAATTCATCATAGGGAAAAAGCAGATTCCCCTTCAGGAACAGCAACTTTGATATCAGATATTATTGTTGATAATTTTGAGGGAAAAGATAAAGTTGTTACAGAGAGACTTGATAGAAAAATTGAATCGAATGAGATTCATGTTTCTTCAACTAGAGGTGGTTGGATTGCCGGAACACATACAGTTGTTTTTGATTCTCCATTTGATTCAGTAGAATTAACCCACCGTGCAAGAACAAGAGATGGTTTTGCAATTGGGGCTATTTTGGCAGCTGGTTGGTTAATAAGTAAGAAAGGTTTCTTTACATTAGATGATTTTGTAGAAACCTTAATAAATAACAAATAACAAATAACAAATAAAGGAAATATATATGTTTGATACTTCAAAATTTCATGGTGTATTTACTGCAATGGTAACACCTTTCACAGAAAAAGATAATTTGGATACTGAAGCTTTAAAAAAGATGATTGATTTTCAAATTAATAGCGGGGTAAGTGGCTTGGTTCCTTGTGGTACAACAGGAGAATCACCAACACTATCTCATGATGAGCATGATAGAGTTATTCAATTAACTGTTGAATATACCAATGGACGTGTGCCAGTTATTGCTGGAACAGGTAGTAATTCAACAACTGAAGCTATTAGACTTTCAAAGCATGCACAATGTGTAGGAGTTGATGCCGTATTGTTGGTAAATCCTTATTACAACAAGCCTTCTCAAAAAGGTTTGTACCTACATTTCAAAGCAATTGCTGATAGTGTTGATATTCCATGCATTGTTTATAATATCAAAGGTAGAACAGGTGTCAATATTGAAACTCCAACATTAATCAAGCTTGCTACTGATTGTCCAAATATTATTGGTGTTAAAGAAGCAAGTGGTGATTTGATACAGATGAAAGATGTTGTAGATGATTCTCATAATGATTTTATTGTTCTTTCAGGTGATGATAATATTTCCTTAGATTTAGTTGGATTTGGCGGAAACGGTGTCGTATCTGTTGCATCTAATTTGTTTCCAAAACTAATGAGTGATATGTTAAAATATGGACTTGAAGGCAATATGGAAGAAGCAAGAAAGATTGAGGTGATATTGTCAGATTTCTTTAAAATTTGTTTTGTAGAAACAAATCCTGTTCCAATTAAAACTGCATTGGCAAAATATGGCTGGTGTAGAGAAAGCTTTAGGCTACCAATTTGCTCCTTTGAAGAAGACGAGCATAGACAACAACTATATAAAATACTTGAAGAATTAGAAAAAAACCCTTTAGTACCAAACTTTAGAGCTTAGGAGAATTTAATGGCAACTATAAATAATAATTTTAGTAAATTATCAGCAGGATATCTTTTTCCTGAGATTGCAAGAAGAACTAATAAGTACCTGAATGAAAACAAAGGTGTTGAACTTATGAAGTTAGGTATTGGAAATACTACAGAAAGTTTACCCTTAAGTCTTGTTGATGCTATGAAAGCAAAATTAGACCTATTATCCAATAGGGATACTTATTTAGGTTATGGTGATGAACAAGGCGATACCACGCTACGAGAAGGGCTTGTTAAATATTACAGTAGATACGGTGTTAAGTTTGACTCAACAGAATTTTTTATCAGTGATGGTGCAAAGGCAGATGCAGCAAATATTCAAGAATTATTTGGACGAGAAAATATAATTGCATTTCAAGACCCAGCTTATCCTGTATACGTTGATTCAAATGTAGTAGGTGGAAGAACATCAGGGTTTGATGATGAAAAGGGTTGCTATAATAACTTTGTATATTTATCATGCAATGAAGAAAATGGTTTTATACCAGATGTTCCAGATACAAAAGTTGACTTGATTTATTTATGTTCACCAAATAACCCAACAGGTGCTGTTATGAATCATGATCAGCTAAAAAAGTTTGTAGATTATGCAAGAAAAAATAAAGCAATAATTCTTTTTGATGGTGCTTATAGTGAATATGTAAAAGATGATGATTTACCAAGATCAATATTTGAAGTTGAAGGTGCAAAGGAATGCGCCATTGAGATCAATAGTTTCAGTAAGAATGCAGGTTTTACAGGTGTTAGACTTGGTTGGACTATTGTTCCTAAAGACCTTGTATCAGAAGATAGTGAGGTTGGACAAATTAATTCAATGTGGAACCGTCGACAATGCACCTTCTTTAATGGAGCCTCTAACATTGCACAAGCAGGTGGACTTGCAGCATTGAGTGGACAAGGTTATGAAGACTGCAGGGCATTGGTTAATTATTACATGGGCAATGCTAAGATAATCAAAAAAGGACTTGAAAGTGTAGGATTAACTTGTTTTGGTGGTGATAACTCACCTTATATTTGGGCAAAGACTCCAAATAACATGACAAGTTGGGAGTTTTTTGATTTCTTATTAAAGGTTTGTCATGTGGTTGTAACACCTGGTTCTGGATTTGGACCTTCAGGTGAATCGTTTATTAGAGTATCCTCTTATGGACATAGAGAGAATGTTGAAAAAGCAATTGCATCAATAAAGGAAAACATGTAATGAGTGTTAAAAATTTACCATTAGAAGAAAAAGAATTACAAAAGCTTATAAAAGATGTTGAAACACCTTTTTATTTATATGATGAAAAAGCAATATTGCAAAATGCTCAAAACTTCATAGATTTATTTAAATGGGCACCGTCCTTTATAAATTACTTTGCAGTTAAAGCCTGCCCAAATCCATCAATTATGAAACGATTATTTGATATGGGTTTTGGTGCAGATTGTTCCTCCTTACCAGAGCTAGAATTGTCTCATAAATGTGGATTAATTGGTTCTAAAATGATGATGACAAGCAATGATACTCCAGATATTGAATTTCAAAGAGCCTATGAATTAGGTGCCATAATTAACCTTGATGACATTACTCATATTGATGCAATGGAAAAAGCTATTGGTTGTGTACCTGAAACAATTTGCTTTAGATACAATCCCGGCCCAGATAGAACCGGAAATGTTATAATTGGAAATCCTGTAGAAGCTAAATATGGTGTAACAAAAGATCAAGTTGTTGAATGCTATAAGATAATGAAAGCCAAAGGGGTAAAGCATTTTGGCCTTCAAACAATGGTAGCCTCTAACGAATTAGAAGGTGATTTTATTGTTGAAACAGCTCACATGCTCTTTTCTCTTGCTAACAAAATTTACAATGAAGCAGGAGTTAAACTAGATTTTGTAGATTTCGGTGGTGGAGTGGGTATTCCATATCAACCAGAACAAAATGATATGGACGTCGAATATGTAAGCAATCAAATCAGAGATTTATATGAAGAGATAATTGTAAAAAACAATCTTGATCCTTTGCAGATTTCCTTTGAACTTGGTAGATATATATTGGGTCCTTATGGTTATCTTGTTTCAAAAGTACGGCATGTAACGCGCAAGTATAAGGACTATGTTGGACTTGATTCCTGCATGGCTGATTTAATGAGACCTGGTCTTTATGGCTCATATCATCACATGACAGTTCTTGGAAAAGAGAAAGCTAAAAAAAATAAGGTATATGATGTAACAGGTTCCCTTTGTGAGAACAATGATAAGTTTGCCGTAGATAGAGTCTTAGCAGAAGTTAAGAGAGGTGATACTCTTGTAATGCACGATGCAGGTGCTCATGGTCATGCTATGGGATTTAATTATAATGCGAAACTTAGACCTGCAGAGTACTTATTAACTACAAAGGGATCCTTAAAGTTAATTCGTCGTGCTCAAACTATGGATGACTATTTTGAAACTCTTAGGTTTGAAGGGGCAGAGGTAAAAATTTGAGTGAATTTGCTTTTAAATTAAGAGTATATTTTTCTGATACAGACTGTGAGGGTATTGTTTATCATGGGAAATATTTGGATTTTGCTGAACATGCTAGATCAGAGATGATCCGTGATAAGGTAAATCATGCTGATTTGATACAAAACCATATAGGTTTTGTAGTAAAAGAAATCAATATTATCTATGACAAACCTGCTTTTTTAAATGATGATTTGGTTGTAATAACCAAAGTAATGTTATCTAAAAAGTTTTCAATAACTCTCTCTCAAATTGTTTATAGGAAAGAGGAACTATTGTGCAAATTAACTGTAAAAATTGGGTGTGTAGATTTAAAGAATAAAAAAATTCTACCAATATCAGATTATCTGCATAATTAGATTTTAACTATTGGTAAATCTGTCCATTTTGTTGTATAGCAGGGAGATAATTTCTCTCTGCTCATTAAATCATTCTTTGTCATATTATTTGTTGCAGCACATGTTAAGGATTTTCTTCCATAAATTTGAGTTATATCATTTACAATAAGAGATAACTTATCCTGTTTTGCAATCCTTTTTTGTTCTTCTTCACTTATAAACAACTGCATTTGTCTTGAATCAGAGGGGGTAAGTTCTGTTGCCCACACACGGCAACCCTTGTAATTTGCCTTCTTGTAGATTTTTTTTAATACACTGATACCAGCTTTTATTAAGGTTGGAATATAATTGGTGGGTTCAGCTAATTTTATTACTGCACATGGTGCAATATAATCTTCAAGGAATCTGTTTGTAAAAAGATTGATGCTAATCATTTGGCAATTCATTCCATTTTTTATTAGCTTGTTTGCAATATTTGTGCAATGGCATGCAATTGCTTCTTCCAACTCTTTATACTCTGATCTTATTTGAGAAAATGAAATTCCACTGCAGGTGCTCTTTAAAGGAGGATTGTCAATGTTTACCATTGGTATTCCTCTAAGTTCACTAACGGTTGCATAACCTGTAATTGTTAGTTGCTTTTTGATCCAAATATCATTTTTAAGAGTTAAATCATAGGCCGTTCTAATTCCATATTGATTTAAAAGTACTGCTCTGCGAGATCCAATTCCCCAAATTTCACCAACTGGAATATCCTTTAATATATCCTTTTCCATCTCCTCTTGTAGAATAAAAGCCCCACTTGGAAGTTCTTTTCCCACATGATTTGCAATTTTAGCAAGTGTTTTTGTTCTTGCAACACCGATGGATACAGCTATTCCAGTATATTGGACAATGGTTTGTCGTAAGTCTTCAACATCAATGTTTTGTGGCATAATAAAAAATGCTTCATCGATGGAATATGGCATTATTGTACCAACCAAAGATTTTAAAACATCCATAACACGGTCTGATATATTTTGATACAATGCATAATTTGAGGAAAATATTTCTACATTATTTTTTTCTAGTTGCTCTTTTGCGTTATAAAGAGGATCGCCTCTTTTTATTCCCAAGTTCTTTGCTTCTTTAGAGAGTGCAACAATGCATCCATCATTATTTGATAGAACAACAACAGGTTTGTTTCTAAGCTCTGGTCTAAACAATTTTTCACATGTTGCATAGAAGCTATTGCAATCACATAATCCAATCAATTTCTATAAGTCCTCACCACTCCTGTGATAACTCCAAACAAAGAAAAGCTATCTTTTTCCGATATTATGATGTCTTCAAAATCATCGCATTCGGGATGAAGAAAAATATTATCTCCTTGAATTTTTAGTCTTTTTGCAGTAAAACCACCTTGATATTCTGCAACAACTAAATCATTGTTTCTTGGAGATAAACTCTTGTCTACAATCAAAATATCTCCATCTTGAATTCCTGAGTTTTCAAGGCTTCTTCCGCTTGCTCTAAGACAGTAGGTACTGCTTTTATGTTTAAGGAGCAATTCGTTGAAGTCCAATGAGTTTTCTTTACTATCTGCTGCAGGAGAGGGAAACCCACAGGCAATAGTTGAATCCATAATGATAGTGGGTGAGTTGTTTTTTTTATTTTCCATGGCTTAAATATGGTGAGCTATCACTCTCTTGTCAAGCAAAAAATATGAGTCGAAATTCCCTTAAAAATTATAATTTTAAGTCCCCTTTATAATTGAGGTAAAATAAATAAATAAACAAATTTGAGTAAAAAATCTCCTATGAGATTTAACTCATAAGAGATAAGGGTTTATGTAAATATTGAAATTTTTAGATAAATAACTGGGTTATTGTGTAATAATATATTATTCGGGATTTATTGTTTCAACTGTTAATGATGTACCACCGGTTGATCCTAATTTTGAATTCTTTACAATAATATCATATCGATGAGAACCAAGAGTACTTCTTGTAGTTACGACATCACTTGTAGCTCCAGGAATAATCATACCTTCACAATACCATTGATAGCGCAATGTACTTTCATCAACTCCAGCAGGAAGTTCATCGGCTACAAATGATAATGTGAAATCTTCATCTATATGTGTTTGGGAACTTGATACTTCTATTGTACCAGAAACAGGAAGCATTACATTTTTAATTATGTTAAATGTAAAATGATTTGCTTTGTCACCAATAACAAATGTGACAACTCCCTCAGATTCTGATGAATTTACAATTCTAATTGGTTCAACTATACCTGAAATACAAATATCATTGCTTATAAGTTTTGCAGAAATAGTATAGGAACCTGCATCAAGCTCATCAACAAGAAGCGATACACCTGATTTGCCATCATTGTCACCAATATTTATAAATTCATATTTACTTTCATCTACGAGTGTTCCATCATCGGCTGCAATTGTGCAAGCTACGTGAGTTTGACCTTGTACTACTTGCTCCTCATCCCAAATGAAACTTAATACCAAATTACCTTGTCCTTCCAATTGTTCTAATTGAATATCAATATTATTGGTTTGATTTGTTAAATAAATAACCGATTGTCCTGTAGCAAGGACATTGTCTTTAGAATTCATAGCCTCAACATCAATTGTCCAATAACCAATTGAAAGATCACTAATTGTACCGGTAGAATCAGCAAGATTTATTTCTTGACTCTCATCCTTAGGTCCGTTCAGAGTTAATTTGTAGCTAGTAATTAAATCTGAATCATAAATTGGACTAATATCTCTGGCTTTATCAAGTAAATTATTGGGATTGATGGAAAATGTTAGTGAACATTTTTCATTAGGGACCGCTTGATTACAAGAAGTAAAGAATAGAGAGCAAACTCCAACTAGTAGAATTGCTAAAAACGACATTTTTTTATAAACTGTAAGCACTTAAAGTACCTCCTAAATAAGTTGCAAAATAACAGTAGATGTTTTGGATCATCTACTGAAAAAAATGGAAAAATTGTAAGTCTCTTTTGATACTTACATTATACTTACAGAGATAACTGTCCTTTTTGCATCAATATTTAAGAGTAAAAGTAAAAAATAATTTATAATAATTTAAAGAGGAATAAAATGAGTGAAGTTGTAGCTAAGAGTTTTTATGATGAAACAAAAAATACCTATACATTGATAGATAATGGACAACCAGCAGATGGAGTGAAAGTAGAGGTTACAATATCTCATGATGATGATAACTTAATTGCAGAGTTTGAAGTTATTGAAAAGCAATTAAGACGCATGGCAACTCATCACAATGATGAAGTATATGAGGATAGTTGTGTTGAAATTTTTATTATGAAAGATGGTGAGGAAATTTATCGTAATTTTGAACTAAGTGCTTCCATGTGGGCATTGGTTGGAGAAGGTGGTCCTGTTGGTCGCCATCGATTGGATCCAAAGCAAATTGATAAACTTGAAAGAAATATCAAAATACTTGAAAACAACAATAAGCGATCCCATTATTTAATAACTGAAAAAATAAACTTAAGAAATTGGGGGTTTTTAGCTGAAAATGAAAAGATTGAAGATTTGAAATTAAAAGGTAATATTTATAAATGTGGGGATAAATTAGAAGAACCTCATAAACTTACACTTTTTGAAATGAGAGAAGGATATACCACCTTCCATGATCCTTCTTGTTTTCAAAGAATAAAATTTGAATAACTATCCTTTTTTGATTGCCATTAAACCCGAAAATTCTTTTTCATCACATAGTATGGATAAAGCATAATGGGCGAGAGTCAATCCAAATATACCTGTGATTGAGGGTAGAGAACCAAGTACATTTCGTTTTCTTCCTCTTTCTAAGGTTTCCTCTTTATCAGTTGAAGAGGCTGTTTTATAGTCAAAACGAGTAACTTCTGGAGAGAATACAACCTTGATGCCTCGGCCAACGCCACGGTTTTTCATTCTTTTTCTCATAAGCTTTGCAAGTCGATCACCATAGCTATCAAATAAATCCTCACATCTAATTAAAGATGGATTTCGTCTTAAGGCAGCACCCATGCTGCTAATAATTTTGATGTTATGTTTGTAGCAATATTCAAGAAGTAGACATTTAGGATTTAAGGAATCAATAGCATCAATTACCAAATCATAATTTACATCAAAAATATCATCTACAGTATCTTCGCTGAAAAATGTATTTTTGGCTCTTACCTTAGCATTTTTATTAATTGATAGAATTCTTTTTTTAGATTCATCAACTTTAGACAATCCCACTGTATCCCAGGTTGCAATAATTTGTCGATTTATATTTGAAATAGAAATTGTATCAAAATCAACGAGTGTAAAATTACCAACTCCTGATCTAGCTAAAGCTTCAACTGCCATCGTTCCTACAGCACCCATTCCAACAACCAGTACATGTGAGGTGAATAGACTTGTGGTATTTTCCTCACCTATAAGAAGAGAAATTCTTGAGAATTGTTCTGTATTCATTATTAAACTCCTTGTACTTTTTGATTCCTGTTTTATCTAATTCGTTGATGAATTTATCAAAAGTGGATCTGTAGTTATCATCATTAATTTTATCCCAATCACTTTCAACAAGAAAACCTAATTCATCAAAATCGCTAATTCTTTTAAAGCTCTTGGTCCTTAAAAAAGTATCAT
>Ga0307991_1002879_pt1 | contig 11427 bp, 7 predicted proteins | sample EllFjometagen131_FD_203146 | JGI IMG/M metagenome (GOLD analysis project Ga0307991, IMG submission 203146) | Marine microbial communities from Ellis Fjord, Antarctic Ocean - #131 | ecosystem: Environmental > Aquatic > Marine > Unclassified | place: Southern Ocean | collected 2014-10-08 | reverse complement strand
TCCATGGATTTTTTCCCATACAATTGTTCCTCGGTCAAACCTAGAAGCGTACATGCGGCAGGATTTGCATAGAGTATGGAAGTATCGCTGTCGTGCACCACAATACCCACATGCAAGTCGTTTAGGATCATTTGAAAACTATTATCATTCCCACCGAATTTTTCTGTAATATCTTTAGATTCAGATGAATTTTCATTTTGAGCAATCACCTGCTTGAGTGTGTGAATCTCACTCAATAGTTGCGCCTTGGTTTTCTGTTTGTCATTCATAATCCCCTCCTGCTTCACCACCTGATTGTGTCCAAGTTCAACATGATGTGTTCAAATTGAGTACCTACCGCAGCTTTCTGTAGATCCTACATAACTTTGTTACTTCCTTAAATTTCTCCCTGTATGCTCCCACAGGTCTTTCTGATTCACCCAAGATGAGTAGCCCATTTTTGTTTAAGGATTGGTAGAGCTTGCCCATGATCTTTTCCTGGAAAGCTGCTTCAAAATAGATGAGGAGATTTCGACACAGAACCACATCAAAACCACCATAAATACTTTCTTTGGGGACGTGGGTGATGTTGTTGAGCATATCAAATGTGGAAAAGTCCACCATGGTTTTGATTGCCGGTCTTAATGCATACCTATCAGACTCAGCGTCAAAATATTTATTCATATATTCCTGTTTCACATTGAGGATACTTTTCATTGGATACACCCCTGCCCTGGCTGCTTCCAGGGCACGCAGATCAATGTCCGTTGCGAATATGGTGGGAGATATGGGCGACTTATCCTTTTCAAGATATTCCTTGATAAGAATGGCCATGGAGTACGCTTCCTCACCAGCGGCACAACCAGCACTCCAAATCCGCAGGGTGGCATATCTTGATTTACCCTTTTCAGCAGAAATTTGTGGCAAGAGGTGGTGAAAGAAATATTCAAAAGTAAAGGAGTCGCGGAAAAATCTTGAGACGTTTATTGTGAGCGCATCAAGGAGGTTAGCAAGTTCACCCTCATCCTGTTTTAAGAATTCCAGATAGTCCTCATAGGAAGTGTGGACTGTTTTTGAGAGGCGTACCTGCAAACGTCTCTTTATCATGGATAAGTGGTTACCAGAAAAATTCAAACTGGTCTGCTCTTGCAGATAGGCTAAAATAAGATCAATCTCTGGTTGCACCGAGTGGGTCATTGTTATTCCCTGTGTGTAGAATATGTATAGACTTCAATTTTACATTTTAATAAATATAAACAAGGAAATAATTGACAAGCACATGCGCTTCCGCAACTAGTTAATATTCCTTCTTGAAGGGTTCAGATAGGAGGTGTTTTTTCAAGACCTCAAGGAGCTCCCCTGATAAGAGAGGTGATTGCGTGGCTGGACTTGAGACGAGATGGAATCATAAAATTGGCACTACTCATTCCACAACGCTGTTGTCGTCGATGGGAAATAAATGTTAACATAACTCAATCCTGACGCCCCCTATAAAGATCATTGATAAGCAGTCGTCTCTATAATATCAAACCAGTTTGAATATCTATATTTAAAGTTAGTGAACTAATTCCCTTAAACTATTAAATATCAGTTATTTATAAAAGGCTATTTCTATCCTAATCATATCCGGTAATGGGTGAGACACCCGATGTAGGTATAAATTCTTTAAAACGTCTAACACAGGCGAAATAGTTTCTATTACGGATGACACAAAGTCTTTTGGAGGCAGTTTGGCAGGTCCATCATCCGCAAGCCCAGGCTTAGCATGTTAGCGGGATACTTAGCTTTCGATACACGTAAATAACCGGCTATTTTCAATAGTACCCCAAGATCTTTTAGGTCATTGAATCATCTTCAATAACTTGTGGGACAGGTTTTACATCCAAATGGAGAGCACGTCATGCGTTTAAGTCGAAAAATTGGCTACGGCCTCGGTGATCTGGGAATATCCATCTCATATTTTGCCGTCGGCTTCTTTTATATGTTCTACCTGACAGATATTGTGGGCATGGCTCCCTACCTGGCTGGATTGGCCATTTTTATCGGCAAGTTGTGGGATGGTATCAATGATCCCATCATCGGCATCATTAACGATCAAATCAAATCCAGGTTTGGACGCAAACGCTCATTTCTTTTATTTGGGTCACTCCCTTTTGCACTTTCATTCTTTATCCTGTGGCTTATCCCTGTGGAAGCTGCGGTCTGGGTTCAATTCTCCCTGGCAGTTGTTTCACTTCTCATTTACGCCACAGCCTATTCCATCGTGGTTGTTCCCTACATGTCCCTTGTACCTGTGATGTCCCAGGATTACAACGAGCGGACGCAGATCACCGGAATCCGAGCTGTTCTATCCACCTTTGGTATCATCATGGGTGGCGGCATTGCCATGTGGATTTCCTCGTTTGAAAATCAGCTGCTGGGTTTGCACTCCATGGCTATTGGTTTTGGGATACTCACGTTCCTGTCCATCCTCATCGCTGCCAGAAGCGTTCGGGGTATGGAGCTAGAGGATCAACCCATCGTTTCCATGACACCCAGACAATATTTGAAGTTAGCCACCGATAAAAACGTCATGATTTTACTCCTGCTCAAATTCTTTGGGGCCATCGGAACAGGGAGTTTATCCGCATCTATTCCCTACTTTAGCAAATACGTGTTGGGAGATCCATCAGTCAGTTCAAAAGGCCTGGCGATTTATGTGCTGGCTTCAGCTCTGTGCATCCCTGTCTGGAATCGATTAACCCATACATTTGAAAAACGCCATCTGCTCCTCTTCAGTAATGTTCTTACTGCTTTCATACTGGCGGGGATTGGTTTTTTCGTGGCAGAGGGTGCTGTGACGCACTTCTATATCGGGTGTGTCTTCCTGGGAATCATCATGTCTGCATATCTTCTCATTCCCTATTCTCTGGTTCCCGATCTGGTTGATTACTCCCAGGTAAAATCGGGTCAGTGTCATGAGTCCGTATTCTTCGGAATGTGGATCATGATGCACCAACTGGGTCTGGCTGGTGCCGGACTCATCATCGGGTTGGTTTTTACCATTATGGGGTATGACAGCTCAAACCTGGACCAAACGGATAGTATCCATGCCGTTCGATTGGTTTTTGGTTTAATACCCGGGCTTTTCCTGGTCCTGGGTGCTCTGGTTCTGCAAAAGTATGAAATCACACGCGAGTACTACGATAAAATCAAATCTCAATTGGAAGCATAGGTCTCGACATGTTTATTCTGATCAAAGCAGGTATAGCAAAATACTTGAACTGGCGATTTTATAACTGGTCCAGGGAGCGTTTAGAACAGCATCAACAAAAGCAACTCACCAAATTATTAAGCTATGTCAAAGCGCATTCCAGCTACTATGGGGAACTTTCTATCCCCCAATCCCAGGAGAAATTTTCCCAGATCCCCAGCATCAACAAAGCAACTTTCATGGCAAATTTTGATGAGATTGTCTCTGCTGATATTCATCGCGATGACCTGATCCAGTTCGCCATTGACCGGGAACGGACCGGATCACTGGAGTTGTACCAGGGGGAATTTTCCATTGGTCTTTCATCTGGAACGTCAGGAAATAAAACGGTAACGGTGCTTTCTTCAAAGGAGATGCAGCTCTACAGCGCGCTTTTATGGGCTCGCAACGGAATCCCTTCGAAGGTCAAACATTTCAGAATATTGTTCGCCTTACGCGTCAACAACCCGTCATTTATGGAAATCAAATCTTTTGGTGTTCAAATGGTCTATGTGGATTACACCCATCCCCCAGATGCCCTCATAAAATTAATCAATGACAAAAACCTAAACATCCTGGCTGGCCCCCCATCACTTTTAAAGATAATAGCGAATCGAAAAGATAAGCTTAACCATAAAATTGAAACTCTGGTCAGTTACGCCGAAGTTTTGTCGGACGAAACCAAAGCACATCTGGAAGCTTCCTTTGAGGCACCTGTGATTCAGATATATCAGGGGGCTGAGGGGTTTATCGGGACGACATGTCGCGACGGTTCACTCCACTTGAATGAGGATGTCTCACTTATTGAATTATCTGACACTGATGATCCAAATGGAAACATCAAAAGAGTGATCGTTACCGATCTGTATCGTACGGCCTTGCCATTTATTCGATATGAATTAAATGACATCCTGGAAATTGATCCCCAACCCTGCACATGTGGTTCTTGTTTCAGGGTGATTAAAAGAATTCATGGTCGTATGGATGACCTGTTCTTTGTCAGTGGTGCTGACGGGGAGCGGGTGACACTCTTCCCTGATTATGTTCGCAGGTCTATAAGTCAGGCATCCGGTGCCATTCAAAAATATCAAGCGATCCAGAGACAAAATGGATCCATAGAGATACGCCTCGTGCTTGATGCAGACACAGATCACTCAATCATTGAGAGAGATATCCGCAAAAATCTTGATTACTGGTGCCAGCGAATCGATGGCAATATTGGAGACCTCAGATTTGAATATCGCTCACCTGAACTCCACCCCATCTCCAAAAAAATGATTCGCGTCTGGAGAGTCAATGATTGAGTTAACCTGGGCTGCACCTCCCCTGACATCAGATTTCATAAAAGATTTTCATCAGGTTGCTGCCAGCGTGTACGAGGATGACTCCATCTGGGTCTCTCAATCTGAGGACCTGGTCAACCCATTCACCCGGGGTGACTATGAACTGCCCATGGACCATGCTTCATTTTTGTTAGCAAGGAGCGGGGGTGTTTCAATTGGCAGGGCACTTGTTCTGCTTCCCTCAATTTCCAATCGTTCAAATCAATCCCTTCAGGGGTGGATAGGCTTTTTTGAAATAATTCCTGATCAGACCGATCATGCAAGTGTTATCCTCAATGCCTGCGTTGAGACATTGCAATCCTGGGGGGCTGAAAAAATTATTGCCCTGAAAACAGACAATCAATTTGTTGGCATCCAAACAGCTGGTTTTGACTGGCCTCAAACGGTTCTCACTCCCCACCATCCCCCCACCTACGCAGAAATGTTTGAAGCAGCAGGCTTCAATAGAACAGGCAGTATGCGTACTTTCGAATTGAAGAAAAATTTAGTGGCAAAAATTAGGTTTAAGGCTCCCGGATACAGAATTCGTCATTTTTTACGCGATGACCTTGAGAATGAAATTGGCATATTCCATCGTCTTCAAAAAGAGATATTCAGTGGGAGTGAAAACTACATCCCACGCACCTTGAGTGAAGATCAAGAGATGATAAACAAGTTATTGCCTCTCATTGATGATGAGCTGATTCTCATCGCTGAGGAGAAGTCCGGCAATCCTGTGGGTTTGATGATTTGTATTCCTGATGTCTACCAACAATATCAGGAACATGTTCTCAATCGCGCCAGGATCATTTCCATAGGTATTTTGCGCGAACATCGTCGCAGGGCATTGGGGGCTATGTTGGCTACGCATTTATCGTCGACACTGATCAAGAAAGGATACGTGTCTGCAGAAGCCTCATGGATCTATAAATCCAATTTTCCCCCTCAACGGCTCAGTCGATTATTTAAGGGACAGCCCGCTCGCGAATTTGGCACCTTCGAGAAGGTGCTTACTTCCGTTTAAATGGTTTAAAATATCTGATTAAAAGCGGGGTGAGTGTAAGATCAGCCAGAAGGGCTGCTATTAAACCCACAAGCACCAATAAGGCGAGTACGTTATAAAAATTAGCCAGAGACAGAAAATACACAGAAAACGTCAGGACTAAAATCAGAGTCGTTTTTAAAAGTGCCGGACCAATATTCCTGAATGTTCTGCCAATGGCTTCATCGTAGCCGACACCCGCTTTCACTAAGCGCCTCGTATGATCCACAAAGTGGATGCTATCATCCACTGCAATCCCCAGGATCATGGGCATCACCGTCATGGTGATACTATCCAGTGGCAGTCTGAACCATCCCATGACGCCGCCAATGCAAATGACGGGAGCAATATTGGGAACCATGGCTATCAGGCCGGCTTTAAAGCTCCGGAAAACAATGATCAACATCAATCCTATGGTGATGATGGCAAAAAGCAGGGATAGAATCTGCCCATGGGCGATATACAGCTGGATCATAGAAAATTGAACAAAGGTACCCACCAGAGAAATACGGGCATCTGGAAATAACTCGCCAGCATGGTGCTTAAGCTGCTCAATTTCCCCGATAACGCGGTTCGGATCATATTCATCCACGCCAATTTGTAGACGCAGGACACCTCGGTCAAAATTGACCCATTTCCCAATCAATTGCTGGTCTGACCACATCATCATATTTATTAGAGCGAGTTGCTCAGATTTGTGGGTTGGGATTTTAAAATGAAGGGGATTTTTGTGATGCCTTAACCAGTTGGAAATTCGAAAATAGTCTAAAACTGAGTGGGTGTTTTTTGTGAGACTCAGACTTTTAGCAAAGGTTTCCAGCCCCTGGAGGGAGCTGGCAATTATATCGGGATTGGAAGCAATATCATCTTCAAGTTCTATCATGACGTCGTATGTGTATAGGGTTGCGATATCGGATTCAGACAGCTCCTGAAAGCGCTGCATATAAGGAATTCTGTTGCCGATGACTCTCGTGGAGTTCATGTCAATATCTATTCGAGTAAGTCCTATCAAACCCAGGATGAACAGGCAAATGCTTATTCCTGCTATCAACCCTTTGTTTAAAAACACCCCTGTGGACAGATTGGTCATCAGAGAGCTAATCTTACGAAGGAGGGTTGTTGATTTAGGATATTCAGGGATCGAACGATAGCTACGCAATACGGGTATAATGATGACTGTGACAAAGAAGACAACTGCAATGACCAGGGCTGAGGCATTTCCAACCCAGCGGACAGGTCTTATCTGGATCAAATTGAAGGATAGCAGAGCCAGGATCGAAGTGAGAGCGGTGAAAAACAGGGGTTTGTTGGTGTGTTTGAGGGCATGGTAAATTAGGTCCTCAGTATCTGGATATTGAGGAGCCACCAATTGAACTGAATTGTGAAGATGAATATTGTACCCGATTGATGTAGCCAGGCCCAGACACAAAGGCAGTGTCATGAGCGTTGTGTCAATACTCAACCCTGCAAGCCCGAATAGACCATAAGTAATCACAATGGACACGGTGGCAGTCAGGAGAATGTAGATAACCTCTTTAAGTGAACGAATGAGCAAATAGGCAACCGCCAGGGCAACTAACAGAGCCATAGTGATGATCCGGCTGGCTTCATTCAAAAAATAGGTTTGCTGTTCATATGTTACGATGGGGATTCCCGTGGCGATGGCACTGAAATGTGGCCCCTGATATTCCTTCAGAACTTCTTGTACTGACCCCCCCACCAGCATCACAGGATCAATTTTCTGCCCCAAAGAATCTGTAGAAGGGAAGGCTGCAAACTCAACAGTGAGCCAGGTTTGTTTATGATCATCTGTGTAGAGGCGACCGCGTAAATAGTCATGTGATTCAAGGCGTTGGATGAGGGCTTTTATTTCCTCGGGGTCGTCCAATGTTTCTTTTTTTATAAGTGGGAGAAATTTAAACCCGACCAGCATGGGTTCTGGTAACGAAAGGGATACAATCGATGAAACACGCCTGATGTAGGGGACATTCTCCAGGAGATTCTGTTCTAATTTCTGAAGTTGAGTTAGTGAGGCAGAAGAGAAAATATCGTCTGAGGTCACCAGGATTGAAACGGACTCATGATTTCCAAAAACACCGGTATATCGCTCTGTAGCCAGAACAATGGGATCATCAGGTGAAAACCATGAATCAAAGGAATTTTCCATGGATATCATGGACAATCCCCAGATGCTGATCAACACAATGAAAACGGATACAGCTACAACATGAGTCCGATGCGACCGCAGGTATCTTACGATATCTGGTATTGATCGCTCATCAAATAAAGCTCTGGTTCGCATTTGCATGAATTTAGCAAGGGTGATTTCTTAATCCAATGGCTGACTTTACTCACTGAAACGAGCTGGTCAACTCCCTGGCAGGCCATTCTCACAATTTGGCATGGCTATATGCTTTCGAGGTTAATTCGCATGTGTTCGCCATCTTCAAACGCAATGGAGCCCCGAAAATCGATGCTCCATTTAATGTGTTTCTGGGGTTAATTCATGAAACATTCATTGAAACATTAATTTACCCAACATGAATGGAAGCATGGGGATAGAGCGCTTCACGATTCTGAAATGATAAAATATCCGGTTTTTGAATAACACCGGCATCAAGATTAATGGCTTGTCGAATGGTCTCATTCTGTTGCCAGCTCTCATAACCCTCCAACACAGACTGCAAATGAACAATGAGGGCAGCAGAGATAGACCGAGAGGCGCTTTCCCACAAATAGCTCGGCGTATGATCGACAGCATAGTAGTTGACCTTGCCAACTTTAAACATAGGATTTTTGAATGAGGTTGGTTTAGCAAATGAGAAACCCATACCTTCGTCACAGCTGATATCAATAATCAGACTGCGCGGCTTGAGTGAGGATATTTCATCTTCACCCACAAAAAGCAGAGGATGATCTGGCTTCTGGAGGGTTCCGTTTACAATGATTCCTGCTTGGTTGATCAAATCACTTAAAGGTTGTTCGGTCCCATCGTGCTCTACCACCAGCATCCGGGCTTCACCAGTTTTTCCTTCCCGAAGTCGAACATACTTACAATCGAGTACATCCTCACGCACCTCATGATCGGGACGTTGAATACAAATGGTAATATCCCTGTAACCACGGGCTTTAAGGGCGTATATCGCACCGCGACTGACAGCACCAAAACTAAAGATGACCACCTTACGCTGGTTCCCATAGTGACCATCAATTCCCTTAAGTTCCAGGGCATGTAGGACTGCGCAGTAGCCTGCCATTTCGTTATTTTTGTAAAAAGTATGGCGGCCCATCTGCCCTCCAGGAGTCCAAACAAACATATCTTCAAAGGCGATTAGCGTTTGCTTGCGGTCGATTGCAGCCTGGGTGTGCGCTCTTTGCTGTACACAATGGGGATAGCCCCAGAGGATTCCACCTTCCTGGAGTTCTTCGAAGTCCGCTAAGACAGGTTTGGGAAGAATGACATTTCCGAGATCGGCTAGCAGTTGATGGCGCGTTGCAACGCCACCTGAATGATCAGCTAAAAATGAATCGCTAAGATCAAAAGGGATTCCATAACCTTCTTCAAATATCAGCTGACGGCGAATTTGTTCAGGAAGACGTATGAGATGATCGGGGTGGATAGGAACACGGCGTTCATCTTCTTTTCTTGAAGTCCCAATGACTCCAAATTTTAACAAATCCATATGGTTTCCCTCTTTTCACAGAACTAATGTTGTAGAAGTTCAAAGCACTTCCAAAGGTCCAAAGTACTCCTTTTATAGGCTATTGCAAATCTTTGGAAGGATGGGGTTCCCAGACATGCCCAATCATAACCCTCTTACTTGTCTTTTAAAGATTAAGAAAGGAGTTATGACTTCCATTTCTCCAATAATATAGACTCAAATGTTGTTTGATTCACATTTCTTCCTCGTAGCAAATAAAGCAGGAGCTAAAATATTGAATGATATCTGGCAGACATGGCCAACCTGCGCTCTTAGAGAGCTTTGGTTGGTAAACCGAATTACTACATTCGTATTTCTGTAATATGAGGAGAAAAACGCACCGAAGACCCCGCAGGATGCGGGGTGTCAGTGACAAAAAAGTGATCGGATTGAATAAGTTTTGAAATTTGTGCGCTGAAATAGATTTAACGCGCTGACTCAGGGATTTTCAGTAGTATGCAGACCAGCCGTCGCTCCACCCGCCGCCGTTGGCGGGGTTCGAGCTATGGCCTGGCAGGCCCTTATACAGTAAGGGCTAGCGCGTTTTAGTTGCTAAAATATTGCTGGTAAATGGGTTTCAGCCAGTCCTGGCTGGAATGCTTTCTTCACACTTTGATGGTCTCCCCAATATTTCAATAGGGTTTTGCAGGTGTGGGAAGATTTGTGTAGTGATTTACCCTAGAAGCGACCAATAGAGTAAAAATGAACCGAAAGCAGGTCGAAAACAGGAGGAACTCATGAAGCTTAATTTGTCCATGTTTTACCATCTTAGCGATAAAGTGGATGTATTAAACCAGCGGTATGGAAAAATAAAAGGTACTGCCCTTCCCAAGTTCACTTTCAATCCAGATCTTACCCCCATGCAGGTCAATGAATTCCTTGCAAAGCAATAATCCCAGACCGGTTCCAGTTTCCCTGTTGGTGCCCACTGTTGTATAGGAATAATCAATCCTGAACAAATTGTCAACCGCGTCTTCCTTTATCCCAACGCCATTATCAGCCACAGAAACAATCAATTCGTTTTCTACCTGTTCAGCAAGAATGATTATTATTCCACCCGTTCGGGTGAATTTTATCCCATTGGAGATCAGGTTTCTTAGAATGGTATTAATCATGGCCTTGTCGGCTAACACGGGAAGACTGTGGGGTAAATTTTTACTGATGGTAATGGATTTTTGCTGGGCTGAATCATTGAATAATTCCAGTACTTCATTGATGACAGAGACCAATTCAATATACTCCGGATTAAAATCAATTTTGCCGGTTTGCGCCTGAGACCACTCCAGTAAATTCATAAGCAGGCTCATGGCCCTTTCTGCAGAGTTTTGAATGATGGTGGCAAATTCTGCAACCCTTTCATAGTCCTGCTTTTGAACATGATCTACAATAAGATTGCTAAAACCAACCACACTGTTAAATGGATTTTTTAAGTCATGTCCGATGATAGAGAAAAATCGATCTTTGGTGTCGTTGAGTTCTTTGAGGCGGATTTCATTTTCTTTAATAATTCGTTCTGCCTGTTTGCGCTCGGTAATATCACGAACGTTAAGCACCACAGATTTAATGACAGGATTATCCAGTTGATTGTTACCAAAGGCTTCCAGATAAACCCAGCCACCATTTTTATGGCGATGCCGATACTGCGCTCCCCCGTGGGCTTTCTTTTCAAGAATGTCGACAAAGTCCTTTTTTGTTGATTCCTGATCTTCAGGATGAAGCATCTCTTCAATTACCGGAATGCCAGTTAACTCTTCTGGTTTATATCCCAGTATCTTCTCACATGATTCACTGACATAATGCTGCATACCATTGGCATCCAGTAGTACGATCATGTCAAAAGAATTTTTGATGAGTTGTTTAAACCAGTCTTCATCTCCCAGGAGGTAATCTTTTTTTTGCATCTTAATTCTTTCCTTAATGGATTCTCGTCAATTTATAAAGCATAAGCAGGACTTTTGCTCACACGATTTTTGTATCCTCATCATCTGTCAACTTGCCTGTCATATGCTGGACTCCAATTGTGGCAGTGGCAGGATTGTAGGATCTCTTCCAGGCCATTTCCAGGGCGCTGGTTGATAATAGGGATTACCGGCTGTGCGTTTATTTCCACCACCAGGGGTTGTCACTACCAACGAATATATTGCCCTGGGC
>Ga0307991_1002877_pt1 | contig 11430 bp, 5 predicted proteins | sample EllFjometagen131_FD_203146 | JGI IMG/M metagenome (GOLD analysis project Ga0307991, IMG submission 203146) | Marine microbial communities from Ellis Fjord, Antarctic Ocean - #131 | ecosystem: Environmental > Aquatic > Marine > Unclassified | place: Southern Ocean | collected 2014-10-08 | reverse complement strand
TGGCTTCAAATTTTGGATTAGGCCTAACGAAACTGACGCTTTTCTCGTAAATACGCATCCCAAATGTAGCCCGTGGACGAGAATGGAACCTTGAACCCCTGAACCTTTGAACCGTGAACGGTTACAAATGATCTTCCTTTTCTGCGAGCCGTGCAACACCGGCAACTTTTTCTTCGGGTGACAGCCCGATAAGCGTTACCCCCTGGGTGTTACGGCTGATCACAGAAATTTGGCTCACCGACATTCGTATCAGTTTTCCTGTGTCGGCCATTAACATCAGATCGTCGTCATCATCAACCAATAGTATTGCCACGACCTGTCCGTTTCGCTTACTTGTCTTAATGGTAATGACACCCTTGCCCCCGCGTCTCTGGAGAGGATACTCATCAATTGAAGTTCTTTTCCCGTACCCGTTTTCCGTTGCCGCAAACAGGGTCTGGCCATGGCTTAGAACCTCCATGCCAACAATTCGGTCCCCTTTGGCAAGCCTCAACCCGTGAACGCCCCTTGAGACACGGCCGCTCGGTCGAACGTCGGACTCGTGAAAGCGTATGGATTTGCCCGTGGCAGAACCTAAAAAGATATTCCGGGTCCCGTCTGTTATCCTTGCTGCAATCAATTCGTCACCCGGAACCAAGCTTAAAGCGATGATACCGCCGGATCTGGGTCTGGAAAACGCCATAAGATCCGTCTTTTTGACCAGTCCGTTTCGGGTTGCCATAATTATGTAATACCCCGGCTCAAATACCGAGACATCAAGCACGGTAGTAAGTTTCTCATCCTTTCCCAGGTTAAGAAGATTAACAATTGCTTTTCCTCGGCTCATGCGGCCGGCCTGGGGAATATCGTACACTTTGCACCAGTAAACCCTTCCCTGGTTTGTAAAAAATAGAAACGTATGGTGGGTGGACGCCACAAAGAGATTCGCAATAAAATCGTCATCCTTAACTCCCATGGCTGTCTTTCCTTTGCCACCGCGCTGCTGTTTCCGGTAAAGGGTAATGGGATTCCGTTTTATATAACCGCTTTTTGAAATGGTGACAACCATGTCCTCTTCAACAATCATATCCTCAATGGTTATCTCTTTTGTTGATTCAACAATCTCAGTCCGTCGCTCATCACCATACTCTTGCTGTATTTCTGTAAGCTCGTCCTTGATAATATTTTTCACCAGACGCTCACTGCCTAAAATCTCTTTGTACCAGGCAATATCCTTGAGAGTATTCTTGTATTCTTCCAGAATTTTTTCCTGCTCCAAACCGGTAAGCCGCTGAAGACGCATATCCAGGATGGCCTGGGCCTGTATCTCCGTCAGGTCGTATACCCGAACCAGCCCTTTTTTGGCCTCATCCGGCGATTTGGATTCGCGAATCAGAGATACGACATCATCAAGATTTTCAAGGGCGATTTTTAAGCCTTCCAGGATATGGGCCCGCGCTTCAGCCTTTTTCAGGTCATACCGGGTCCGACGGATAATAATCTCCCTGCGGTGAAGAATGAAATGCTCAAGAATCTTTTTCAAAGAAAGTAGTTGGGGCTGGTTGTTCACAATGGCAAGAAAAATGATGCCGAAGCTGTTCTCCATCCGCGTGTGCTTGAAAAGCTGATTGATGATCACCTCCGCAAACTGATCTTTTTTCAGCCCCACCGCGATCCGCATACCTTCCCGGTCCGACTCATCCCTTATATATCGTACCCCTTCGACCTGCTTTTTTCTTATCAGGTCCGCAATTTTTTCAATAAGTTTTGCCTTGTTCACCTGATAAGGAAGCTCCGTGACAACGATTGTTTCTCTTCCTGTCCTTTTGTCTTTCTCGATCATGGCTCTCGCCCTGATTCGGATGATGCCCCGGCCGGTTGTATATGCGTCATGAATTCCATTGGTGCCGTAAATAATACCGGCAGTGGGAAAGTCAGGGCCCGGGATATAAGCCAAAAGGTCCTGAGATGTTAGATCAGGATCATCTATGACTGCCTTTGTTGCTTCAATGACTTCAAAAAGATTATGAGGCGGGATGTTGGTGGCCATACCAACGGCGATACCCGAAGAACCGTTTATTAAGAGGTTGGGGGCTTTGGCCGGAAGCACACAAGGCTCTGTCAAAGAATCATCATAATTCGGCACAAACTCAACGGTTTCCTTGTCCAGGTCCTCCATCATCTCATGAGCCAAACGCATCATTCTGACTTCAGTATACCTCATTGCAGCCGGAGGGTCGCCATCCACGGAACCAAAATTGCCCTGGCCGTCTATAAGAGGATACCGTAAAGAAAAATCCTGGGCCATCCGTACAATGGTATCATAAACCGCAGTATCACCATGGGGATGATATTTACCGATAACATCACCGACGATGCGGGCGGATTTTTTATACGCTTTGTTATAATCGTTTTTCAGCTCTCGCATTGCAAAGAGTATGCGTCTGTGGACGGGTTTCAGGCCGTCGCGAACTTCCGGGAGTGCTCTCCCGATGATAACACTCATGGCATAATCGAGATACGACTTTTTCATCTCGCTCTCGATACTGATCTGTGCCAACTTTTCTGTATTCAACATATTAAACCACCCACCTGAACCTTGAACCTTTAAACCCTATTTTGTTATTTGGAATTTCCACAAAATCAACTACTCCATGAACCGTTACTATTTTTCAATCCTTACCGTTTTTAATGCTTACGGGATCAACCAGTTGTTGATAACTGGTATAATAAATATCTGTCAATGTTAAAAACGCAGTCGCAACCAGAGGGCCGTAAATAATACCCAGGATTCCGAACATCTTCAAGCCCCCGATAATTGAGAAAAAAACAAGGAGTGTATGCATTTTAACCCGTTTACCCACCAGTTTTGGTTTTAACAAATATTCAATTCCACAGGAAAGTATAATGTAAAAAACAACAAAAAATATCCCTGATGCAATCCGCATTTTTAAGAATAGATATAGAGCCGCGGGAATAAATACAACTCCTATTCCTATGATGGGAAGAAACGCAAGCAGAACCATTATAACCCCCCATAAAAACGGTGAATTAAAATCAAAAAGAAAAAAAACAATACCTCCTGCCACACCTTGAATCAGACCGCAAAATCCATTGCCGATAAGAATAGCACCGGCCATGCCCTTAAATTTTTTAATTAGTTTCTCATCCTGTTCCTTTGGCAGCGGAGAAAGATCGATGATAAACGCAACAAGTTTGTCCCCGTCAAATAAAAGATAATAGATAATAAGAAGCATAAAAAAGAAATATAAAAAAAATTTGAATATATTCGAGGCAATAGAACTGGCCTGCTGAAATAGAAAGAGGCCGACGAATTTTCCGAGTTCTGAAACCGCCTTATTTAATTCTTCACCGGTTATTTCCATATTTAAATTGGAAAGGAAAAGGTTTACTCTTTCAAGGACCCTGCTGCTTTCAAGCAGCGGTTTGATTTGGTCGCTGATTGCCCCGCCTTTTCCCATAAGATACAGAGCGTACGCCTCCTTTGACAAAATGCCTACAAAAAAAACGGTCGGGATAAACAGGATAAAAAATATTAAAGCGCAGGTTAGCAGCGATGCAAGAATAGAATTAAATTTTCTGTTTAAAAAATTATAAACCGGTTTAAAAATGCCGGTTACAACAGCGGCAAGAATAATAACAGACATAAAGGGCCAGAAAAGCCGGCCAAGAAAAAAAGCTGACACAAGAAAAAGGGCCAGAAAAAACCACAAAATAATATTATGGGACGTTCTATCCGGCATAATACTCCAACTAAAAACGACGTTTTGTTATCACAGGCTATATTGTTCCTACTTCAGGGACCCGGCCAACCTTGAATTTCATTGGCGACAATAAGATCAACAGCATCCCCTTTCCTAATTAATAATGGAGATGATGTTATTATAATCGAGAAAGATATCGTGTAAAAATGAAGGAAGGTGTTTTACTTACTCGCAAATCCTCCAGCCACAAATAAAAGAAGGGTTTCATAAACGAAAACCGGAACATAGCTATCACATAAACCATATACAATACCGCCGCCGATTATGGCCGGCACAGCACAAACAACCAAGATACCCAATCTTCTGCTGATGTTCATCTGTGTTAATCTCCTTTAAGTGTAAACATTTCTCGAAACGCCTTTTACTCAAAATTGATGAGGTTTAAAAAGCAATAACTTGATAATATTAGTTTTTTCTCTTTTTAGTTCGGCGAATCCGCATGATATAGAATCGCGCAATCATTGTATAATTTGTAACAATAACATTTAATTAAGTAAAGGAAAAACAGACAAACCTGTTTATTTTTTGTATAGTCATAAAGGTTTGACGATCTTGGTTTTTTTTAATAACATATAAAGAATTTTATGGTCAAAGGTCTCGAGACAAAATGTGCCTGATTGTATTTTCCTACGATATGCATCCCCGTTACCGGTTGATACTTGCCGCTAACCGGGACGAAGATTACAACCGTCCGACAGCGCCGCTTTCTTTTTGGGATGACGCGCCGGGCATTTTTGCCGGCCGTGATTTAAAGCATAATGGAATGTGGCTTGGGGTTTCCCGGACAGGACGAATTGCCGCCATCACTAATTTCAGAAAACCTGATTTTCGGATTGCAAATGCCCCTTCCCGTGGTTTTCTGGTGAGCGATTTTCTGGTCTCAAAACAATCACCCAAAAATTATATAGAACACGTTAAAACTATGGGGCACAGATTCAATGGGTTTAATCTTTTTGTTGGAGACAGGTCCGAGCTATTTTATTATTCCAACAGGGGAAACAGCATTAAGAAAATAAAACCCGGCTTATACGGTGTGAGCAATCGATTTCTTGACACGCCATGGCCCAAGGTGGTTAAAGGAAAGGCTGATCTTAAAAAACTGCTTGATAACACTGAAAAAATAGACTCGGAAGACATATTCGGTATTTTAAAAGACAGCTCTTATCCACCGGACAACGCGCTACCGGACACCGGCATCGGCCTCACTTGGGAACGGATTCTTTCCCCTTTGTTTATCACAAGCAGATTTTACGGAACACGCTCATCTTCAGTCGTTTTGATAGAACGCTCAAATAGAATAACCTTTTTAGAACGGACATTTATTTCAGATGGTGCTGTATCCGGAGAGGAGAAAACCCGAAAATTCACCTTTGATATAACCTCGCAATAAATTATGGAGCCGGGTTAATATGATTATTTAATACACCAAAACTTATTGAGAAGTTACCCTCTGATATGATATATTATAGAAAATTCGAGGAAAAGCCTTGACAAACAGACCATAGCTGCTTAGTTTTTTTTATAAAATATGTTCTTTCTCATCTTTTCACCCCAAATAATCTCTTTGTGGGGGCGAAACGGCTTCGACGGGGATAAAGAAGCATCGGCTGCATGCCAAGCTCCTGCCGGCTTGTAAAAAAGGCGGGAAACTTAAAGTAATCGCAGACGATTATAATTACGCTTTAGCCGCTTAAGGCTAACGTCCTACCGGATTATTCCTGCGCATCCGGCAAGGGCGTCGACAAGCAGGATAGCCGGTCCCGATATCCCGTTAACGGATCGGTGATATTTTTACGGGATAGCCTATCAAGCATCTTGCCTGGAGGAGACTTGAGAAGGCGAAAGTGAAATTTCAGGATATGTATGTAGACGCCCGTGCGGAATGTTCACGGACGCGGGTTCGACTCCCGCCGCCTCCACCAATTTATAAATTGATTTATCCTATGATTACAGGGAATTGGAAATTATGCCAATTCCCTTTTTTCGTTTTGATGTAAATTTTGTGTAAAATTTTCAGATTTTTCATATTCGTCTGGCGTCTCGTCAGCCTCTTTTACACCTGGATCACAGCTATTCTCCATAAACTCATAAGTTTCTTTACGCTTTTTTTAGTTATAGCTTGACCGGACTATTTTTGTCAGAAAATCAGACAATTTTTGTCACGATTTCATAGATAGTTTCATAAATATTTCAGGAAAATCATTGAAAACCTAAATTTTGAAAGCGTCAATTTGGATGAGTATATTTATAAAAATAATAACATTAACAAATTGATTTTACAGTTTATATTGAATGAAATATCCAAATAAAAAAGCTGTCTTGTGAAAGGCATCTCACACCATTTGTTTTTGTAACATTTGAAGGTATATTATTTGCATATATCTGACAGAAACAATTTTTTATAATTAAATTTTTTAATTTCCAATCAATATTGGATAACGCTACGAAGCGAAAGGGCAAACCCGTTGAAAAACGGGGACGCAAAGCCACGGATCTAAAGCTGGAAAGCCAGGACAGCCGGGCTGCCGAATACCTGTAGAAGTCATCTCATTCAAAGCAAAAGACATTCTACCGTAAACCATATCAGGCACCTTTCTCAATAGAAGTTATCCATTATAAAGAAAAAAAAGAGAGGGGTGCCTGTTATGAATAGAAATTTAATTAAATATTTATTCAATATAAGATGTTGTGCTTTCATAATTATTATATCTGCATTAAGCCTATTTTCCCCGCCCTCAATATATTCAGCTGATGTTACTCTCGCCTGGGATGCAAACACTGAGTCTGATCTCGCCGGATACTATGTTCATCATAAGACGGGCTCTTCCGGTCCCCCATATGACGGCGGCAACTCACCGATCCAAGTGCTTATAGCAGATTTAGACCCCTTAGACCCCGAAAATCCTGAATACACAATCCTCGGATTGAGTGACACTGAAACCACCTATTTTGCGCTGACGGCCTACGATACAGACGGCAATGAAAGTGGCTATTCAAATGAAGTATTTTATCAACCCCCATCTTCCCCAACTCTCAGCAGTCTGTCCATCAGCGGTGACAACTCAGTAAACGAGAACAGCAGTGCCAGTTACACGGCCACAGCCACATTCAGCGATGCCAGCACCCAGACCGTAACGGGCAGTGCAATCTGGAGCGAGGATTCGTCGTATGCCAGCATCGACAGCAATGGCGTGCTCACAACATCCGAAGTGTCCGGTGATGTGACGGTAACCGTTCAAGCCAGCTACACTCACGTGGGGGTAACACGAACGGCGACAAAGGCGGTGTCAATCGTAGACGTTCCTGTTCCGGTCACCCTCAGCAGTCTCTCCATCAGCGGTGACGACTCAGTAAACGAAAACAGCAGTGCCGGTTACACGGCCACAGCCACATTCAGCGATGCCAGCACCCAGACCGTAACGGGCAGTGCAATCTGGAGCGAGGATTTGTCGTATGCATCTATCAACAGCAGTGGCGTGCTCACAACATCCGAAGTTCCGGGTGATACCACGGTAACCATTCAAGCCAGTTACACTTACGAGACGGTTACTCGAACGGCGACAAAGGCGGTGACAATCGCAGACGTTCCTGTTCCGGTCACCCTCAGCAGTCTGTCCATCAGCGGTGACAATTCGGTAGACGAAAGTAGTAATACGGATTATACGGCCACGGCCTTGTTCAGCGATGGGATCAATCAGACAGTCACAAATAGCGCCAGTTGGAGCGAAGACTCTTCCTATGCATCTATTAATCAAAGTAGCAAGCTCACAACCTCGGCAATACCAAGCGACCAGACCGTGACCGTGCAGGCCAGTTATACTTACGGTGGAGTCACGAAAAGCGCAACAAAAGTGGTGACCATCGTAGACGTTCCCGAACCTATCACCCTCAGCAGTCTGTCCATCAGCGGTAACAACTCCGTAAACGAGAACAGCAGTGCCGGTTACACGGCCACAGCAACATTCAGCGATGACAGCACCCAGATCGTAACGGCCAGTGCAATCTGGAGCGATGACTCTATCCTTGCATCTATCAACAGCAGTGGCGTGCTCACAACATCCGAAGTGTCGGATGATGTGACGGTAACCGTTCATGCCAGTTACGCTTACGAGGCGGTTACTCGAACGGCGACAAAGGCGGTGACAATCGCAGACATTCCTGTTCCGGTCACCCTCAGCAGTCTCTCCATCAGCGGTGACGACTCCGTAAACGAGAACAGCAGTGCCGGTTACACGGCCACAGCAACATTCAGCGATGACAGCACCCAGACGGTAACGGGCAGTGCAATCTGGAGCGATAACTCTATCCATGCATCTATCAACAGCAGTGGCGTGCTCACAACATCCCAAGTGTCGGATGATGTGACGGTAACCGTTCAAGCCAGCTACACTCACGAGGGGGTAACACAAACGGCGACAAAGGCGGTGACAATCGTGGACGTTCCTGTTCCGGTCACCCTCAGCAGTCTCTCCATCAGCGGTAACGACTCCGTAAACGAGAACAGCAGTTCCAGTTATACGGCCACAGCCACATTCAGCGATGACAGCACCCAGACCGTAACGGCCAGTGCAATCTGGAGCGAGGATTCGTCGTATGCCACTATAAATAGCAATGGCGTGCTCACAACATCCGAAGTGTCGGATGATGTGACGGTAACCGTTCAAGCCAGTTACACTCGCGAGGGGGTAACACGAACAGCGACAAAGGCGGTGACAATCGTGGACGTTCCTGTTCCGGTTACCCTCAGCAGTCTCTCCATCAGCGGTGACAACTCAGTAAACGAGAACAGCAGTTCCAGTTACACGGCCACAGCCACATTCAGCAATGGCAGCACCCAGACCGTAACGAGCAGTGCAATCTGGAGCCAAAATTCATCGTATGCATCTATTAACAGCAGTGGCGTGCTCACAACATCCCAAGTGTCGGATGATGTGACGGTAACCGTTCAAGCAAGCTACACTCACGAGGGGGTAACACGAACGGCGACAAAGGCAGTGACAATTATAAATGTTACTACTCCTGCTCCTGCTCCTGCTCCTGCTCCTGCCCCTGCCCCGGTAACGGTCATCCTCAGCAGTCTGTCCATAAGCGGTGATAATTCAGTAAACGAGAACAGCAGTGCCGGTTACACGGCCACAGCCTTCTTCAGCGATGGGAGCACCCAGACCGTAACTAGCAGTGCAATCTGGAGCCAAAATTCATCGTATGCATCTATCAACGGCAGTGGCGTGCTCACAACATCCCAAGTGTCGGATGATGTGACGGTGACCATCCAGGCGACTTACACTTACAATGGATTGACAGAGACAGCGAAAAAGGTAGCGACGATCATCGATGTCATTGAATCGAATCTTCATCCCAATACACCAACTATCGTGTATCCTGAAGATGGTCAATACGATGTAGAAACGCCTTTAGATATCATTACACAGCCATTTTCAGACTCGGACAACGATGCTCACAGCAAAAGCCAATGGCAAATCAGCGAGCAAAGCGATTTCTCCACCCTTGTTGTCGATATTACCAGCGACAACTATCTGACAACATTTCCAGTGCCCCATATGGTGTTGGAATCAGAACGGAAATATTATGTGCGCGCCCGATTCTATGACTTCTATGACACAGCATCAGACTGGTCTAACCCTGTTGAGTTCACGACCACTTACTTTGTCGAGGATCTTAACTCAAACGGCATTCCTGATGCTAACGAAGTGGATGACACCGTTGATTTAAATCTCGATGGTATCCCGGACAACGATCAGCCCGAGATCATTAAGTGCGTTCAGGCTGTTGACGGGTCGGTCGATATCGGAGTCGAAAAAATTTCGGATGCCATCAGCCAAATCCAAGCCCTGGAAATGATTGATCCCGATACGATTCCCGATACTGCCAACAGGCCGGACGATTTTATCTTTGGTCTGATTTCCTATCGGCTGCTCGTGAACCCGCCGGGTGCCACTGTCACGGTAAGGATCTATTTTTCAGGAGAAATTTTTGACACTGACAATTTCTTTAAATACGACACAATTAACGGCTGGTATGACTATTCAGAACACACCACTTTAAATGATGACGGACAATCTGTCACTGTGGAACTAAAAGATGGCGGCTATGGTGATAGTGACGGCCTGGCCAATGGAATCATAGCGGACCCGGGAGGAATTGCTTCTCAGGCAACTGAGGCAAGCACAACTGAGGCAAGCACAACTACTGTATCTAGTGGATCGGGTGGCGGTGGCGGCGGAGGATGTTTTATTGCTACTGCGGCTTATGGCTCAAAATTCGAAAAACATGTACAGCTCTTACGTCGGTTTCGTGACCTCTATCTTATGCCCTACAAAATCGGTCGAGCCTTTGTAAGTGCCTATTATCGTTACTCACCACCTGTTGCTGACTTTATTGCCAACCACGACATCCTGCGAATGATGGTTCGCTGGAGTCTTATACCCCTGATAGGTCTTAGCTGGATGTTACTACACCTGGGCGTAGCACCTACGCTGCTGATGCTGCTTATGATGAGTTTTACGATGTTGATCTGTTACAGAAAAATAAGATTTGAAAGGCGGTGAGCATACAACTCTTTCCCAATTCGAGCGTTTCTTTTAGGGAACTGATAGGCACTATCTATGCAAAAATTGACGAACATGACATACCTGCAAGTAAATACCGATCATGGCCTAAAATAGGAGGCCGTAACTATTTAGCACTTTTAAACGGTCGGTAAAGAGGATCGCCCACCAAGACCATTTTCCAGGAAAGACAGGGAGTGCTTATTATATAACATTCTGCAAGTGTCAAGTTTCCATCCACTAAAAATCCAAAGAATATCTCCGGCAAGGGAAATGAATTAACATACGGTTCTGATACCGGCCCAATTGTTGCAGCAATTCCCTTTTCAAGCATGACCTTGCACCAAACCTTACTGTTCTTCCGCTTTAAAGTTGAACATTCACTGCTTGCAATATGATAACCAATTGATCCGGATTTCCATATAAACGCGTCCACATAATTGGCCAGACTGTACCACCCACAGTAAAGGGCTGCATCAGGGCATGCACCCGGTTTAAACAACTCTTGTTTGTCATCCAGAACTACCGGCATAAGATTACTCTTTTTTACACGACCCGCAGCAAGGTGTATCGACCTGTCATATAAAGCATAACCTGAAAGTTTCTCATGGCCCGGATCAGGCCATCTTGAATCAAAATAGGCAATACCTGACAATCCTTTTTCTTCGGTCTTCAGGCTATCGTCAATAATTCGTTTTACGATTTTAATATTAGGGCCATCCAGCCGGCTGACCATCAAAACATTTTCTTTCTTAATGGAAAAAGTCCTGCCCTTAAACCCCAAAAAATATGGATTTAGAATCCATCCGGATAAAGGGTAATTCTTTTCAAGAACAAGCGCAATTTCAGAATCAAGTGAAGCCCGTTTATCATCTTTTCGTAATGTTACAATCTTCCTTTTTACACTATCCAACTCTTTTTTTATGCTTTCCAGAGGTTCTCTTTTTTTCCCATTCGTATTTTTTAGTTGATTTTCAAGCTCATGTTTTCTTTTCTCAAGCCAATTTATCTCAACCTTTTCTTTTATGTTCATTTCAGATGGGGCCACTTTTAGAGGAATCCCATATATCAACACCAAACAGCGGATATGAGATCCG
>Ga0307991_1002876_pt1 | contig 11432 bp, 9 predicted proteins | sample EllFjometagen131_FD_203146 | JGI IMG/M metagenome (GOLD analysis project Ga0307991, IMG submission 203146) | Marine microbial communities from Ellis Fjord, Antarctic Ocean - #131 | ecosystem: Environmental > Aquatic > Marine > Unclassified | place: Southern Ocean | collected 2014-10-08 | reverse complement strand
CTGATACAGGGTTTCTGGAATAGGGACAAACATTTTCATATTCTAGCGTAAGACAATTTGCAGAAAGAAATGTTAAAATTATAAGAATAATATTTTTCATCTAATCTCCTTACAGAAATTTGTATAACGTTCCGCGTGTGCGGCGGGATCGGAATGATCACGCCCAAAACAAACTGACCAGACGTTTGAATCGAGAGATTCAAATAAAGAGCACTGACCAGCCCTACCGACGACACGCTTGTTAGTGGCGCACATAATTATAATTAATAATCTATAAACTCAAAAGAATTCAAAATATCCTTTAATTTGATAATTGAAATTTTGTCATCAACCGGATATGTAATTGAAATTTCAAATAAATATCCTGAAACCAAATGAGTATAAACACATTTTTCCATTAATTGTCCTAAATAATCGAAATAATAACGGTAAACAAATTTAGTGAATTTATGATTTGAAATCAATAATATGTCATATTCTTTAATCTCTACATTTTTATAATTCTTGTCATCATTTAACATAGGTTGTAAATATGAATCAGCATAGTTTCTTAAATAAATATACAATAATTTATCTTCAAGTTGATCAAATGAAAAATTCTCTGAAGTTTCTTCATTAGACACATTGACGATTTTGAAACGAAAATCACTACCATCTTGGTTATGTAAATAAACAACATATCCAGAAACATCAATTTCAACCCATTCTGATGGATATTCTAATTTTATTCCATTCTTTTCATAGTGTTTATATTTTGCAAAAATATTAGAAGATAAAATCATGAGAATTATAAAACAAAAAATAAATTTAGATTTTTTACTAAGCATAACATATTCCTTTTTAACAGTTATTTAGAGTCAATGAAATTTATTGAATTAAGCATTTTGTTTAAATCCTGATCCCAGAGTTTCTTTTCTGAAATGCGATATGAAACAGTTACAGTATGTATTTTATTTCTATTAAATACTTTATATGTTTTAACAAAAACATTAGGATTTTGGTTTAATTGTCTAGTATAACTAAATTCAAGTGCATCAAAATTATTTAAATTAATGATTTTCAAGCGATTCCATTCTAATATTTTCATATCAATACCTGACGCACGCATCTGTTTCATCCCATCTTCAATGCTCGATCTAATAATTTCTTCGAAAAATAATAGTTCATCGTCAGTTAATATAATTGAATCGGTTAACTCAAATAAAGGTTCATCAGAAAATTCAGTCTCAATAATGAAACGACAATAACTGCCAAGTGCACTCTTTTCAAACTTATTCACACCTTTTGGTTGTAAAACTACACGTTTAGGATTATGCGTAATTTCTAAAACTTTTTCAGAAATCGTATTATTAAATTCTTTGTAAAATCCATCCTGAATTTCTAATGATGGTGCTAATTCAAATATGCAAATATCGGGAATATAAACATTCATCCAATTATTAATTAATGAAGATAAATTTGGTTTTTCTTGTTCTCCTTTATTTAATATTATTTTACTTTCTTGAATACCATTAATAATATTGTATTTAAGTAATTCTTCTATAGTTGGATAAAATGAATCTTTTGAATTATGGTTTTCTAATTTTTCAATAAAGTTTTTCGTTACACCATGTTTTTGTAAGTATTTTAAATAATTCGATTTTGATAATTTGTTTTGTTTTCTTGCAGTATTAGATTCAAGAGCATTTAAATGAAAATCTTTTCTAATATCAAGTATGCTAAATGGATTATGAAATCCCATTTTCGTTTTGTTACTGATATGCCGTTCTTCACCAGCTAAAAATGCAATTGTTGCAGCTGACGAACATTCTATTAAAGAAGAAGTATTTAATTTATTTCTTTTAATTATTTCTGCTAACTTATACCCCTCATAAATTAAACCGCCATAGCTATCAATAATAATTCCTGTGATATTTTCATTATTATCTAAAAGTTTTTGAATCTCTTTTGATAATCCTAATTTCATTCCACCAATTAAATGTATTTTTGAGTCTTCTTCTACAACATCAATTGTATAATCAAGCTTATTAATTTCTTCAAAATTTGCTTCCTGTAGTTTATCTAGACGCCAATAACGTGGTATTATAAATAAAGCGCTAATAATAATAATAATTCTTACGATACGTGCCCAAAACTTCTTTCCATTATTTATATACTTTTTACTGCATTTCCAAGTGCCAATAATCTGCCATAAGTAAATCGTAAAATGAAAAAAAATGTTAGAGATGATCATGAATTTGATTATAAAAATAGGGTGTTTGATTCTGATTGCAATGTACTCAGTAGTATAAAAAAATATTAGATTAATTAATACAATATTTATCCAATAAGAAACAGGAAGTGATAGTTCACCTTTCCAATGTTTTTCGAAATAATCCATCGATTCTACCTATAAATCATCATTTGCTAAGAGAATTTAATTTACAATTGATCCAACATATAATAAAATAATAATTATAAAATTAGTATAAAAAAGAGTTTTTGAAAAATTCTTCCATTTCTTAATGAAAATCATATTTACAAGGCATAAAAAAGCTGATATTAATAAACTAATTGCAATTAAACCAATAGAAAATCCAAGTGCAGCTAATAAAAGAAAGATGTCGATATCAGCTGTATTATAAAATAGTAAAGTATGGATTAAACCATAAAGTAGACTTAATATAACGGTAACGATGTAATATTTCATTGAATTAATGCTTTTTCCGTTTTCCATCTCGAACTCCTATTATCGTTGAACATAAGATATATGTAGGAAGAAAAAAGAAAGGAGCAGAAACAAAATTGAAAAATAATACAAGTATTTATGTTTATGATTTTTAGGTAAAATAAAAAGAATAGAAATAAATGCCGCTATTCCTAAAGGAAAAATAGCTACTCCTAGTGTTCCTGCAAGAAATGCTGAAAATGATCCTAAACTATAAAATGCATTGATGCGACCAGCGGTACCAAAAAATATTGAATTGATAAAGTTAACTATTATGGCAATCACTATCAACATGATAGAAATTTTGCTTTCTTTGTTGTTGCTCATTTAATCCTCCTTACAGTTTTTCATTTTACATCATAGCCACTAACGTTCGGCGTGTGCTGTGATACTTAACGGACACGCTTGTTAGGTGCATCATTACTCTTGTAAGCAATGAAAATAGAAATAGTCTTCATTTAATATTCTCGATTAAAGGAAATCAAAAACTTGTATTTCTCAGAGTTTTTTAAATTAAAGTAATCTTTGAATTCGTGTGATGAATTGAAATAGATAAAATCCCTTTTAGATATCTTATAAACTCTATCAACATATCTACCAAATGCAGAAATTGTTGGGCACAAAACATAATCCCAAGTTTTTAAGTCTTCGGATGGATAGATCTGTAATACTTTTATTTCACAAATTGAAAAAACTCCTTCGTCAATTAATGAGGAAAGAATATCAAGGATTCCTGTAATATTTGAGAATAATTCGAAATTCATTATCGCGTGATTTAAAACAATTTTGATATTGAATTCTCCTAAAAACTCCTCAGCTACTATAGCTTGTTGTTTTATTTTTTGTTTTGAAGTTATTTTTTCATATAGTTGTTTGAAAATCTTTTCTTTTTCTTCTTTTGAAGATGTTAGAATGTTATTAAATTTTAAGCCTAACGATTTAAAATAATCTTCATTTACAACTCCAGAAAAAAAAGGATTTAGAGCTTTCATTAAAAAAAATAATCCAAATATTTCTATACAAGTTAATAAATCTAATGCTCCAACTCGGACACCAAATTTCTGTAATTTTATGTCATCAAATTCATTAACGAAGTTTTTTAGATTATCTAAATATTCTTGATCATCTCTATTAGTTATTTTATATTTAATAATCATATTCTCTCCCTTATAAAATTAACAATTTATTAAAACAATTATTTAAAAATTTCTAATATATTTACTTTATAATTGTTTAATTAAATCAGAGTATTGATTTAATAGTTCATAAATACACTATCCTTATTTAAAAGGAATAAAATCGAAGGTAGAAGTTTTACTTCTTATTTTAGCCAGAATTTCTGATTCTTTCTTACAAGCAGACATTGTAGTATTTAAATGACTGCATATTACATTTCTGCCAACAGAATTTTTTCTAAAGGTAATTATTGGTGATGGAATTTGTTCTATATCAAATATTTGTGATGATGAAAACATCACATTAATAACGCCATTTGAGAAAATATATATAACGGCATATACTGTTCCTGTTTCATATACATTTTTAATTACTGTCACCGATGAAATTGGATTTTGCAACTTAATGTCTTTTAGAAAATCATATTTAACAATGTAGTAAGGGGGATTCAGCAGATCAGAATGATTACCAAATTGTTCCATATATTGCATAACTTTCAAGTTGAATAGTTCATGAATATCAGATACTGAAACATTTTCTGAGCTGTCAGATACTTTAACTATTCTTTCTGAACTTAGCTCTTTAATTTCAGCGTGAATAGAAAATATTAAACATAAAATTAGCATTGTCGTTGCTATTAATCTGATCATTGCTACCTCCAATTTTTGTACAGATATTATTTCTTAGATAATTACCTTAATAAATTTTGTCTATATTACTCCGATGCACCTAATGCTCGGGCTATGCAACGTACCAGTGAAACGATTGATTTTCAAACTCGCCAGCAAGTTGAATCAGAATGATTCAACACTAGGCAATACAACTAACCAGTACGATGATAGCTATGTTATGCCTATTTTTATAATAACTTTTAAATTATAAGCCATAAAGTATGAATGAATTTTATTGTTTACTACATCTTTGGTGTAAATCTGTCAAAGGCAGACTGTAATAACCATTCAATAGAAATCAATTCCATAATTGACCTAAAGAAGTAATGAGATGACATATTGAAATTTTTAATTGGTGAATTATTATCTATGCTATTAATATTTATTGCATAGTCTTCTTTAGAGGATTTTTCAATCACAAAACCTTTTTCTAGGGCTTTTCTTTTTATGATTTCAAAATCAATAAAAAATAAGATATTCAATTTTCCTATTAAAAAATCATAATAAAACTTAGGTTTACTAAACAATAGGGATAATGGGTAGTATCCTTGTTCTTCAAACTTATGCATATTTAAAAAAAATGCGAAAGGTTTTGTTAAACCTTGTTCTGTTACTGCCAAATTAAATATAGAGTTATTCATCTCTTCAAATGAAGCAACGCAAGTAAATCCGTCTTCAAACTTAATATAATCCGAACCATTTTTATAAGCAGAACCAATTAAAGAATTAAACTCAACAACGTAATTTCTTTCAGGATTTAAGCATTCCACTCTATGGAATGGTTGCGAACTATCACTAAATAGATTAGTAGAAAAATCATTTCGCAAATAATCAAACATTTTTTCAGCTTTTTGTTCTTGAACTTTAACTCTACGACTTATTATATTACTAGTTTTAGCTTCAATTGGAAATATTCCATCGTTTGTAATTAATGTTATATCAGAATATCTAAGAACTGAAGTAATGTCATTTAAGATGGCAATATTACCTCCTTTAAATGCATCTCTTAAAATCTTTTTTTCAAGAATTAATCCTGTTTTACCAGAAATAAACCCAGGAGATTCTTTGAAAGCTTGAATTTTAATATCAAATTTGTCTATAAATGTAAATGCAATACCATCTCCAATACTTTTATAAACGGAAATAATAAATTTATAATCTCTGATATTTTCATTTAGTATTTCAATATTTTCTTTTAATATTTTTGATTTTTCTTTAGACAACTTTAATTTTGGGTTTTTTCTTTGAGCGCTTAGGCTTTTTATCTCAACTCGATATTCTCTGATACGTTTTTCTACATAACATATTTTTTTTAATATCAATTCTTGTAATTGTAACCACTTTTGTATATTTTTGTATGGATCATTTTTTGCTTTATGTAGCATAGTTAAAAGTTTTAAAAATGATCTTTTATAAAATGATATCATTATAAGTTATCTCCTGAATTAATTTAATCTATGGTACTTAATTATACTTGAACAATAGGCATAATGTTTGGAGTGTGCGGTGCTCTTCTTGCCTTTCTTTCAATCTGGGCACTGACACTTTTGTTATATGCTTTATGTTTTTTAGTCATATGGTCTAGTCCCTTTACAATAAGGATATTTTGAACAACCATAAAATTTTCCATAACGACCATTTCTAATTAACATTTTAGAACCACATTTTGGACACGTTTTGTCTTTCTTTGTTTCATCAGTAATAGATTTATAGTTTTTGAGCCTATAAGAAATCCCTTTGCAATAAACACAAAAACGACCATAGCCAGTAATTAATGAATCATCTCTAAATTCTTCTATTGTTCTTAATTTATTACATTTAGGACATTCTTTCATATCACCGTTTTCTAAATCGTCAATCGTGTTATGAATATCAGTTAAAATGTTATTTGTTAGTTTCTGAGGTTTAACAATATTTTCAATTCTTTTATTAAGATTTTTGATAGGTTCTTTGCCGATATTAAATTTATTAATTCTCAAGAATTTGTAACCGTAACCTTCTAGAACTTTTTCTCGATAAACATCGTCATTATTATAATAGTTTTGATAATTAAATTCATTTACTTCATCCAGATTAGTAAAATGTTCTTTAAAGCCATCGTATTCAATAATAATTTTGTGTTCAATATCTGAATTATCTTTGTAAATAAGCAGAAAATCAACTTTGTAGTTTGGATGAGTATAGTTTCCATCCAATTGTTTCAAATATTTTCCAATTTCAAATTGTGGAATAAATGTAATATTATCCTTGTTTATTTTCCAAAAGTTTGTTTGATAAAACCAATTCATAACAACAGGTTCCATTTTTGAATTTTTATCAACTTCTGATATTGATCTTTCTTTTACTGACTCATCTAAAATAAATTTATAATGACGTAGAGCTTCACCGATAGAGCCATTATAATTATCTAAAGATTTACTTAATACAAAATGGATACATTCTTTTGCACGACTAAAACCAACATTAAGTCTCTGAGCTTTAATTTTTCCTTCTTCTTCTAAATCTACATTACTTAAATCTTTAATAAAGACACCCCATAATCTATCCGATGTATCAGTTGCTACCATAGAATAAAAAATAATATCTCTTTCTTCTCCCTGACAAGTATCGAAAGTCATTATTTTCAAATGTAATTTTTCGAAGAAATAATCTCTCTCTGGTTGTTTGCTGATTTTCTCCATTAAGAGCTTTTGTTGGTTTGTATGAGGTGTTATTATGCCAACGCTAGAATTATCATTTAAATCTTTCATTTTCTTAAGTTCTGAAATTATATAATAAACTTCATTTATATTTGTGTTGTGAATAGTTTTTGAAAGCTCATCAGGGTTAATAAATGAAAAAGTCATATCATCCTTGTTATGTTTTTCACTCAAATAAAAATCTTTTTTAACAAATGAAAATTTAATAACATCATTGATTGGTTTTCCTCTTATTTTCATTACTTCAAGCTTGTTTTCGTAGAAAAACTCATTTGAATATGAAATGATTTCTTTATATCCTCTGAAGTGTTTTCTCAATTGAATGTGGTAATTCGTTATGAATTCAAAAAATTCTAAAATGGATGTCTTTATATTGAACTTATTCAATCGTTCTAATTTCATTTCATCATTTGATACATTTTGCTTGAATGAATGTTTTAGATTATTTAAGTAAGAAATATTAGTTATTGTGCGTGCTTGTGCAGATTTCACATTACTAAACTGCTTTTTATCACCAAGAACCAATACTTTTTTCGCTCTTAACAATGCTGGAAAAGCTTGAGCAATACTTACTTGAGAAGATTCATCAATAATTATTAAATCAAAAATCTCAGGTTCAAGTGGTATAAATTCAGCATAATCACGAATACCAGCTAAAATACACGGGAAAGCTTCTTTCAGTTTGCTAAATTCATTTCTAGGAAAACGCTCTTTCTTACGGATAATACCTCTTAATGTTCTTGCATCAGATTTATTATAATCATAAAATTTAACTAAACGACTATCCATAATATATGTCATTTGAGTTGTAACTAAATCTTGTAACTTTTTATTTTGAGCTATAAAATTAATTTCTGGAATGTTATTAAAATTATGTTGTATTTTGTTTTGAATACTAAAATATCTAATTAAATTTTTGAAAATTTTCTCATCCATATTTATAATATCATTATTCATAAATGATGAGAATGTGTTAATGTCTATATTTTTACTTAATAGATAATTCTTGTATTTAGTTTGATTCTGAATTAAATATTCAATATCTTCTTTTAACGAGATTACTTCTATTAATGAATTTAGATATTCATCTTGATTATAAAAACTATGCGAAGTTTTGATATAATCTGGTTTAAAGAAAGCAAGAGATTTTAAGGTTTTATTTAAATCAATGATATGTTCTAAAATTTCTATTACTTTTTCAAAATTATTAATTTCTTTTTGTGGAAATTCGAATTTATTGTTTGGGAATATTTTTCTAAAATCATAATTAAGTTTGGCTACTTTCTTCTTGTTAAAAAAATATCCAAAAAGCCAATTATGTTGTATTTTATAACCTTCAATTATTAAATTTAACTTATTATAATCTTCATTTGATAATTCTTTAAAATATGATAATAATAACAGATTGTTAGGAAAAGATTCTTTTAATAAATCATAATTGTTATTTACGCTCTCAAGAAATTCAATTAAATTCATTAAAGTCTTCAAATCTAAAATATCATTTATTGAAATGGAAAATAATTCAATAATTTTTGGAGAATTATCCTGAAACATTGATCTAATTTTTATATAAATATTTCGAAATTCTTCTAGTTCAATTGCTGATTCAGATTGATGAATCAATTCTTCAATATTCGATAGTTGTTGTTTTTCAGAAAGATAATTTTCTAATTTATATAATTCAAGAATTTCGCTAATTTCAATTTCTTCATAGGCATAAATTTCTGCATCAATATCTTCTTTTATAGATTTTTCTATTTTAATTATGTCATTTTCAAGATTTTTATAATTATTTTTTATTGCACGATGATGGGTTTTGATATTATCAATTGAAGATGTTGAAAGAATTTTATTGTAAGTATTTCCCGTTTTTCCTAATCTTAAAATTGGATTTTGGAATTTCTTATCGTGTCTGACATTATTCATAGTAGTTGTGATCTTATCTTCAACCACATCAAGTGCTTCTTTTTTATCCGATAAAACTAAAACAGATTGATTATCACGAATTGCGTTAAAAACAACTGCTGTTATGGTATGACTTTTACCTGTTCCAGGAGGACCCTCAACAGTAATATATTTACAATCCTTTTTTCTTAATGCAGATAATATTTGTAACTGCTCACCGTTTAGAGGTATTGGACTTTTGAAAACAAGTTTATCACTTGTTTCTTTTTCATCCCATTCATCTTCTATCTCTGGATTATATGGTTTTGGATTATTATGAATAAAGTCTTTTATCAACTTATTAAATGCTGAAACCAAAATACTATCATTTTCATTAATCTTTTGAAGTATATCTTCATAATCATTTAATAATGCTTCATCAGATTTATCGAATAATACAATATAACAGGAGTTAGTAATTCTAGTCCAAAAACTTTTAGAAACTTGTGATTCAGGAATGCTGATATCAATGTTGTTATCAAGTTCTAAGAAATTTACAATTTCATTTAATATTTCATTTATAACATCGCTAAAATTATTTTGGCAGTGAGCAAGGTAGATTATTCTTTCAGTTATTGTTTGCAAATTACCTTTCTTTCCATTTTCTTGATTATATTCTTGAATAATAAATTCTAATGCTTTTTTGTTAATATAAACCTGAGAATCAAACTCAATATTCATTACATCAAATTCTTTGTGTATTACAAAAGGAATATAAAATATTGGATATTTGATTTTATTGAATTTAATATCACAAAAATATAGATACAATTCTTGCTTATCCAATATATTACTATTTCGTTCAATCTCGTAAACTTCTTGGAATAAATCAGAAACTTTAAAGTTATCAAAGAAAATATTAATTGAGCTTCTTATTTCATCAAGAGCGAAAAGAGGTTCTAACTCTTTTTTAATATTGATTTTCTCCTGAATGATTGATCTTTTTACTATGTCTAAAATCTTATTTTCTATTAATGAGATTAAAACTGAAGTTAATTCCTCTTCCATTAAATAAATACTATTTTCATCTCCTAATTCCAATTTTTCTAATGGAATTTCAAGTTGATTTACAAAAGGTAAGACAAGATTTTCTTTTAGTATTAGTGAGATATTTTCTAAAATCGTTGTGAATGCTTGTTCAAAATTATTTTGATAAGTAATACAATTCTTTTTTACTTCATTATTGATTTTGTTTAACACAATATTGATTTGTTTTTCTGTAATATTTTCAGTTTGATATTTGATAATATCTAAAAGATTTATTGGAATATTTATTTTATATTTTCCTTTTTTGAGTTTAATGTTTTTATTAAATACTTGAGGAATTAGCTTCAGTACAAGTTTGTTAAAACTATTGTATTTATTTAAATTAATGCCAATTCTTAGATTGTTTTTATTTTGAAATTGAATACTTCTTTTAGGATTTTTTCTTTTATGGAAATCGGTTTCCAAGAAATCCATAAAATATTTAGCAATTTCTTTTACAAACTGCAAATTATTACGCATTTCTTCATTATTTACTTCTGACATAAATTCCTCACGTTCTCATTTCTCAAAATCATACATTTTGCTTAAAGAAAAAAGCATATAATGTTTTGCGTATGCGGCGGGGTCGGAACGATCCCAACGTTAAGCAAACAGCCCAAACCCTGAACCGGAAGGTTCAGGCAAAACAAACAAACCAGCACTACCGCAGATACGCCTGTTACAGGCAGTTTCTTTTCCACCAGACAACTAAGAAAATGGAATGGAATTTGCCAAATCAACAGGGGAAAAGCACTTGCAGATTTTATGACAATTGCACCTATGAATTCCTGTTGGGATACCCACGATTTATAACCTTTAATTAACTTCACAACTTTGAGCTGGAACTTTCACTGAACGTACAGGTCGTAGTTTCCGGCGAATTGGCAGAAAATTTGCTGATCACTCACTTTAGCGCAAATTCCATTATCCTTTTCGTTATACAAACCTATTTCCCAACTTTTATCAGTTTCCAATAACTGTCCAGTTTTTAGGAAATCAGTCTCAACCCAAAGTTACTTCTAAACCGAACTTAATGTTTCTCAATTGCCTGTAATGTTTTGCGTATGCGGCGGGATCGGAATGATCCCAACGTTAAGCAAACAGACCAAAGTTTGAATCGTAAGATTCAAACCAAAACAAACAAACCAGCACTACCGCAGATACGCCTGTTACAGGCAGTTTCTTTTCCACCAGACAACTAAGAAAATG
>Ga0307991_1002875_pt1 | contig 11434 bp, 13 predicted proteins | sample EllFjometagen131_FD_203146 | JGI IMG/M metagenome (GOLD analysis project Ga0307991, IMG submission 203146) | Marine microbial communities from Ellis Fjord, Antarctic Ocean - #131 | ecosystem: Environmental > Aquatic > Marine > Unclassified | place: Southern Ocean | collected 2014-10-08 | reverse complement strand
TGAGCCTCGCTCTTAGCAGGGTCACATACCCGCGGCCTGTCATCTCTGTGATGTGACACTACAACAGATAACGATTCAAAGGGCCATGGGCGAAAGCACCATGGCCTTTTTTGTGGGAGAGTTGATGGAGATACACGAGATACTATGGCACGGCAGGGGCGGCCAGGGGGTCGTTCTGGCGGCGCAGATACTGGCAGAGGCGGCCTATATCCACGGGTTTAGAGGCGTCACCTCCGCCCCCACCTTCGGGCCGGAGCGCAGGGGCGCGCCGCTCACTGCCTCGACGAGGATATCGGACGAACCGGTCAGGACCTTTTCGCAGGTCGCGCCGGCCGACATCGCCGTCATCCTGGACGAGTCTCTGCTTGATGCGGCGACCAGCGAGGGAATGCTCAGGAGGAACGGGCTCGTGATCGTCAATACGCCCCTGAAACCGGAGGAGATCGAGGCCGACGGGTGCCTCCGTGTGGCGACGGTCGACGCGGCAGGCATAGCCTGGGAGCATCACCTCAGCATGGGCGGAGTCCCCGTCGTGAACACCCCTCTCCTCGGAGCACTCTGCAAGGCGTCGGGGCTTGTCTCTCTCGAGAGCATCGAAGAGGGGATCAAGAAAAAGATGCCGCGGAGCAAGGCATCCTTTAATTTTCAGGCCATTCGAACGGCCTTTGAAAGAACCGAGGTCTGGGTGAGAAATGGAAAAGACTGACACCAATATATCGGGCGTCTGCACGCCAGCCCCGGGAGAGGCGGGAAAAACGGGCGAATGGAGGGACGCACGCCCCGTGATCGACCCGGCGAAATGTATCCCGGAGGTCAAGGGGAAGCCGGCCTGTTTCCTGTGCTGGCTCTACTGTCCTGAGGGGGTGGTGACCATGACGATCCCGGTCACAATCGACATGGACTACTGCAAGGGGTGCGGCATCTGCGCGGAGGAATGCCCCGCCAAAGCGATACAGATGGTGCGGGAGGTGGATATAGATGAGTGACGTCCGTATCATCACGGGGAATGAGGCGGCTGCCCTGGCAGTCAAACGTGCCGAGCCCGGCGTCATAGCGGCCTACCCCATCACGCCCCAGACCAAGCTCGCGGAGGTGCTGTCGGAATATGTCGAAAAGGGGGAGCTGAAGGCAGAATATGTCCGGGTGGAGTCCGAACACTCATCCATGACCGTCTGCATATCGGCATCCACGGTGGGTGCCCGGGTCTTCACGGCGACCAGTTCCAACGGCCTCCTCTACATGCACGAGCAGCTACACTGGGCGGCGGGTTCCCGTCTGCCGGTTGTCATGTGCTGCGTCAACAGAGGCGTGGGGGCCCCCTGGTCCATCTTCAATGACCAGCAGGACTCCTTCTCGCAGAGGGACACCGGGTGGATACAGCTCTACTGCCGCGACAACCAGGAGATCCTCGACACCGTCCTGCAGGCGTACCGCATAGCCGAAGAGGTCTACCTGCCGGTGATGGTCTGCTATGACGGCTTTGTCCTCTCGCACACGATGATGCCGGTTGACGTCCCGGATGCCGGGCTGGTCAAACAGTTCCTCCCCCCCTACACACCCCACACCATCCTTTCACCGGAAGACCCGAAGACGATCAACCCCGTCTTCTTCGCCTCACGCAGGGAGAATGCGGATGGTGTCCTGTGCGACGGCTACATGGAGATGCGCTACAAGATGCAGGCCGCGTTCGACAGATCCAGGTCGGTCATCACCGCGGCGAGCGATGAATGGGCGCAGCTGTCGGGGCGCAACCACGGAGGGATGATCTGGGAATATATGACCGAAGACGCCGATCTGCTGCTGACCGGGATGGGGTCCATCGCCACCGAGGCGACCCTTGCGGCCGACGCGCTGCGTGTCGAGGGGATCAGGGCGGGGGTCGTCGGGATCAGGGCATTCCGCCCCTTCCCGAAGGAGGAGATCGCCCAGGCATTTGCACAGGCGCGCGCCATCGCGGTCTTTGAAAAGTGTATCAGCTACGGCTACGAGGGGGGGGTCTGCTCCGACCTGAAGGCCGCTCTGTACGGAACGGATATCAGGGCCCCCATCCACAACTACATATCGGGGCTGGGGGGACGGGACGTCAAGACCCGCGAACTGGTGGAGGCGGCACGGACAACCTTCGAAGCCGCCCTGGCCGGGGACGCGGAAAACAAAACGATATGGCTCAACTGCCACACGGGGGTTAGGGATTAAGGTTTCGGGATTAAGCCAGGAGTAAAGGGCAACACAAAATCCCTCACCCGGGAAAGCCGGAACCAAACAAGATATATTTTTATCCCGACGGTATCCGTCGGGATTGTTTTTAATTCTTTTGCAAAAACTTTACGACTACCCTGACAATGAATAGGACAGGACTGAGATATGCACGAAACCATCTTCAAGATCAACGAGAAGGAGTACATCCTGCCGGGAAACCGGGCCTGCCAGGGGTGCGGGCTCTCCCTGGCGTACCGGTACATCCTCAAGGCCCTGCGGGAAAACACGATCGTGGGTATACCCCCGAGCTGCCTGTGCGTCCTGCACGGATTGTACCCCACCACCTCCGTCATCGTCCCTGCCCTCAACACCACCTTTGCCGGGAACGCGGCATCCGCCTCCGGCTTGGTGGCCGGCCTGCGGGCTCTGAACAGGTCCGACATCACCGTCCTGGCCCTGTCCGGGGACGGCGGCACCTATGACATCGGCATACAGTCCCTGAGTGGCGCGGCGGAGAGAAACACCGACTTCATATTTGCCTGCTACGACAACGAGGCCTACATGAACACGGGGACGCAGCGTTCCAGCGCTACGCCTCTGGGAACCCTCACCTCGACGACACCCCTCCTGACGAAACAGGAGCCGAAGAAGGATTTTCTCAAGATCATGGAGGCCCACCATATCCCCTACCTGGCCACCGTCTCCCCCGCCTATCCGGTCGATCTGTATGACAAGTTCGTCAAGGCCAAAAAGATACGGGGGACCCGGTACATCCAGATCGACACCCCCTGCCCCCCCGGATGGGGCTACCCCACCTCCGACACGGTCAAGATAGGGAGGCTCGCCGTTGAGACGGGCCTGTTCATCCTCTTCGAGATCGAGGACGGCCGCTTCCGGTTCACCGGCAGGAGCAAGACGATGGCCGAGAGGGGAAAGCTCATCCCCCTCGTCAATTACGTGGAGCGACAGGGGAGATTCAAAAAGATGAGTATCGAGCAGCTCGGCACCCTCCAGGCATCGGTGAACAGCCGCTGGGAAGAGTGCCTGAAACGGGCGGAGAGGTGATGAAAAAAAGGATTCGAGGATTCGAGGGGGTCAAGGGGTCGTCTTTCTTCGTTTCACTCGAATCCTTGAATCCTCGACCCCTTTCGATAACTACAACAACTATGTACAGCATCCTGATGTAATCCGAGGCGGGGGCGGTCTTTTTTATTTTACTCGAATCCTTGCATCCTCGACCCCTCGACCCCTTGAATCATTCAGGCGGTCCCTTATCAGTTCGGCATATCGCCGGGCGGCTCCCCCGTTAGAGGTGACGATGGCACGTCCCGCCTCTCCCCTCCTCTCGAGGGCCTCGGGGTCTTCCATCAGTCTGAGCATTTCGTCTAAAAGCTCACCGCCGTCCCTAACAGTGATGCCCCCCCCCGCTTCCTCCAGCCGCTCTCTCTCGTCCGTGAAATCCTCCATCGAGGGACCGTAGAGTACGACCTTCCCCCACGCCGCGGGCTCCAGGATGTTCTGCCCGCCCCGGGGAACCAGACTCCCCCCGCAAAAGACCGCCGTGGCGAGGCTATAGACCCTGAAGAGCTCCCCGATCACATCAACAATAACGATCCGGCGGCCGCCACGCCTCTCACCCCTGCGTACCTGAGTCATCGTCACGCAGTCATGAAAACCGGCGTCGTGCGCGAGGGAAAGGACCGCGCCCCCCCTTTCGGGATGCCGCGGGACGATAATCATGAGCATGCCGGGGTATCGTTCTACCAGCGCCCGGTAGACCTTCAGGACCACATCGTCCTCCCCGTCATGCGTGCTCCCCGCAACGAAGACCTGCGTGCCGGGGGGTATATCCAGTCTCGCCGCTATGTCGTCCCTGAGGGGGTCATCCGCCCTCGCGGCAAGGCTGTCGTACTTCGCGTTCCCCATGATATGGATCTTCGACGGCTCCACCCCCAGGGCCTCCAGCCGGGAGGCGTCAATCGAGGATATGACCCCTGTCACGGCAACCATATTCATAACGTGTCTCCAGAAGAATCTCGTCTGCCGGTATCGCTTGAAGGAACGGGGGGAGATCCGGCCGTTTACCATCGCCACGGGAATCCCCCGCTCCCCGCAGGCACGGATGAAGTTGGGCCATATCTCCGTCTCGACCGGGACAAAGATGTCCGGCCGCACCCTGTCGATGACCTTTCTCACGACGGAGGGGAGGTCAAGGGGGTAGTAGATATGCGATGTGGCGTCTTTGACAAGGCGGCGTGCCATCTCCTGGCCTGTCTCCGTACTTGTCGAGAGCACAATGCATGCCCCAGGATAAAGCAACCTCAGGAACGAGATGATGGGGGCGGCGGCGGTCACCTCCCCTACCGATACCGCGTGCATCCATATCCGTGGCGAACCCGTCATCTCTCCAAAGACCCTGTCCGGGACGAACCCGAACTTGGGGCCGAGACTCTTCCGATACTTTCCCGCAACAACAATCTTCACCAGAAAAAAGGGTATCAGAAACAGGGCCGCCACGGTCAGGACGATATTATAGAGTAGGTTCGCCATAGCTCTCGAAACATACTGGTCTTTTCGCCTCCTGTCAAGCTCCTGGAAATCCGCCCGCAAATCCGATTGACAGGTGGGACGAAAGATACTACTATCGACATGAATTCCATAAAAAAAAGGAGACGGGGCTATGAAACGAACAGACAGGGTCTGCATGGTGGTGACCCTCTTTCTGATATTCGCCGTTGTCGGGTGTGCGCGGTATGAGCGGACGGTTGTCCCCTTCAAGATGCCGACGGCCTATACGAATGCGACAGAGGCGGCGGGCGCGACCGTGGCGGCCAAGACGTATACCCAACAAGAGGCAGAGGCCGCTTTCGGGTTCGACATTGTCGGTTCGGGGGTACTCCCCGTCCAGATAATCTTCGACAACAGGGGGAACCATCCCCTGCAGGTCATCGCAGGCAGGACCTACCTGGTGGATGTCAAGGGCAACCTCTGGCCGATCCTTGACCAGGGGATAGCGTATGACCGGATAGAAAAGAAGACGGAGCTCGGAGAGATCGCCCCGGAAGGGGCAAAATCCGGCCTACTGGCGGGCGCGGCGGGCGCCATCATCGGAGCGGCAATAGGGATCGTTACCGGGACCAGTGTCGGTGAGGCGGCGGGCAAGGGGGCGGCCATCGGTGCGGCCGCGGGGATTGCCATGGGGGGATCCAAGGGACTCGCTAACCCGGAGGCACCTCACCGGATAGGAGAGGATCTGCGGAACCGGTCGCTCGAAGACAGACCCGTGCCCCCGAATGACATCTCCCACGGCTTCATATTCTTTCCCGGCGAGGCGAAGGAGCAGGCACAGGAACTTCGATTAACCATCAAGGAAGTCGATACGGGCGTCGTACATTCCCTCATCATGGGATTCTGATATGAAACAGATCGCGCCATCGATACTTTCCGCCGATTTCAGCAGGCTCGGTGAGGAGATTCGCGCCGTTGAAGACGCCGGGGCGGATATGATCCACGTGGACGTGATGGACGGGCACTTTGTCCCGAACCTGACCATAGGACCTCCCGTCGTGGCATCCATAAAGAAGATTGCACACGTCCCCCTCGACGTCCACCTGATGATCGAGGCCCCCGACCGGTATGTCCAGAGTTTCGCTGACGCGGGGAGCAACATCATTACCGTGCACGCCGAAGCGACTGTCCACCTCCACCGGACGCTCCACCTGATCAGACAGCTGGGGGCGCGGGCGGGCGTTTCGCTCAATCCGGCGACCCCTCTTACCGATATCGAAGAGGTTATCGGCGACATCGACCTCCTCCTCATCATGACGGTGAATCCCGGGTTCGGGGGGCAGACATTCATCACAAGCATGCTCCCCAAGATACAAAAAGCACGGACCATGCTGGACCGCTTCTCACCCGATGTCCTGCTCGAGGTGGACGGTGGAATCACCCTTCAGAACCTGGAGACCGTAAAGGAGGCAGGCGCCGATGTCTTTGTCGCGGGGTCCGCCATATTCCTCGGCGGGGATTACGGGAAGACGATCGGGAAAATGCGCTCGGCCCTGGGCGATTGATCGGCCAAAAAGGGCATATCAGGGGGGATGTTCTGGAACCGTTATCAGACATCCCCCTTTTTTTGAAGGAACACCATGCACATCATCATAGACGGATATAATCTCATCAGGCAGTCAGATTCCCTGAGGCGCATCGAACGCTTGAGCCTGGAGAGGGGACGGAGCGAGTTGATACGGAGGGTCGCCGGATACAGGAGGCTGCGGGGCCATACGGTGACGGTGGTCTTCGACGGCTGGATGACCGGTCCCGCGCAGGAGGAACGGTCCCGGGAAGACGGCGTCCGCATCATATACTCCGCGAGGGGTGAGACGGCGGATGAGGTCATCAAAAGAATGGCCCGGGCTCAGAGGGGCTCAGAGATCATCGTCGTGAGCTCCGACAGAGAGGTGGCAAATGCGGCGGTAAAGGCGGGGGGCGTGGCGATATCCTCACCCGAATTCGAGGAGCGGATGGGGGAAGAGGAGACGAAAGGGATGCTAAGCGATTATGAGCCCCCTGAGGAAGATGACGATGATACACTCCCGAGATCCGGGACCAGAAAGAAGGGCTCCGCACGGAGAAGGTCCAAACGAGACCGACAGGCCCAGCGAAGACTGAGCAAGCTGTGAGACCCTTTTTACAAATGCATCAACATTAAATATCCGCCATTCAACATTAAAAATTAAAAATTGTACCCCATCACTTCCGGCACATCTCTATCAGCAGGCGTCTGAGCGCGAGCGCGGGGTCTATGCCGGAAGACTTCATGGCACGGTCCAGATTGGCAAGCCGGTTCATATGCCCGATAAGCTCCTCCCGGGAAAACCGGTCGGCATTCCTGAAAGCGTTGTAGATCACGTAAGGATGCTGGTTTGCAAGCCATGCGCCCTTGGGCCTCGCCAGAGCCTTTACCGCGGGATAGACCCCGCCCTGGAACCCCCCGTACTCCATCCGGGGCCGAAAGGCGGGAATCTTTCCCGACTCGAGGAGTATATGCCCCTGAAGGAGAAACCGCACCTCTCTGGCGATCATCGTCAGGATAAGGATATGGTTGACCCCCTGGTCAAGGAGCTGCCCAAGGGTCCGGAGCGCCGCGGATGCATCCCTTTCCACGATAGCGGAGGTGAGGTCAAAAATCGAATCCTCCGCGGTCTTTTCAACGACCGCATCTACGTCCTCCCTGTCGATAGTCTCCCGGTCCCCCACGTAGGAAACCAGCTTCTCAATCTCCTGCAGGGAATCACGAAGCCCGAGACCCGTCTTTTTCCCCAGGGCGAGAAGTGCGTCCGGCGTCACACGTTTTCCCCTCTTTGCGAGGGCCTCCGCCACCTTCTCCATGAGGAGGCTTTTCCTCCCTGATTCACTCCTAGCCTTTGAGAAGGAGAGGACGGTCCCCGTATCGGTTATACCCTTGAAGAGTTTCTTTCGCCTGTCAACGGCTGCGGCGGTCATAATCAGACAGTTACCGGCGGGGATACCCCCCTTCAGCACATCCTCCAGCCTGCCGGTATCCTTCTGCTTCCCTTCCCCGGATACCTTCAACCGGTCGCACAGATCCAGTACCTTCGGAAGCCACTCCTTCCTGTCCGCCCCTGCCGTGCCTCCGGTCGCGCTCCTCCAGTCATCATCGGAGATCTTCTGCCACTGCCCCTCCTTCAGATCTTCCACGGACCACCCCGCCACCTCTATAAGTGAGAGGAAGGCTCGGACAGCCCGGCGGGGATCCTTTTCGAGGTATGACCTGATTTCTCCGATCACGTCGGCTGACGATGCCTTGGAATGGAAGAGATGCGTGTTTCTCACCACGACGACTTTTCTGCCGGGGATAAGGGGGGGGGTGAGCAGGGAGTCGCACAGGGTGTCAACATCTTCATCTCCCCCCTCCATATGAAAGAGGTTGAGATCTCGCTGATCCGGGGGGAGGAGGGCGTCTATGAGCTTCTCCAGCGCGTCAGCTACCAGGTATTCCTCATCACCGTAGATGAGATAACAGGGAACGATTGTGTCCCTGCCGATATGATCGAGGACTGTCTTGAGTGTTGTTTGCATGGCGGACATCCAGCCTGCTTACAGTACAACAAACTTCCGTATATGTTTCACCACCTGATCGGGTTCATCGATCATCTGGATGAGATCAAGGTCTCCTTCAGAGACCTTCCCCTCCCGGAGCAGGGTCGTCTTCATCCAGTCCACCAGTCCCCCCCAGTACTCTGTTCCCATGAGGACCACGGGGAAACTCCGTATTCTCTTCGTCTGGATAAGGGTGAGGGCCTCAAAGAGTTCATCCATGGTGCCGAATCCCCCGGGAAGGATGACATAGGCCATGGCGTACTTGACGAACATGACCTTGCGGATAAAGAAATATTTGAAGGCGATACTGGTAGTGGCGTAGGTATTGGGCTTCTGTTCAAAGGGAAGCTGGATGTTCATACCGATTGAAGGGGCGCCCGCCTCGGTGGCCCCCCGGTTGGCGGCCTCCATAATGCCCGGCCCGCCCCCGGTAATCACCCCAAACCCCTCATTGCCGAGGAGACGGGCAACCTCTCGCGCCTTTTCGTAATAGGTGCCCCCCGGTGCCTCCCGGGCCCCTCCGAATATGCTCACGGCGTGTCCGATCGCCGAGAGTTCCTCAATGGCATCCACAAACTCCGCCATGATCCGGAAGATACGCCACGATTCATCGACAGAGAGGGCATCTACAAGATATTGTTTTTCTTCCATATCTCCTCCATAAAACACCCACCAATCGGGGGAGGCAAGGACCTTCCCCCACTAAACTGTCATTCGCTCAAGAACCACCTGTTCTACCGGGGCGACCACTTCCGTCTTCTCGCCGCCTTGGCCACTCTCCTTCGCGCCTCCAGGGCTTTCCTTTTCCTCTTTACAGAGGGCTTCTCGTAAGCCCTGCGTAACTTGAGCTCCTTAAAAAACCCGCTCTTCGAAAGCTTGTTTTTCAGTATCTTCAGGGCCCTTTCAACATCGTTATCGAATACTCTTACTTCCAAGGATTGTCACCTCCTTCCGTAGTAAAATAGAACACACCTTCGTACAATAATGTAAAACAGTATACAGGGTCGAGACAAAAAAAGGGGGCAGAACGACCTCTGCAACACAGTCGCCTTCCACCCCTTGTCTATACCTATGCGATTATCACTCTCCCTACAGGATATCCTTCAGGGTCTCTATAAACTCCCTGTTCTCCTCTGTCGTTCCGACCGTCACCCGCATGCAGTTCCTGAGGATGGCGGGAGACGCAAACCCCTTTATCAACACGCCCCTGTCGACCAGTTGCGCATATACATCATCTTTCCCCGTAAAACAACTAAAAAGGATGAAATTAGCGTCTGAAGGGTACGGTGTAATCCCTTCCATGGCCATGAGTTCGTCTGAAAGCCACTTTCTGTCTGCGACGATCCTCCCCGCTGACTCCAAAAATTCCTCGCTGTGTTCGACAAAAAGGCCCCCGACAACCTGTGAGAAGATGTTCACGTTATAGGGCAGCCGCACCTTGTTCAACTGATGAACCAATGAAGGGTGTCCGATGAGGATTCCCAGCCTCAGGGCCGCCAGCCTCACCTTGGAGAGGGTCCTCAGTATGACCAGGTTATCCCACCGGTCGAGATCGTGCAGAAATGTCTTCCCCGAGAAATTGCAGTATGCCTCATCAACCACGACGAGGCCGCTGGATGCCTCCAGAATTTTTTCGATAGCCCCCCTGTCGAAGCACCCCCCCGTGGGATTGTTGGGGTAGCTGAGGAATATGAGGGGAGGCTGCACGTCGGCTATCGCGGCAACCATGGCCTCCGTATCCAGGTCAAACCGGTTGTTCAGGGGTACCTCCACGATCCGGTGCCCCGCGTTCAGAGCGCTTATCCCGTACATGGCAAAGGTGGGGGTCGGAAACAGGATGCTGCAGGGCGAAGAGGCGCCGACAGCCGTCATCAATATCTGAATGAGTTCATCCGATCCGTTCCCGATGAGGACCATCTCTTCGTCCACTCCGTAGTACCGTGCGAAGGCCGTCTTCAGGGCGGGAGATCCGGGCGCCGGATAACGATTGAGGGACACGGTCTCAAGCCGTTCAAAGATAAGACGATTCAGGACGGGGGGCAGCGGGTAGGGATTTTCATTGGCGTCAAGCTTGATCCGGTACGGTAGCTCCTCAGCGGGGTATGCCTCTTGCAAAAGCACCTCACCTTTTATAATCTTTTCAATATCCACGTCCGGCTCTCCATCCTTTCATGTTCCATTCGTCACGCATATATTTGTCTTCCAGGAGTCTGTCCTTGAGGGCCTCCTCTTCGGGGGACAATCCCTCCTCTACGAGGCGTATGTCGAGAACTTCTTCAAACCCGGCCGCGATATCCCGGGACAGGGTGCCTATATTGATATCCCCCTCGATCACCTCCCTGACGGAGGTAACGGCGGCTTCGATCTCCCGGACCCTGGCGGCATCCCCTGCTTTCCCTATTGCCGCACAGACCGCCAGCGGATCAAGATCGATCAGGACGGACCCGTGCTGGAGGAACACCCCCCGCGCCCGCACCTGGGCACTTCCGCAGATCTTTTTACCCCCCGCGAGGAGCTCATTTTTGTAAGAGGTCGCGAAGCAAAAGCCTTCCGTCGATCCGGATCCGCCCCGGCCATCCTCGACTATCTGTACCTCAATACCCGATCTGGCAAGACCCCGTATAATGCAACCGCTTATTATCCGGTATGTTTCAACAACATCGGAGGAGAAGGGGGGGGCATTCTCTCTGCCAATGACAGAATAGGCCAGATCACCACCATGGAGAACCGCCTTGCCTCCCGTGGGTCGCCGAACGATATTGATACCCTTGCCCCGGCAGTACGCACAGTCGATCTCCTCTTCGGCGTCCTGGAAGTATCCCAGGGATACGGATGGTCTTTCCCAGCCGTAAAACCGGAGGACAGGAGGATCTCCTTCCTTCTGATGTGTTCTGAACAGGGCCTCGTCTATGGCCATGTTTTCAAAAGGACCAAACCGCTTGAAAGGGATCATCCTCCACGTATCCACCTGGCGTTAATCGGCCTCCTCATTCGCCTCTATGTAATCCACGTACGTCTCCGCATCCAGCAGATTATCCAGTTCTCCAAGGTCCCGCAGTTCAACGGCAATCATCCACCCTGTGTCGTATGAATCACTGTTGAGGATGCCGAC
>Ga0307991_1002869_pt1 | contig 11454 bp, 12 predicted proteins | sample EllFjometagen131_FD_203146 | JGI IMG/M metagenome (GOLD analysis project Ga0307991, IMG submission 203146) | Marine microbial communities from Ellis Fjord, Antarctic Ocean - #131 | ecosystem: Environmental > Aquatic > Marine > Unclassified | place: Southern Ocean | collected 2014-10-08 | reverse complement strand
CAACAACACCCATATAACGGGACTCCGCAATAAAGTTATCCGCATCATCCGAGCCTTGGTACGCTACGCCAACGGTGGTTTCTTTGCCTGAAACTTCGAAGGTGTAACCAACTTCCATGTTCCACACTGACAAGGCTTCAACTTCCTCTTTAACACCATTAAGGATATATTCAGGATCGTCCAGAGCAGCAATATATTCACCAATCAGAGTGAAACCTGCACCAGCGACGACAATATGGGCACCAAATCCGTCAACATATTCATTGAGCTCTAAAAGGTCACCACTGCCTTCAGCATCCGACATTTGTTCTTCAAGATCATCTCCAAGCCCATCTGAGTCGAGAATATTGTTGATGTAGCACATACCAACATCAAGGCTAAAATCTTCTATTTCAACAGCATAGCCGACATTAACACCGAAATTATCGATATGACTATCGTCGCCCGCTTCATCAATATCGCCATTGAACACATAGACTGAGCCATAGAATCCAGCCTGATTAAAACCAAGCTCTAGTGCGCTATCACGGGTTTCACCGACCTCAAGGGTGAGCGGATCAGAGATCATATTTGAGCTAAAGTCACCAAAGGGGACATAAAGCATTCCCGCGCGTGCAAAGATTGGCAAATCCTCGCCACCGTCGTACATGATGAAGGCTTCGTCAATGTCTATAGCACCTTCCCCCTCTTCAAATAACAACAATACGCTGCCACTAAGGTGGTCAACAATGGCAACTTCAACGCCAAGTTCAACTGTAGCTAAAATTATATCACTTGAATCTTCATCTTCTTCGACAGGATCATCATAGTCTACATCTTCGTAACCAAGCTCCACCTCAATAGCACCGCTCAAAGTAATGCGCTCGGCCCAAGACCCAAGAGCTGAACCAGCCACTTTGGTATCTGATTGTTCGTTCAAGCGACTTTCTAGAGTGGTAATCCGCTCTAGAAGTTCATAATTTGACAACTCGCGCGCACTAACAGATGAAGCGACTAAACCAAAACCAACAACAAACATAATCAACCGCGTTAAACTGTTTTTCATTTTCTTCCTTCTCCTTGATTCAAAAATTAAAAAATTGTGAACAGCACTCTCACCATATTTTACAGCCGTTATACTGTTCACCGTGACAAGCGATGGAACAAAGTAAATCCTCCTCTTGTTAAAACAATGGAAACCTTTTCACGCCTCACTCGAGTTACTGCGCCGACAATTTCTTTTGTAAAGCTGGAGCCACATCACTCCAAGAACGACGTGAATATATAACTGGAAGTCCGCAACGTTTGACCTGCTTCTTTAATTTCTCAGCAACGGAATGGTGTAAATAATCAGTAAAGAAAATAACCAGATCTGTTTGAGCAGGAATGATATTTCTACTCGCCTTATAGCGCCGTGCATCCCAGTAGGTAATATCACTCACTCCCATTGCTTCCATCTTGGGAACCAACGAGGCAATCCGATCTGCTCCAATAATTAAGACAGACATAAACATTCTCCAGATAAATAGTTACCGCTACAGATCACGCTACTCGCGAAATCGAATTGACTTTCATTTTCAATGACTATAGCCACTACACCGCTACGGCGATGTGACCAGTGTCACTTCGGGTAATTAAATTTGAGAAAAATTTATGGGAACAAGCAGCAAGGAGGGTATTGCAAAATAATTAATAATGACGTGACCACAGTCACGAACTAGTTAAATAAAATCTGTAAGATTAAGCGGCTCAGTAATTATCATAATACCTTAAATATTTGGAGACAACTTGTGCCTACGTCAATTCAACAACCCTCGTTAGCCGATCTAATCACTGGTCAACAAGGGGTCATTCAAGATTGCCTTGCCCAGGGAACCTTAAAGCTGAAGTTACTCAACATGGGGTTTATTCCGGGAACCAAAGTAACAATGATTCGTAATGCCCCATTGCGTGACCCTATTGAAATTAGTATTCAAAATTACTTACTCACTCTGCGCCGCAGTGAAGCTAAACTAATTATGGTTAAATACCATGGTTAATGTTGCCCTGGCTGGCCAGCCAAATAGCGGTAAATCGACAATTTTCAACATGCTCAGCGGCGTCAATCAACACGTGGCCAACTACCCCGGTGTCACCGTCGACAAAATGTCCGCCAATGTTAAATATGCCGGAAACAACTACCAGATTGTTGATCTACCCGGAACCTATTCTTTCAGCATGTTTTCACTTGAAGAGCAGGTGGCCAAAACATTTTTGCTTGATGAGGATACCGATGTCATTGTCAACGTGGTAGATGCGTCAAACCTACGGCGCAATCTCTACTTAACTTTTCAGCTTCTTGAGCTCGGCAAGCCAGTGGTGCTGGTTTTAAACATGATGGATATTGCCGCTAGGCGCCAAATTACCATCGACATTGAACAGTTATCTCTTCTACTCAATGTACAAGTAGTTAAGGCAACCGGCTCCAAGCGGTTAGGTAAAGCAGATATTATGGCTGCCATTGCAACGGCCAGCCAGCAAGAACAAACTCAGCTATTTAAGATCAATTATAACCAGTTTGAGCCATACCTCGCCCAACTTGAAGAGCAGATTTCCATTGAATCGACAATCTCACGGCGCTGGCTCGCCATAAAAGCACTTGAAGGTGATGCGCTAATTGTTGAAAAAACAGGGATAAAACAGCAATTAATTGATGATTTAACCGACGAGATCCACAAACGTTACGATCTGGATGTTGATCAAGGTTTTGCCCGCTTGCGTTACGATAACGCCGACACGCTATTTCATGAGTGCGTAAAGGAACACCGCAGCGGACAGGAAAATTTAACAAATAAGATTGATCGCGTCGTTCTCAATCATTGGTTAGCATTTCCTGTTTTGGGCGCGGTAATTTACTTGATCTATCAGTTATCCATTGTCGGTGGCTACGAGCTAACCAACTACACCTGGCCTATTTTGGCATCAATAAAGAATTGGATTATCGGCTGGCTACCACAGGCACAATTCATTGATGTGCCACCAATTACCGATTTTGTTATCTGGATGGTCAACAGCACTATTGCTCTACTCAACTATGTACCAATATTCTTTATCCTCTTTGGTCTAATCGCCATTCTTGAAGATGTTGGCTACATGCCACGCATGGCGTTTATTCTCGACCGGGTATTTAAGCGTTATGGTCTGCATGGCCAATCGACACTGCCGCTAGTATTAGGCGGAGCGTTGGTCGGTGGCTGTGCGGTTCCAGGTGTGATGGCAACCAAAGGCATTGCCGATGAACGCGCCCGCTTAGCCACTATTCTTACCGTGCCCTACATGAATTGTATGGCTAAAGTGCCTTTTTATACGCTGTTACTCGGAGCATTTTTCCCAGAGCAGATGACCTTGATGATGTTCTATATATCCACAGTCACCCTGTTTATCGCTCTAAGTGTGGCCCGCCTGATCACCGCAACTTTTCTATCTAATAAAGAGACAGCTCCCTTTATTATGGAGTTGCCCGCCTATCACCTGCCGACGGTTAAAGGGGTGCTGCTCAGCGCCTTACAGCGCGTTTGGTTGTATATCAAAAAAGTGGTCACCATTGTTCTCGCCATAGCAGTAGTGCTGTTTGTGCTGCTGCAATATCCCGGCATTCCTGCTGAGACCATGGGCCAGTTCCGTCTTAGTGCGGAAAAAGCCCTGAGTGATTTTGATCATAAAGCCCAAAAAACAGGTCACTATCAACTTGTCGATGAACAGATGGAAGTTTTTGCTCTCCTCAACCTTTATGACCAGTACAAAGCACAGCGGATGCTCACCAGCAGTAAAGAGGCAGTTGATTCGTTAGATCAGGCGTTTATGGCTGCCAATCCTGAGCTATTCCCACTGGTACGTCCCCAAGGTGGCGACGCCAAAAAAATCAACAAAGCGGTACGCAAGTTATCCAAGGTGAGTAAAAAAATCCGTATGGCGATGAAAAACGAGAAGATCAGCAACTCGTTTCTGGGCATGTTTGGGCGCGCACTTGAACCAGTGTCGCAGTACTGCGGTTTCGATTGGCGCATCAACGTAGCGTTTTTAAGCTCCTTTGCCGCACGTGAAAGTGCTGTGGCGACGTTAGGTTCCATTTACGAAAACGGTCAACAAGGGCAACGCGCTGAAAATGCTCTTGCCAGCGATGGCGCTTATACCCCACTCCATGCCGTAGCGATGTTGATCTTTATGATTCTTTCACCACCGTGTATTGCCACCATGGTGGTAGTTAAACTGCAATCAAACTCGTACCGCTGGATGGCCTTTGCCACTATTTTCCCCATATCCTTGGGATTAATCACCTCGGCACTATTTTTCACTATGGCAACACACCTTGGTTGGAGTGGTGAGGAGATGATGCGCTATTTCTATTTAAGTGCGGCTGCCATAGCCATTGCCCTAGGACTAAGTAACCGAAAAAAACCCGAGTGGAGTGTTAGTAAATAGTTTTCCAATTTAGTTTTCTAATCTATAACGAAAGGCTTAACCCATGAAAAAGCAGATATGCACCCTCGTAGTCGCCCTTACCCTTATTGCTGGCAACGCTTTTGCCCACACTGCGCTTATGTCCTGCTTCGATGAGGGGGATGGAACCATCACCTGCGAAGGTGGCTTTAGTGATGGCAGTAGTGCCAGCGGCGTAGAATTTTTGCTCAAGCAAAACGGGAAAACAATTCTAAAAACTAAACTGACTGAATACAGCGAAGTCAACTTCAAAAAACCGGCAGGAGAATATCAAGCGGTTTTTAACGCTGGTGAAGGTCACAGGGTTTATGTCGACGGTAAAGATATTATCGAATAACCCAATGTTTTCCCCATCAACCAACACACCACAACCATATAACACTCAAGGAGAGAACGAATGAGAAAGATCTATTTAACTATTGCCATGACACTACTACTGAGTAGCACTGCCTTGGCACACTTTCAAATGCTCTACACCCCTGAATCAGCGTTAGAAAAGGGGGAAACAATCGATATGCGTGAGGTGTTTACCCACCCTTTCGCTGATGAGCACACTATGGATATGGGCGCGCAACACGATAGTAAAGAGATTAGCCCCGTTGAAGCATTTTATGTCATCAACAAAGACAAAAAGAGAGACCTCCTCAGCACCCTAGAGCAGATCACCTGGACGGGCGCACACAACAGCGCTATCGCCTACAAATCACAATACAAAGCAAAGAGAATGGGCGACCACCTGTTTATCTTACAACCTGCCCCTTACTATGAAGCCAGTGAAGATATTTACATTCAACAAATCACCAAGATGATTGTCAATGTTGCTGGCGCTCCAACTGACTGGGATTCTGAACTAGGACTTAATGCTGAAATTGTACCGTTAACAAAGCCTTATTCGATCTGGACAGGATCAACCTTTACAGGTGTGGTTAAGAGCAATGGTAAGCCTGTTCCTTTTGCTGAGATAGAGGTGGAATACTTAAACCGTGATGCCAATTTAGACACTAACTCAATGGGGCCATCCTATGTTGAGGCACCACAAGACAGCTTTATCACTATTGGTATTAAAGCCGATGCCAACGGCCAGTTCACCTTTGGATTACCCCGTGCAGGGTGGTGGGGTTTTTGCGCTCTCGGGGCTGGGAGCGATACGCAGTACAAAGGTAAAGAGCTCAGTCAAGATGCTGTAATTTGGGTACAGGTTCACGACATGAAATAGCCACAGAACAAGCCGAGCGTGTTATACACGCTCGGCTTGTTCATCTAAACGAAGAGGATCATTGATGGAAAATGGACTTATATGGATTTGCGCAGTTGTGGCACTCTATTACCTGTACCGCAAACTGATCAAAAAAAAAGACTGTGACTGCGCGGGTAAATGCGCAGGCACAGCACCAAGCACAGGCCAATGTATCTCTAAAAAAACTCTGTGCCAGCGGGGAAAATCTTGAACCGTGAACAGCCAGCAGATACCGTTATCCAGATCAAAAACCTCAGCCACAGCTATGGCAAAAAGCAGATCTATCAGAATCTCAATCTCACAATTAAAGCAGGAACTGTTTTTGGCTTGCTCGGCAAAAACGGGGTCGGCAAATCGACCTTAATCAACATCCTTATGGGTTACCTAGAACCAAGCGCGGGTCAATGCGTGGTGTTTGGTGAACCATCACACTGCCTCAGTGCCAATACGCGCCAGCGCATTGCCCTGTTGTATGAAGGGTTTATCAGTTACGACTATATGTCGATACAACAGGTGGAGCGGTTTTTTGCCCCCTTCTACCGGCGCTGGAGACAAGAGATCTTTTACGATTTGATTGAAATGATGGATGTTCAATTGGAGCAAAAGCTCTCCTCGCTCTCTTTCGGTCAAAAATCACAAGTGGTGCTCGGGCTACTGTTTGCCCAGGATGCCGATCTGCTCATTCTCGATGATTACTCCATGGGACTTGATGCCGGTTATCGCTGTTTATTTGTCGATTACCTTAAAAACTATATTCGCGACACCAACAAAACAGTTCTCATCACCTCACATGTTATGAGTGATTTAGAAAAGCTAGTGCAACAAATAGCCATTGTCGACCGCAGTACCGAAGTATATCAAAACCGAATGAGCGACTTTTGCCAACAATTTCACTGCTATGAAACTTCTGAAATTGGCGACGAATCTATTGATAATCATGCCGGGATTCATCGCATTGAGCAAAAGATTGATTCCACACGGTTATATTCATTTATGCCACACAACGAACTGGAACACCACGTACACCACCCCCTCACCTTGGTGGATGTCTCCTTTGAAGAACGCTTTCTTGGTTTTGTAGGAAAATACTGATGGTCTATAAAGCAATTTACAAAAAAGAGTGGCTCAAACTGCGCTGGTCGATCCTAATCCTGTGCATTGCGGCACTAAGCACGGCAATCTATTTTTGGTTCAATCTCGATTTTACTTTTAAATCAATCGAACCCGAATCAATGATGTGGTATCGCTTTGCTCAACTGGAAGATAAACCCTACACCAACCTCGCACCTTTTTATTTATTCAGCGCCCTCATCATTGCTGTGGCACAATTTCTCCCTGAGATCATCCGCAATCGGGTGCGTATTCTCACCCATCTACCCTGTCAGTTGCGGACTATAGTCGGCCACCACCTCATTGCTGGCGGTATAAGCATCTGCTCAATCAACGCCGTGATGACAATATCAATTATCGCCATCATCAGACTCTACTATCCCGGTGAAATTGTACTCGTAGCCGCTAAAGATTGCCTGTTTTGGTCGTTGCTCGCCCTCGCCTTGTACCTCGGTCTTAGCGCGGCAATCATTGAGCGTAACCTATGGCGAAAAGCGTTCAAACTCTTACTCCCAGTACTGTTAAGCTTACTCTACTTTAAAAATCGTTACGCCAATCAAGACCTTATCCTCATCGCCTTGATTTTGTGGTTAACTCTCCCCGTATACGACAGCTTTCTCAGCGTAAAGGTGCAACGATTAAAATCTATTCTATACCACTTTAGCATCGGCATTGTTTGCGTACTCATCGTTAGCGTTGGCGTCACTCAGTATCAACAAGAATACCGCCATTTTTTTGAAAAATACTACATATTATACTCACCAATCCTCAACGACTTTATCTTTCAAAAAAATGGTCAAGGGCATCAATTTGTCTACGGCAGCCAAACCACTACCTTTGATCGTCAGCACTATGAACAACTCCTGCCCTTTGTCTATTGGAAAAACCTCGATATTCAAGGGAAACTTCCGCTCACTATTGCCGACAAACAGTACGATAAACAACAGATCAAAACAGCGCGGCAAAGTTTACAATACCGCCCTGCTAGCCTAAAAGCCAAAGAGGTTGCTCTGTATCCACTGTTCAACCCCATTAGCCATAAAGGGGTGATCCCCTTTCCCGAAGAGGTTTTTGCCGTAAAACGAAACAAAATCATCATTTACGATTGTGAAACTATTCGAGTGAAACAGGCGCTAACAGAAGAGATAAACGCCTTACTGCACGAACACAGAGTGCAATTTCCTATCGGCACCATGTGGGGTAAAATCACCAACATGAAACCGTTCGATTGGGGCTATTTTTTCAAGGATAACACGGGCAATTTGTTCAATTTAAGGCGTGCGGATAATACTCTCACAATAAATCCCGTGCTCGTACCCAAACACATTGGCGAAATTGTCCACATTCAAGTTTCCGAGAATCGCCAACAGAACGTTTACGGCTACGCCATTAACAGTCAAAGCGAAGTATATCTGATCAATTACCCCAACTATGAGTTTATAGAATTAAGACTTGATGAATTCGACTACCGAAACATGCCATTTCAACTAATTTCCGATCCTCTACACTATATCGTCCGCTATCATGATGAGCAGATTTACCGAGCAGCGTTGTTTAGTAAGGATTTTAAATTCGTAAAAAGTGTAGCATTGGACTCTGACAGCTCACAATTCAGGCATTAATAGACACCTACGGACGGACCTGAATTATGATACGTTTTATCAAAAAGGAATTAAAACCATGAAAACTTTAATCTGCTATTCGAGTAAAACAGGTAACATCGCTAAAATTGCCCAAGCGATTCACGCTGCGATACCCCATGCGGATCTTCACTCGGTAGACGAAAACCCAGACCCGAACAAGTATGAATTGATTTTTATCGGCTTTTGGGTTGATAAAGGAACCGCTGACGATGAGGCGAAAAAGTATATGCAACGCCTCAACAAACAAGCGGTGGCTCTATTTGCCACCCTTGGCGTCTATCCCGACTCGCAACATGCCAGCGATAGTTTAGAAAATGCTGCGCAACTAATGCCCAGCTGTAATATCGTTGCACGGTTCATTAGCCAAGGGACCATAGACCCAAAACTCACTCAATCGATGAGCACCTTGCCTGCAGATCATCCGCACGCTCCTGATGCTGTTGCACGCATTAAACGTTGGGAAGATGCTAAAGATCACCCTGATGGCACTGATTGTGCCAACGCCGCCCAATGGGCGACAAACCTCATGTCTAACCTAAGCAGCTAACAACCTACCCCCACTCCTGTCAACACAACGCTAAATACAACGCTCGGCATCTACTTGCGAGACACCAAGGTATAGTTAGATGCCGAGCGTTGTATATTATACATCCATTGGGATAGCACATAAAGTATTCAGCAGCAGCATACGCCGTCAAAGACTTTCGTACTAGGTGCTTGTCAATAAAACGAGTCCTACGAACAGCACAAATGAGGCTCCTGCTAAACCTACATAATCAAATATTACACTCCAACTACTACAGCGATTGTCCGCTCTGATTTGTTGGATGTAATCGCGGCAATATACGGTGCACAGACCAACAACGCCAAGTGTTACAGCCATACCGAACGCCATGGTTACCGCTAAAAAAACACCTAACGCGAATAATTTTTGAGACATAAAAAAAAGGAGAATAATCATCGTTCCGGGACAGGGAATGAGACCAAGAGACAACCACATCCACCATTCTGGCACTTTCTTGGCAACCTGTAGTGGTCTATTTTTTTTTCTGACCAGCTCAACGATCTCGGAAACAACACAAAACAAGCCAAGAAGACTAATTAGCGAATAGGCAATAATCTGCAGATTGGCAGACCAATGATTGAACACAATACTGGTGCGTCCCATCGCAAAATATTTGATCATAGCAACCAAAATAATAGCTGAAAATCCATGGAAAAAAGCCGCCAACGATCCCTGAATAACCGCTCGTTTTGGAGTTGCTTGGCCTGCAACAAGAAAGGAAGCGATTAACGCTTTTCCATGCCCTGGGCCAAGGGAATGAATCATACCGTACATAAATGAAAGACCGACTAACCACATTAGCGACAGATTGTCGCCTTGGCGCAGTTGAGAAACTAATCCGGTCATTTTTATTTTAAGGTAGTACTGTAATTGGGCAATGAGTCCTTGAAAGTCTTGCCAAAAATTGTGAGCAAACAGGTCAGCTTGATATACGACCATTACTATTATGGTTAAAACAACAACAAAATAAATTAGTTTTTTCATGGTTTCCAAAATTTAAGGGCAACTCGATCAATTGCGTTGGGTGATAGGATTTGCAGGAATTCTGATGTTGGCGTAAAAGCGAGCTCTGTTCGGTACAAAGGCTCAGCCTTTTGCAATAGCACATCTTCCTTTTGCGTGGTTATAGCCACAAAGTTAGTTTCATCGACAACCCCGACATGTATCGTTTTAGTATGCTGACCTGCCGATACATGGCAAGGAACAAAAAAACGATAGACTAGTCGGCCGTTATTAATGGAGGCCTCAAAATCCTGAACAAACACCACTTTGAATGGAGAGGAATCAATCACAACCTCGAGAAAAAAATCGTACTTTTTTAGATTGCTAAAGTTGTCCCTTTTGAGAAGGGCATTTTCCTGCTTTGAAAAAACTCCATCTCCATTATCAAAATCGTAGATAATCCCCGACGAGTACATGTCATCAAACTTCCACTCTACCAACATGCCTGCTAACCCACTTTCATCAAACATAAACGTTAGCTTATTATCGACAAATAAATGCGGGTGTGCAAAAGCAGGAGACGATGCACTAAAAAGCACCAGCACCAATAGTAAAAACGCTCTAAGCATAATCGAACTGATTTATATCCAAAGCAATCAAACTTATCCCAATAAGTGTTTCAGCTGTTATCATTGTCAATTATCTATTTAGCCAAGGCAAGCATTTCACCACTCATCTGCATCTTAGTTCCACGTAGGAGAGCGAAGAGCATTGCCGCTTTTACCTTGTTCATTGTCTCTGAACGTAACTGATGAACTTCCTCAACAATATTGGTTCCAGCAGCATTTAGCAATCGATTGATTGTGCCACTCAACAACAAGATAGACCACTTAGATTTGTTTATCGTTTCATAAAACCTAGCAGTATATAAGAAGAGATATTACCTTAATATCACCTTAAAGTAACCTTGTCTGCCAAATATTTACCGAAGAAAACCTCCATTTGGTGATAAAAGTCAAACCGATTTTCCTCATTGTGAAAACCGTGCCCCTCGTCGTCTTTCACCATGTAAATCACATCAACATTGCGCTGTTTAAGAGCCTCAACAATTTGATCAGATTCTGCCTGTTTAACACGTGGATCGTTAGCTCCCTGTGCCACAAAAAGAGGTGAACAAATCTGATCAGCGTGAAAAACTGGCGATACCTCGCGCAATAGATCATGATCAGAGACTGAATCACCGATCATGGCATACAGCATTTTTCGACCTGGTTCCCAATATGGCGGGATCGTTTCTAATAGGGTGAAAATGTTCGATACACCGACATAATCGACACCACAGGCGTAAAGATTAGGCGTGAAGGCCAAACCGGCAAGGGTCGCATAGCCGCCATACGATCCACCGTAAATCCCAACACGTTGAGGATCTGCGATCATTAAATCCACTTTTTTAGATACCTCTCAAAAACACTGTGGAAACGTGATCTAAACCACACAAT
>Ga0307991_1002868_pt1 | contig 11459 bp, 8 predicted proteins | sample EllFjometagen131_FD_203146 | JGI IMG/M metagenome (GOLD analysis project Ga0307991, IMG submission 203146) | Marine microbial communities from Ellis Fjord, Antarctic Ocean - #131 | ecosystem: Environmental > Aquatic > Marine > Unclassified | place: Southern Ocean | collected 2014-10-08 | reverse complement strand
CCGATTCGTTTGAGTGTTTTTAGATGTCCGCCGCAACCAAGTGTATTCCCGATATCAGCGCACAGGGTCCGGATATATGTTCCGGAGGAGCATTGGGTCTCAAACCGAATTTCAGGAAGATTTATATCAAGGATTTTGATGTTTGATATAAACACCTTCCGGGGCGGTTTAATGACGGGCGTTCCGTTTCTCGCATATTTATAAAGCGGTACGCCGTTATGTTTCAATGCTGAATAAGCCGGGGGAATTTGATAAATTTCACCCTCAAACTGTTTGCATGCCTCGATAACAGCTTGTTCCGAAACCGTGCCAATTTGACGGGTTGACAGAATACGTCCGGTGGCGTCCAAAGTATCTGTTTCAACCCCTAATGTCAAAACCGCTGCATATTTTTTCGGGCTGGCAAGAAAAAATCGGGAGAGGCGGGTTGCCCGATTGATTGTGCAGATCATCACGCCGGTGGCCATTGGGTCAAGCGTTCCGGTATGGCCGATTTTGGAAATGCCGGATATTTTTTTGATCCGGCTGATGACTCTGGCCGAAGTCATGTCCCGCGGTTTGTCAACGATCAAAATGCCACTGGTTTCATCTTTCATTGTCTGTAATGCGTTATTTATATTAATAAATAAATCTTCCTCCCGAATCAGTTAAAGATTTTCTGAATAATAGAAAATAGTTCTTTTTAAATCCGGCAGGGTTGCCTGAATATCAAATCCGGCTGCGTTTTGGTGACCGCCGCCGCCAAAAGAGGTGGCGATGGTGGCAACATTCACCGCGCCGTTCGACCGAAGACTGACATGAAAGTGGTTTTTGCGTTTTTTCCCCCCCGAATTTCGTTTTCTTTCAAACAAAAGAGCGGCCATTTTAACATTTTCAATTTGTTTGGCATAGTTGATCAGGCCGTTGACATCCTCAAGAATCGTCCCGGTTGTCTGAAGCATGTTCTGAGTCAGGGTCATAATTGAGAGTTTACCGTTATAAGACAGTTCAATGGAATCAAATAGCATATTCAGCAGCTTAATCCGGTTTAAGGAAATCGTTTCATAAATATGGTGTGCCACTTTGTGCGGATTGGCGCCTAACTGGACCATCTTATGTGATATCTCAAATGCTTCCGGGGTTGTATTGGCAAACCGGAAAGAACCCGTATCCGTCATTATGCCCGTATAAATGGAAAAGGCCATCCCTTTGTCGATGGACACATTATCCATTGCCGAAATCAGCCGGTAAATTATTTCAGCTGTTGATGAGGCGGCCGGGTCAATATACTGTAGATTGCCGAAACGGGTATTGGTGATATGATGATCGATGTTGATAATGACCGGAATTTTGGATACTTCAGCAGCGGCTTCACCGATTCGGTGAAGATCCGAACAGTCCAGTATAATGGCCGTGTCAAACTCGGAAATATCTCCAATTGTTTGATTGACCAGGTGAAGAGACGGCAAAAATTGATAAACCGCCGGTATTGGGCTTTCATTGTAAGCCCGGACTTTTTTTTTTGATTCTTGAAGTGCCAGTCCCAGACTGATCAACGATCCGATGGCATCGCCGTCAGGATGAATATGTGACGCCAGCAGTATATGTTTACTCTTTTTCAGGTGGTTGATTATTCGTTGTATGCTCATTTTCTATTTTCTTTAAAACGGAATTCATATGAAATCCGTAATCGATTGAACTATCATAATAAAATTGAAGATCAGGCATATATCGCAGTTTCAGTTTTCGTGCAAGAGTATATTTGATAAATCCTTTTGCTTTTTTAAAACCGGCAAACGCCTCATCTTTGGTTGAGATACGCTCGGAAATCACAAAGTATATTTTTGCCAGTTTCAGATCCGGCGACATCTTGATACCGGTAATGCTGACCGATGCCAGACGGGGGTCGTTGATCGATTTCTGCAGCAGCCGGGACAGGGCTTCATGGATTAATCCGCCGACCCTGTCGGCTCTGGCAAAGGGTTTTACGTTCATATATTGATGATCTCCATATCCGTATCGATAATTTCGGCTAATTGAAGATTTTCTATAAATTCAAAAATTTTATCTAATTTTGAGTTAATCCGGCGGCGGTCGTTTCCCGCCAGCGCAAATCCGATTTCCGCCCGCTGATGCACATCATTTAAATCGACTTCAGCCATTGATACGTTAAACGTATTCCGGGTGCGGTTAATAATTGTTTTAACAATTTTCCGCTTTTCTTTCAAAGAATGGCAAAACGCCAGCCTGAAAGTTATTTTTCCAACCCCGACGACCATGCCAAAAATCCTTTCTTCAGCCTTCAGCCTTCAGCCTTCTACCTTCAGCCTTCTACCTTCTTCCTATTCCGGCATAGACGGTTTAACCTCTTCAAGATAATAACACTCGATAATATCGCTGACTTTAATATCATTATAGTTTTCAATATGAATACCGCATTCATAATTCTGGATGACTTCCTTTACGTCATCCTTAAACCGTCTTAAGGTGGCTATTTTACCGTCATAGGTGACAATGCCGTCTCTGATGAGACGGACCTGAGCGCCTCTCTGGATTTTACCGCTGGTCACAAAACATCCGGCAATCGTACCGATGCTGGGCACATGGAATGTTTCCCTGACCTCCGCCTCGCCCAGTACTTTTTCTTCAAATTTTGCGTCCATCATGCCGACTATGGCATCTTTGATGTCCTTGATGGCATGGTAGATGATGTCATAGTATCGGATATCAACGTTTTCTTCTTCAGCAATAAGGGCCACTTTAGCCGTCGGCCGGACATTAAAGCCTAAAATGATGGCATTGGAAACCGCAGCCAGGGATATGTCCGATTCGTGAATCGGCCCGACGGCAGAATGGATAACGCTAATCTTTACTTCATCGATGGACAATTTGGTCAGCGAATCCTTGAGCGCTTCAATGGACCCTTGAACATCCGCCTTGATAATAAGATTTAAGTCTTTTACTTCGCCTTCCATTAATTTTTCGTACAGTTTTTCAAGGCTCATCCGGCTGGTACGGGCAAGTTCCTTGGCGCGCTGCTTTTGAAGTCGATTTTCACTGACCTGCTTGGCGTCTTTTTCCGCCGTTAGGACGTTGAGTTCATCTCCTGCCATGGGAACACCGGACAGACCAACAATTTCTACGGGAATGGACGGACCGGCTTCTTTGATCTGGTTGCCCATATCGTCATACATGATCCTGATTTTACCATAATACATACCACAGACAACCGGGTTCCCAACATGAAGGGTCCCTTCTTTAATCAGAACCGTTGCCACTGCCCCGCGTCCGGTATCCAGTCTGGATTCAATAATGTGACCGGCGGCAAGTTTATTTGGATTCGCTTTTAATTCAAGCACTTCAGATTGAATCAGAATCATCTCCAACAGCTCGTCGATGCCGATCTGTTGTTTTGCGGATACATTGACAAAAATGGTTTCTCCGCCCCAGTCTTCCGCAGCCAGTCCTTTTTCGGCGAGTTCCCGCTTGATACGTTCCGGTTCTGCTTCCGGTTTGTCGATTTTGTTTACCGCGACAATAATGGGGACTTCAGCTGCCTTGGCGTGGTCGATCGCCTCAATGGTTTGAGGCATGACACCGTCATCCGCGGCTACAACCAGAATAACAATATCGGTAACCAAGGCACCGCGGGCACGCATTGCGGTGAATGCCTCATGGCCGGGTGTGTCTAAGAAAACAATGTCCCCGGCTTCATGTTTTACATGATAGGCACCAATATGCTGGGTAATCCCGCCTGCCTCGAATTCGGTGATTTTTGACCGTCGAATAACATCCAGCAGGGATGTTTTTCCATGGTCGACATGGCCCATGATCGTAACAACCGGTGGACGGTGAAGCAATTGATCGGGCGCATCCGCTTCCGTTTTTATGACGGTTTCTTCTTCAAATGTTGCTTTTTCCAGTTCAAATTCGAATTCCGTTGCGACCAGACAGGCGGTGTCGAAATCAATGGTCTGGTTGACCGTAACCATCATGCCCATGCCCATTAGTTTGGCAATCAGTTCGTTGGCTTTTATTCCCATCCGTTTGCCGAGGTCCGCCAAAACAATCGTATCATCAATTTTAATTCGGCGTTTGATGGCTTTGGGGGTTGTGATTTGTGTTTTCTGACCACCACCAGTCGGAGTGGATTTGAATTTTTTCCGGCCCTTTCGGGACCGGCCAAAGCTCTTGTCGTAAAGCGCGGATCCTTCGACGACTTCTTTACGCCTTGAAGCAATCTTCAATTTTTTGGGTTTCTTGAGATCGTCAAGCTCGTCTCCAGTCCTTTTTTTGCGGCCTTTCTTTTTAGGTGCGCCCGGTTCGGGTGGTGGCGGTGCTACTTGAACCGGTTTAAAGGCAGCGGGTTTCTTCTTGGCGCCTTTGACGAATTTTTTATTGGCTTTCGGCGCGTCCTTTGCCGGTGCCGGGGCTTCAGTCCTTTTCGGCGCCACCGGTTCTATGGGCATACTGATGACCTTCGCCGGTGTCCCTTTTTTGGCTTTGCTTTTTGCCACTGATTTGGAAGCCGGTTTTTCTTTGACTTTTTTTACTTTAGGTCCCGGCTTTTTCTTTTCAGTCGTTTCCGGTTTTTCTGGCTTGGTTTTTACTGCCGCTTCAGCTTCAGTCTTCGTTTTTTCTTCAACCTTTTTTTGGGGGTCTGCCGGGACAGCTGCTTCCGGAGTTGCTTTGACTATTTTTTCGGCTTCAACCGGAGCGGGTTCCGGTTTTTCCGCCGGAATTTCCATTGCTTTTTTTTCAATTTTTTCTTTCGAGAGTGCAGGCTCATTAATTTTTTCGATTTTCTCTTCTTTGGCAGAGACCTCAGGTGGTTCAACCGGCGCCTGAACACGTTTTCGCCGTCGTCGAATAACGTTGGGTTTTATCCGCTTGTCTTCAACTATCTCTTCCGGGGCTTTTGTCCCGAAAAGCGCTTGTTTGATTTGCTTTATAGCAGCCTCGTCCAGAGATGACATGTGGCTTTTAACTTCAATGCCCATCTCCTCCATTTTCCCCAGGAGTGCTTTATTCTCCAGGTTAAGTTCTCTGGCGAGTTCATATACTCTGAGTTTTGCCATTCATCCCCCTCGTTTATCCATCAAAAACTGGGATCGTTTTCATTTTGTTTATTATTAATAAAATTGATGGCGTCGTAAAAAGTTCCATCTACTGCGTTGTATTGATTTTTCAGCCACTCAAGATACTACATGTATGATTTCTTGCCTGAAAAACCACTACGCCTTATATCTGGAATTTTTAACTTAGCCATCCGATCAATAATATATTTAAATTATTCCGGTATATGGTTTTCATCGGAATCAGCAGAAGCGTCATCGACCGGATCGGTATCTTCAATGTTTGCTGATTCATCGTCTTCCGGAACATCGTCTTCCGGAACATCGTCTTCCGGAACATCGTCTTCCGGAACATCGTCTTCCGGAACATCGTCTTCCGATTCTTCGTCTTCCGATTCTTCGTCTTTTGGAGAATCGTCTTCCGCCATTTCATCATTATTTGGGACGGTGTTCAGTGCCTGGTTTGCCTGTTCTATAAATTCATTAGCGTCTTCATCGGAAATTCCAGCTACTTCAACAAGCTCTTCAACAGAAACTTTTGCAAGATCTTCAACCGAAAAGAAACCTTCCTTGAACAGGACGTCGGCGAGTGTTTTGGTCATTTTCGGAAGTCCCATCAGCGAATCAAGCCCTTTTTTGATGCTGTCGTCGTAAGCGGTCAGGCTTTTCACGTCAAGGTTCCATCCGGATAGTTTTGAAGCGAGCCGAACATTTTGACCGCCTCGTCCAATGGCGATTGACTGGGCTTCATCCGGAACAACCACTTCCATGCTGTGGTTGACTTCATCGATGATAACCCTTGAAACTTCCGCCGGGGCCAGTGCGTTGCATACAAATTTTGCCGGATCCAGGTGCCAGGGAATAATATCTATCTTTTCACCTTTGAGTTCCTGAACCACACTTTGAACCCGGTTTCCTTTGACTCCGACACAGGCGCCGATCGGGTCGATGTCCGGATCGTTTGAGCTCACTGCTATTTTACCGCGGCTTCCGGCTTCTCTGGCGGCCCCAATAATGTTGACAACCCCTTCATTGATTTCAGGCACTTCTGTTTTAAACAGGTTGATCAAAAAAGCGGGATGCGTTCTTGAAAGGACAACCTGAGGTCCCCGGCTTTCTTCAAGTACTTTAACGATATAGGCCCGGATTCTGTCGCCCCGTCTGTAATTCTCGCCGGGTATTTGCTCTCTTTTTGGCAGAATCGCTTCTGCCTGGCCCAGGTTGACAATAATTTCATTCCGGGTCGTCCGCTGAACAATTCCGTTGATGATTTCACCTTGGCGTTCAACAAAGCTGTTGTATACCGCGCTTCGTTCAGCGATTTTGAGTTTTTGTATAATTACTTGCTTGGCGGATTGGGCAGCAATTCTGCCGAAGGTTGTGGTATCCATTTTTGTCCCGAGGCTGTCACCGATCTCACATTCAGCGTCCAGTTTACGCCCCTCTTCCATGTTGATTTGAAAAGCCGGTTCAATGACTTTTTCGACCACTTCTTTAAATTGGAATACCTCAAGTTCACCGGTTTCATCGTTGTATTGAATTTCAATGTCGATTTTGTTACCGAATTTCTTTTTTGCGGCTGAGCGCAGGGCTTCTTCTAACGCTTTTACCAGTACGTTAAATTCAATACCTTTATCCCGGCTTACCTGCTCAATCACACGTTTCATGTCTGTTATAAGCATTTGTTATCTCCGTCATAATTGACAAGCCGTGCTTTAATAATATCCTGATAAGGGATGGCAACAGTATCTTTATCCGTCTTCAACCGGATGTTCGAATCAATAATCCCAGACAGGATCCCTTTGAATTTTTTTTGACCGTTGATGGGTTGCGCAATTTTTATTTTTGCCTGTTCTCCTTTAAATTTTTCAAAATCAGACAGTCTTGATACGGGCCGGTCCAGACCGGGAGATGAAATCTCTAGTGTATAGGACTCCTCGGTTTCAAGTTTGAGATCCAGAATGTCCCCCAGTTGGGAACTGATCACGGAACAGTCACCTAAAGTGATGCCGCCCGGTTTATCAACATAAAGCCGGAGAATTCGGCCGCCGACCTCCCGCTGGTACTCCACATGGATCAATTCCATTCCCTCGACATTACATATCGGCTCGGCCAGTTCCCATACAACAGCCACCACTTCGGGTGAATCCGTAATTGCGGCTGCTTTTTCCGGCGAAACCGGTTTATCGGTTTGGGTGTTGCCTTTTTTTTTATATGTTTTGGCCAATATCCTGTCTCTCGTTTTAAAAAATAAAAAACGGGCATTTATGCCCGTTTCATCAAGCCGTCCAGATCATTGCTTTGTTATCACATCACATTCAACCCGAATGGGCCTACAAGAACTCTGGAGCGGGCAACGAGATTCGAACTCGCGACACCAAGCTTGGGAAGCTTGTACTCTACCAGCTGAGCTATGCCCGCATCCCGTCCATAGCCGTAATAAACTAATTGAAAAATATAGCCATGTCAATATTAAAATTCAATTATTAATTGTGTTGTATATCAGTTGGTATTTCCGGGAGTAAGATACGGAAGAGATTTGTCTGGATCAGTCCAGCATTGCTCTAATTTTTCGCAGGTCGGACTTGATTTCTTCTAAGGCGATTTGTGGAACGGGGGCGGAAGTTTGTTTGCCGCTGTCTTTTAAAATTTTTTTTGCGCCGGGAATGGTAAATTTTTTTTCATATAATAAGTATTTAATTTTTAATATGGATTCAACATCAACTTTGCGATAAAGCCGTTGGCCGGATTCTGTCCGTTTGGGTGATATAATATTAAACTCAGATTCCCAGAATCTGAGAACATAGGCTGCCAGATCAGTAATCGTGGTGACTTCCCCGATTTTGAAATACAGCTTGTCCGGTATTGTGGTCCCTGGAGGCATCTGGATTTTCATGGTCGCAAACAACCTGTTCGGATTTTTAGACCGGCAGTGTTGCGTTGAATTTTTGGATAATCCGGTCTGTCAGTTGTTGATGAACGAGATTCACCTGCTGATCCGACAATGTTTCCGTAAAAGATCGATAAACAATTCGTAAAGAAATGCTTTTTTTGCCGACTGGAATCGGTTTGCCGCTGTATACATCCAGTACGCAGATGTCCTCCATCAGTTTTTCCTGGAATAACTTAATCTTTTCCATAATATCACCTGCTTGAACATGATTGTCAACAATTAAGGTGATGTCTCTGTCGGTAAAAGGAAATTTGGGTATTGGCACAAACATTTTTGTTTCTTTTAGATTTGATATGAATGTGTTGATATTCAGTTCAAAAATAAATGCCGGCTGCTTAATGTTAAAATTGTTTAAAACAGTGGTGTCGACTTCTCCGATAAGGCCGAAGGGGTTGCCGTCAAAGAGAATTTTGGCGGTGTGACCGGCCTTTGTATAACGGCATAACGCATCTTCCATTTTTGGAAAAGAGATGCGGTCCATTTTAAAATAATGGAAAAAGTCTTCAAGAACGCCCTTTAAGTCATAGAAATCGCATGAAACCGGTTTGTCGTGCCAGGTCGTGTTAAATCGTGTGCCGGTCCAGAGGCCAGCCAGCATTTCCGTTTCTGTCGGCTGCTGTGCCTGGCCATTGCTGATAAAAATTTTTCCCAGTTCAAAAATTTTCAGATTTTTGATCTGATGGGAAAGATTGCGGTTCATGGCTTCCAGTAGACCCGGGATCAGTGATGTGCGCATAACCGCCTGATCCTCGGAAATTGGATTTAATATATCGAGCATCAGACGTCGTTCGTCATTTTCCACAAGATTTAAGCGGTCGCAGGCATCTTTGGCAATAAAACTGTAGGTGATGGATTCTGAAAAACCGTAACCGGCCATCATGTCTTGAATTATATTTTTTGTTTTAATTGACTGATTGGGAAGATTCGTTACACCGGAAATTTTTGGAAACGTTGTTTTGATATTATTATATCCCCACAACCGGGCGACTTCTTCCATCAGGTCTTCCGGCCGGCTGACATCCACTCGGAATGACGGCGCTAAAACCGAAAGCGTGTCTGCGTCCTTTATTTCAACATCGAATTTAACCGACTGAAGGTAATCTGTAATTTCCGATTGATTCAAGTCTGTTCCCAGATGCCTGTTGGTTTTGGAAACGCTCAGGGAAATGGATTGAACGGAAGACGGAGACGGATGTGCGTCGATCAGGCCGCCAACCAGATGGCCGTTTCCGATTTTTGCAATTAGTTGTGCCGCACGGTCCAGGGCCGTAACGGTGCCTTCAGGGTCCACACCGCGTTCAAACCGGTGTGCTGCATCTGTATTTAAAGCAAGACGTTTTGCGGTTTTTCGGATGGATATGGGGTTAAAATAAGCGCTTTCCAGCAATACCCGTGTGGTATTTTTTTTAATTTCTGAATTCATGCCCCCCATGACGCCGGCCACTGCCACAGGTTTTTCACCATCGCAGATCATCAGCGTGTCATCAGTCATTCGGCGTTCTTTGTCATCCAGGGTTTTGAATAATTCATTATGTCGGGCAGCCCGGACAATAATACGGTTTTCAGCCAGCTGGTCAAAATCAAATGCATGCAGCGGCTGGCCCAGTTCCATCATAACAAAATTGGTAATATCAACAATATTGTTGATGGGTTTCAATCCGATGGATAACAGCCGGTCCTGGAGCCAGAACGGGGAAGGGGCCACTGAAATATTTGTTATGAGCCGGGCGGCATATCTGGGGCACAAGTCCGGGTCTTTAATGGTCACGGATGTGAAATCGTCAATACGGCCGGATGTCTCGGGCAGTTTAATTTCAGGCCGACTGGCCGGTTGGTTCACCATTGTTGCAATTTCCCTGGCAATGCCGACAAAGCTCAGGCAATCCGGTCGGTTGGGGGTCAAATCGATTTCAAATATCGTATCCGAAAGATTTAAGGCCGTGTTTAAAGGAACACCCTCGGTAAGCTCATCGCGAAGTACCATTAAGCCGGATTTATCTAATCCAAGCTCAAGTTCGGCGTCACTGCACAGCATGCCTTCGGAGGCTTCGCCGCGGATGGTGTTTTTTTTGATCGCAAAACCGTTCGGTAGGACTGCGCCGGGGAGTGCGCATGGCGTTTTCATTCCTGCTTTCGCATTCGGGGCTCCGCATACGACAGTAATTGTTTGTTCTCCGATGTTGACCTGGCATAAACTGAGTTTGTCTGCATTGGGGTGCGGTTGAACTTCCATGATTTTTCCGACAACCACGGAGTCAAGATATTGAAATCTTTCGCTAACGCCTTCTACTTCCAGGCCGGCCATGGTCAGTTTGTCGGCCAGTTCAGTCGCGGGGATGTCAACAGGTACGTATTGATTTAACCAGTTTATACTGATTTTCATTTTAAAATTGCCTTAGAAATCTGTAATCGCTTTCAAAAAACAACCGGAGATCATTTATTCCGTATTTCAACATAGCAAGGCGCTCAACGCCCATTCCGAATGCAAAACCAGAGTGTCGGCGGGTGTCATACCCGACATTCTCAAAAACCGCCGGGTGTACCATTCCGCATCCCAGCACTTCCAGCCAGCCGGTGTTTGAGCATACTTTACATCCTTTGCCCCGGCACATGACACAAAGGATGTCAACTTCTGCGCTGGGTTCTGTAAACGGGAAAAAGCTGGGTCGGAATCGGAGGCTGATCTGTTCATCAAAAAGTTCATGAATAAACGCTTCTAAAACCCCTTTTAAATCCCCAAACGAAACGTGCTCATCAATCAGAAGGCCTTCCACCTGGTTGAACATGGGCGTGTGAGTGAGGTCGGAATCGCATCTGTATACTTTTCCGGGTGCCACAATTCTGATAGGGGGGGCATTTTTTTCCATAATATGGACCTGAAGCGGGGAGGTATGTGTCCTTAAAACAATATTGTCCGATACATAAAATGTGTCCTGCATATCCCTTGCCGGGTGGTTTTTGGGAATATTCAAGGCTTCAAAATTATAGTAATCGGTCTCTATTTCGGGGCCTTCGGCAATATCAAAACCCATTCGTGAAAATATGCTGCATATGCGCCGGGTAATATGGGTGATCGGGTGAAGGGTTCCCTGGGATGACGGCCGGCCGGGTAAAGAGACATCAATGGCTTTGATTTCGTCATCTTTGTTCTTAGCTTCTAAACCCTGGATGGCTTTTTTAAAAGCGCTTTCAAGTTTTTTTTTGGTGATATTCGCCTGTTTACCGGCCTCAGGCCGTTCTTTGGCCGGAAGTTGGGAAATATTTCTTAAAAACAAAGTAACAAGCCCCTTTCTGCCAAGGTATTTGACGGAAAGGGACTTGATTTGTTCTATGTCAGCAGCTTTTGCAACCGATTCAAGCGCTTCGGATTTGATCTGTTCGATACGGTTTTCCAATTTTAGATACTCTGCGGGTAGACGGATTGTCGTCAATCGTATTTGATGGTTTCGTAA
>Ga0307991_1002867_pt1 | contig 11465 bp, 7 predicted proteins | sample EllFjometagen131_FD_203146 | JGI IMG/M metagenome (GOLD analysis project Ga0307991, IMG submission 203146) | Marine microbial communities from Ellis Fjord, Antarctic Ocean - #131 | ecosystem: Environmental > Aquatic > Marine > Unclassified | place: Southern Ocean | collected 2014-10-08 | reverse complement strand
AAGCACCAATAGTACCTTTTATGTTTCCTATTCGTGATAGCCACTATTCTCACGGCATCGTTTGATGCAGGTCTGGCAACGTATTGAAGGGGTTATGGTTTTGGTAATATCAATGAATTATGGCGGAAGTGCATGGGAATCGAACCCACCTGGGACGGTTCTAGCGCCCCACACCGGATTTGAAGTCCGGGAGGCCCACCAGTGACCTTGGCACTTCCGCACGAACCTTTGATTTATTGTTATCTTTTTCCCTGACGGTTGTCAATCACCCAGGTATTCCGGGTCTTTCGTGAAATCTTGAGAATTGTCGAGGAGCTGTACCATGACCTCACTCCCCGCCTTCACGAAATCGGCATTCTCAGGGACAACCATAATCCCGTTTGCAAGAACCATGGAGCTCAGGATGCCCGACCCCTGTTCCCCCGTGATTTCAACGACAAAACTGTCTCCCTGACTCCGTACCCGGGACCTGAAAAAATATCGGAGCCCCTTTTTCTTTTGTATGTCATGGGTCAGGGTTGCCCGTATGGCCCTGCGAAAGATGTTCTCATGCCCGGTCATCTTCAGTATCGCGGGCCGTACGTACTGTTCAAAGGTGACCATCGACGAAACAGGATTACCGGGAAGCCCGAAGACCGGTTTTCCCTCTCTGGAACCGAAGGTCATCGGTTTGCCGGGGCGCTGTGCCACCTGCCAGAGTTCAACACCAATGCCCATATCCTCCATGACGTCTTTTACAAAGTCGTAATCCCCGACCGATACTCCGGCTGAGGATACGATGACATCGGCCCGGAGAGCGGCCTTGAATTTCTCGGTCAGGTCTTCTTTGGTGTCCTTTGCGATACCGAGTTGAAGCGGCATGCCCCCGCATTCCATCACCTGTGCCGCGAGGGAATAACTGTTGCTGTTCACGATCTTTCCGGTTGACGCCGCGTCATCGATATCCACGAGTTCGTCGCCGGTGGATATGAGCGCCACCAAGGGCCTTCGATATACCTTCACGAAGGAGCGTCCGAGGGAGGCCAGCATCCCGATCTCCGCAGGTCTCAGGACCGTCCCCGCGCGTATAACCAGATCTCCTGTCTTGACGTCTTCTCCAGCATATCTGACATTCTCACCGCGAGTGGCCAGCGCGTATATCCGCACACCGGCGTCATCGCACTTTGTTTCTTCCACCTTTACAACGGCATCGACCCCCTCCGGCATGTGGGCACCCGTCATAATCCGCGCCGCCTCGCCGGACCCTACCGTTTTTTGAGGTTCATGACCAGCCGGTATATCCTCGATAACAGTAAGAACAGCAGGCAATTCGGCGCCGGCGCCAACCGTATCTTCCGATCTCACCGCGTAGCCGTCCATCGCCGAGTTGTCCTTCGGGGGGATGGCGCGTGGGGCATGGATATCCTCTCCGATAACCCTTCCCAGAACACTCAGGATATCCGTTTTTTCAAGATCGAGGAGGGGTATGGAATCGAGGATGTGATCCAGCGCCTCTTTGACCGTTATCATGTTGTGACTCCTTGGCTCCTGAAATAAAGGCTGTATCAAAGCTGTGTACGAAGGCCCTTAGTATATTAAACCCGTATTCTTGTCAATTATTTCTACCTTGAATAAATGTGATCTATGGTATATTCAGTCCCTTTATTTTGATGCTTGGGTAACCACGAAGAGGAACCGATATGGGGATGATAGAGACACAGGAACAGATCAGGAGGCTGCTGGATGATAAGAACGCCATCCTGCTGGCCCACTACTACCAACGCGATGAGATACAGGACATCGCGGACATACTGGGTGATTCTCTGGCCCTCAGCATGGAGGCGGCTGATACGATGGCAGATGTTATCGTCTTCGCGGGCGTGCGGTTCATGGCGGAGAGCGCCTCGATCCTGTCGCCGGGCAAGACGGTCCTCCTCCCCCGCCTCGACGCGGGATGTCCCCTGGCTGACACAATCACCGTCGAAGAACTGGAAAAGGCCAAGGCGGAGCATCCGGGCGCCACGGTGGTGACGTACGTCAACTCATCGGCTCAGATCAAGGCCCGCAGCGACATATGCTGCACCTCCGCCAATGCCGTGCGCATCGTGAACAGCCTTGACGCGGACACCGTCCTGATGATTCCTGACGGGAATCTCGCCCGCTATACCGCGCGATTTACCGAAAAGGATATAATCCCATGGAAGGGATTCTGTTATGTGCATAACAACCTCCTGCCGGATCATATACGGAAGGTGAAAAACGCACATCCCGGGGCCCCCGTCGCCGTCCATCCCGAATGCCGTCCGGAGGTCATCGAAATGGCGGACTTTGTCGGGAGCACGGGGGGAATCTTGAAGTTTGCCCGCGAGATCGATGCCCAAGAGGTCATTATCGGGACGGAGCAGGGGATTATGCATCAGTTGAACAAGGAAAGTCCGGACAAGACATTTCTCCCCGCTTCTGACCATCTGATCTGCCTGGACATGAAGTGCATGACCCTCGATGACATCCTCAGCTCTCTACTGGAGATGAAGCACGTGATACAGGTACCCGAAGAAATACAGGTTCCCGCGAGCCTCACCCTGAGCAGGATGCTGGAAACATCGAGGTAGGATAAGAAACATACTTTTTGCGTGAGGAAACGAATATACAAAGATACGCCATTCTCGGATTCCTCCCTCCGCGCACTCATCGACACAATCCGGCGGGGGGACGATCAGGTGGATATCTGCGGTCTTCAGGGGTCCGCGAAGGCCTTTATTACCTCTTTCCTCTTTAGAGACATAAAACGGACCACTCTCTGTATAACCCCCTCCAGGCGAGATGCGCTTGACACCTTTCGTGATTGTTCCTTCTTTCTCGGCGGAGAGGATGTCCTGTTCTTCCCACCGTGGGAAATCGTCCCCCCGGACGAGACCCTCTCCAGGCAGAATGAAATAGCAACTGTGCGGGCTGGTGTCTTATCGAGACTCCTGTCAGGGAGACCGGCCATAGTGATTGCTCCCTTGAGCGCTCTAATGCAGAAAGTCGCGCCGGCAGGGATCTTCGAAAACTATATCGAAACCATCTCCATCGGAGACGAACGGGACCGGGACCGGCTGACCGAGAAACTATCCCAGGGTGGTTATCAGAGAGTCCCCCTGGTGGAGCAAGCGGGAGAATTCAGTCTGAGAGGATATATCGTCGATCTCTTCCCTCCGGGACACCCCTCCCCCTTCAGGATGGAATTTGTCGGTGACGAGATCGAATCGATCAGGGAGTTTGATCCCGCGACACAAAGATCCCGGCGGGAGATTGTAGACTTTGTCCTGTCTCCGGCGGGAGAGGTTATCCTGTCTGAGGGATCAAAGATGCGAGCCCTGAGAAATCTGAGGACCCGACTCAATGAATCGGGAGTTTCAAGAACTCGGAGGGAACGGATCACGGATGCGCTCGAGAGCGACGTGCTGTCTTTGGCGAATCCGCAGTTCCTCCCGCTGTTCTACGGAGAAAACGGTCTGGGGACTCTCTTTCAGTATCTTCCCGGAAACACGTTGACCATCTGTGAAAGTCCCGGCGTTATGGAAAAGGCCGCGGAGGAGGCCATAAACGACGCGGACAGAGTTGCCCGAAAGGCCGTAGACGAGGGGAGATTTTTTCTTGAGAAGGATCTCTTTCTGACATCGTGGGACGATATCTCCCTGATGTGCGAAGATCTCCAGAAGATATACATCGACCGCTTGCAGGCCGAAGCCCCGATCCCTTTTGAGATAGAGCAGATAGATGTAACGGCCGATCATGATCGTCACGCAGAGGAAGAGGGCCTCCTTGCCCCCCTCGCAGACAGGATCAGATCGTGGATCAGCAAAGGCTCCCTGGTCAACTTCCTCTGCACACAGGGAGATATCCCGAAGATGGAACACCTCCTGGAGGGATATTCTCTCCCCGTTCGCCGGTCAGAAAGTCCTGTGCTCTCCGATCTTGAATCTATGGAGAGGGGATGCCTCATCCTCAGGGAGGGAAGGATAACCAGGGGATTTTCATACCCCGGCATGAGGACGGTCGTCGTCAGCGAAGAGGAGATCTTCGGGACAAAAACACGCAGGAGGCGTAGGCCCCGTGCCCGGGATGGATACTTTCTCAGGTCGTTCGGAGAGCTGGAAGAGGGAGACTTTGTCGTCCATGTGGATCACGGTATCGGCCGATACCAAGGGCTCGAACGGTTGACGTTCGGTGCTGTGGAAAACGATTTTCTCCTCCTCGAATACAGGGATAAAGACCGCCTCTATATCCCCGTCGACCGGCTGAATCAGATACAGCGGTACATCGGCCCCGACGGCCACATCCCGCAGGTGGAGAAGCTGGGGGGCACCTCCTGGGAGGCGGTCAAGAAAAAGGTCAAACAGTCGGTGCGGGCAATTGCGGAGGAGTTGGTTTCGATCTACGCCGCCAGAGAGGTAATGAGCGGACACACCTTTTCCCCCTCCGACAGAGACTATGAGGAATTCTCCTCCTCCTTCGAGTTTGAAGAGACCCCCGATCAGACTCGGGCCATCGAAGATGTCTATTACGACATGGGCGACTCAAAACCGATGGATCGGCTCGTATGCGGCGATGCCGGATTCGGAAAGACGGAGATCATTCTCCGGGCCTCCTTCCGGGCCTCCGTGGACAACAAACAGGTGGCGATCCTGGTCCCCACGACCATTCTCGCGGAGCAGCACTACCGGACATTTGTCGAACGATTTGACCATTATCCCGTTCGCATAGAGGTCCTGAACCGCTACAAGACGAGCGCCCAGCAGAAAAAGATCGTGAGGGATATAGAGGGAGGTCTTGTGGATATCGTTATCGGTACCCACCGCCTCCTGCAGAAGGATGTCAGGTTCAGGGATCTCGGTCTGGTGGTTATCGACGAGGAACAGCGTTTCGGCGTAGCTCACAAGGAAAAACTCAAAAAGCTCCGGGCTCTCGTTGATGTACTGACACTGACAGCGACTCCCATACCAAGGACGCTGCAGCTCTCTCTCATCGGGATACGGGATCTCTCCGTCATCGATACCGCCCCGCAGGAACGCCGCCCCGTGGAGGTCCATATCTCCGAATTCAAAGAGGATCTCATTAAAGACGCGATCGGACGTGAACTCGAGAGAGGGGGACAGGTCTTTTTTATCCACGACAGGGTCCGATCCATACACAGCATCGCGCGCCTCGTCGAAAAACTGGTTCCCCACGCAAAGATAGGAGTCGCGCACGGACAGATGAAGGCGAAGGAACTTGAGGATATCATGGTCGGATTCGTTCGCAGAGACTTCAACGTCCTCGTCTGTACCACGATCATAAGCTCAGGTGTGGATATACCGGCGACCAATACCATAATCATCAACCGTGCAGACCGGTTTGGTCTTTCCCAGCTCTACCAGCTGAGGGGGCGAGTCGGCCGGGGGAATGAGAACGCGTATGCGTATCTCCTGATCCCCGAAGAATCGGTCCTTTCGCGCGATGCACGGAAGAGACTCTCCATAGCACGGGAATTTTCGGAACCGGGGTCCGGGTTCAAGGTGGCGACGCACGATCTGACCATCCGGGGGGGTGGAAGCGTTCTGGGTGTCTCCCAATCGGGGCACATATCGGCCATCGGTTACGAGCTCTATACGGAACTGATGGAAAAAACCATACGGGAACTGAAGGGGGAGCGGCATCCGGAAGAAGAGATCGATCCCGAGATACACCTCGGCATACCCGCGTTTATACCCGATGATTTTATAGCGGATACGCATACCAGATTGATGACATACAAGAGGATATCAATGGTCTCTTCGGAAGATGATCTGCCGGGTATCAGAGATGAGCTTGCTGATTGTTACGGCGCAATTCCTCCCCAGGTAGACACCTTTATAGATATTATACGGATCAAGAACAGGCTCAGGAAGATACTGGTGAAAAAGATGGAGTACAACGGCACGGAGCTGTGTATCTCCTTCCGCGAAGACAGTCCCGTCGATCCTGCCCGGATCATAGGCCTCTCGCAGGAAAAATCAAAGGGGGTGAGGTTCACGCCCGACAACCGGTTGATCGTTTCCATGCCTGATCTCGAGGGGGAAGACATTATCGACCGGGCAAAGGACCTTCTCGGAGAACTGGAGATTGAAGAACAGTGAATATTCTGATAACGTAGCTCAATTACAAATAATGCGGGGGGATTGCGTATGAAATTAAAAATATTTATTATCGGCATCTTTCTCATCTTCTTCTCAACTGCGCTTTATGCCGCCTCTGAAGACCGGATTATCGCCGTCGTGAATACCGACGTGTTAACCCTTTCCGACCTTGAAACCGCTCTCCAGCCGGTCCTAAAGAGAATTGAAAAGATCCCTGAGGAGAAGAAGAGAAAAGAGGTGGCGGCCCAGGCCAGGATGGCGGTCCTGAAACAATTGATAGATGACCTGCTGATCGAACAGGAAGCGGTGAAGCTGAGGATTATCGCGACGGATAAGGAAGTGGACGGAGTTCTTGAGAGCATACTTAGAGATGAAGGTATATCTATTCAAAAGTTCAAGGAAACTCTCGCCGAGAAAGGGGCTACGCTTGGTGAATATAAGGATGAAATCAGGAGAAGTCGCGTACAGAGGAAAATAGTAGAGAGAACGGTAAAATCCAAGGTGGCTGTCAGTGAGGAAGAAATAGGAGAATACTACGCCGAACACAGGGCCACGTATGAAGGCAAAGAGGCAAACAGGATACAACAGATACTGATCGTGAAACCGAAGACTGCCAGCGACGACGGCTACACGGCACTCCGTGCACAGGCGGAAGCGATCTTGAAAAAACTGAAAGATGGTGAATCATTCGATCTCCTGGTGGGCACGTACTCGCAGGGGCCTGCCGCCGGGTCCAGGGGTGATCTGGGCTTCGTTGAAAAGGGAATGATGTTTCCCGAGGTAGATGCGGCGGCCTTCAGTCTTAAGACGGGGGAGATAAGCTACGTCATAGAATCTCCTGTTGGTTTCCACATCATAAAAATTATAGACAGAAGGGGTGCCGGGATCAAACCTATCGAAAATGTACGAGAGGAGATCATCGCAAAGATAGGAAATGAGAAGATGAAGAAAAAATTTGAGGAGTGGCTGAAAGAACTGAGGGAAAGATCCCTCGTCGAGATACGGTTGTAACCGGTCACGGTGTTTCAAAACCAGCAAAACCAGATATGAATTATATAAAAATACGGGGTGCGAGCCAGCACAACCTGAAGAGTATCAATCTTGACATCCCGAGGGACAAACTGGTTATTTTAACCGGCGTGTCCGGCTCCGGCAAGTCTTCCCTCGCCTTTGACACTATCTACGCAGAGGGACAACGGCGGTACGTGGAATCACTCTCCACCTACGCGCGCCAGTTCATCGGCCAGATGGATAAGCCGGAGGTTGAATCCATTGAGGGTCTCTCCCCCGCTATAGCCATCGAGCAGAGGACCGCGAGTCGCAATCCCCGCTCAACAGTCGGCACGGTAACCGAGATATACGATTACCTGCGCCTCCTCTTCGCCCGGGTGGGTATCCCCCACTGCTATAACTGCGGGAAACCGATCGAGGCACAGACCATCGACATGATGGCCGACAGGGTACAGACCCTTCCTGAAGGTACAAAGATCAACGTCATGTCGCCCATAGCCAGGGGGAAGAAGGGGGAGTTTCAGAAGGAACTGAAGAGGCTGCGCAAAGAGGGCTTCGCCCGCGTCCGAGTCGACGGAATCCCATTGGATCTTGCCGAGGACAACATCGCGCCGGACAAGAACAAACGCCATGACATAGAGGTGGTGGTTGACCGACTGATCATCAGGGCTGATATCGGAAAGCGCCTGAGAGATTCTCTGGAGATCGCCGTGGGCCTTTCCGGGGGACTGGTCGGGATACAGATTCTGGATGGAGAGGAGATGTTGTTCAGTCAGAATTACGCCTGCCCGGAATGCGGAATCAGTATGCCGGAGCTTGCCCCGCGAATGTTCTCCTTTAACAGCCCGTACGGCGCCTGCCACGAGTGCGGCGGTCTGGGGACACAGGTATATTTCGACGAGAATCTTATCGTGCCTGACCCCGGACTCTCCATACGGGAGGGAGCAATCGCCCCGTGGGAGCGCAAGGATTCCATATACTTTCACCAGATGCTGGAGGCCCTCTCCAGCCACTACAAATTCGACATCAACACCCCTTTCAACAAACTCCCCGAAAGAGTGCGGCACGTCCTCCTGCATGGCTCGGGAGATGAAAAGATAGGGTTTTATTTCGACAGGAGGGGAAGAAGAAACTTCTATGAGAGACGCTTCACCGGCGTTCTCGAAAAGCTGGAGTCCTCGTATCGGGAAGATACGTCAGGTGATGCCCATGCAAGAATGGAACTCGCTCGATATATGAACATAAACGACTGTCCCGTTTGCGGAGGGGGGAGACTGAAGAAGGAGAGCCTCTCCGTAACGGTGGGGGGGAAAAATATCGACGAGGTGTGTCGCCTGTCGATTCGGGAATGCATGGACTTTTTCGAGAACCTCTCGCTTTCCCGTACCGAGGCCCTCATCTCGGAGCGAATTAAAAAGGAAATACGGGAACGGCTGCAGTTTCTGATCGACGTTGGAATGGATTACCTGAGCCTTTCGCGTTCTTCCGGCACCCTTTCTGGTGGAGAGGCTCAGCGCATTCGGCTTGCCACGCAGATAGGCTCCGGGCTGGTCGGTGTTCTCTACGTCCTGGATGAACCCACGATAGGGCTTCACCCGCGAGACAGTATGAGGCTTGTAGCAACGCTGAAACACCTTCGTGACATGGGGAATACCGTCCTTGTCGTCGAGCATGACACGGATATCATGAACTGCGCCGACGACATCATTGATGTCGGGCCGAGAGCGGGGGTGCATGGGGGAGAGATCGTCTTCCAGGGAACCCCCGAAGAGATACGCAAATCGGATGTTTCTCTCACCGGGAAATATCTCTCGGGCAGGCTGTCGATCCCCGTCCCGGAACACCGGAGGCCCCCCTCCGACCGGTTTATCATCATCGAAGGGGCATCGGAAAATAACCTCAAGGACATCGACATAAAGGTCCCCACGAATGTGTTCACCTGCGTGACCGGCGTATCCGGGTCGGGGAAGAGCACCCTGGTGATCGAAACCATGTACAAGGTGCTTCGCCGCCGGCTGAACAAGTACCGGGGCAAATCCGGCAGGATACGGAAGATACGGGACTTCGGCGGCATAGAGCGGGTGATCACCATGGATCAGCAGCCGATCGGGCGCACCCCCCGGTCAAATCCCGCCACCTATACAGGGGTCCTGACGCATATCCGTGACCTCTTCAGCCAGCTTCCCGAGGCGAAGGTGCGGGGCTACAAACCAGGACGATTCAGTTTCAATGTCAGGGGAGGACGGTGCGAGGCGTGCCAGGGAGAAGGGGTGAAGAAGATCGAGATGCACTTCCTCCCCGATGTGTACATAACCTGCGATGCCTGCCAGGGCAAACGCTTCAATCGGGACACCCTGGAGGTACACTACAAGGGGAACAGCATAGCGGACGTCCTCGACATGACGGTCAACCAGGGCCTTGCCTTTTTCGACCATATTCCACCGATACGATCGAAGCTGCAACTCCTCTTCGATGTGGGCCTCGGATACATTAAACTGGGGCAGTCCGCCACGACCTTCTCGGGAGGCGAGGCACAGAGGATAAAACTGGCAAGAGAACTGGGCAAACGCCTGACCACCGGAACACTCTATATACTGGATGAACCAACAATCGGCCTTCACTTCGCGGACATAGAGAAGCTCCTCATCGTCCTCACACGTCTGGTGGATATGGGGAATACCGTTGTGGTAATAGAACACAACCTTGACGTGATCAAGTCGGCGGATTATGTCATCGACATGGGCCCGGAGGGGGGAGACGGTGGAGGAAGGATTGTCGCCACCGGCACCCCCGAAGAGGTGGCGCGGACCGAAGAGTCGCTCACCGGGAGGTTCCTCAAAGGGATTCTCGCAGTTCGCGGGCCAATTGATTGATCCCGCGTTTAATACCTGTTTTTCAGAAAGAAAGGGGGGAACATATGCCCATATACGAATTCTACTGCGCACACTGTAATACCATCTACAACTTCTTTTCACGGTCGGTCAACACCGACAAGGTTCCCAACTGCCCCCACTGTGAGGCAAAGAAGCTGGAGCGCCGAATGTCGGTCTTTTCTGTCGTCTCAGCAGACAGGAATGCGGCGGAGGATACCCCTCCTCCAATCGATGAGACAAAAATGGCACGGGCAATGGATATGCTGAGCCGCGAGGGGGGACAGATGAACGAGGATGATCCCCGGCAGGCCGCGGCCATGATGCGAAAACTTTCCGAGGTAGCAGGGCTGAAGCTCAATTCGGGGATGGAAGAAGTTCTAAGCAGGGTGGAGCGCGGCGAAGACCCCGAGAAGATAGAAGCAGAGATGGGCGATCTTCTCAACGATGACGATCCGTTTTCCCTGGAGGGCACAAGCAAAAAGAAGGGGCGCCGTGCAGCGCCCAGTGTGGATGAAACGCTCTATGACCTGTAGGCCCAAGGGCCTTCACCCTGCCCTCTACCGGATAAGGCCCGACAGGCAGGTGATGACATCTCAGACACCGCCATAAGCAGAATGATACAGAGAGTATACGCCGGCAGGAAATAGAGCCCTCTCTAAAAACTACAGCATTTGTATCTTCTTAAGATATTCCCTGATGCTGTCGACTGTTGATTTAAACATCCTGGAACCCGCCATTACCGTGAATACGTCGTCCACATTCCCGCAGGTCCGCGCAAATTCCGGCCCCATAATAATTGCAGGTTCAGGGGTCTCCGGCCGAGCTTTCATAGCCTCTATATACATTTCAAGCCGTTCCTTTACTATTTGGAAATAATCTATTTTTTGACCAGTCATAAGGTCGGTTGCTTCGGATATGCTTAGAGAATACTGACAAAACGTTTCCCAGTACAACTCTGCAAGTTGGTCCTTGTGGGGAGAGTTATCAAGAAAATAGGTGATGCTCCATCCGGTGCTTATAAATTTCAATATCTGGAGTTCATATTCGACCGTTTCCCGTTTGATGTCCGCCTCCTCCGGCAGGAGTGACATAATCAATTTCAAGTCATCACGATCAGCAGCAAATTTGAAAAGGTCCTCTCCGGCTTTTTCGATCCCTGATTTTTCTTCTTTTGATTTGTCCATGACCATTTTAAACAATAGCGCGTTCACGTTACACAGCGAGAAATACGGGAACAGTATATGTATTAATCAACCGTCCCCCAGAGAATTCAGTAAGGTGCCCCATTATTACGTGCAGGAATAAGGAAAAGAAATGGGATACCACGTTTACTATTCATGTTTGTAACAGACAAATCAGCTGCGGACAAGCCGCGAAGCGGGCTGGCCGTCAGCTGCAGCGCCTGATTGTGTGGTATAGCTGCATCACTGTGGTGGCACTAGCACAAAGTTTCCGAAATGAG
>Ga0307991_1002866_pt1 | contig 11469 bp, 10 predicted proteins | sample EllFjometagen131_FD_203146 | JGI IMG/M metagenome (GOLD analysis project Ga0307991, IMG submission 203146) | Marine microbial communities from Ellis Fjord, Antarctic Ocean - #131 | ecosystem: Environmental > Aquatic > Marine > Unclassified | place: Southern Ocean | collected 2014-10-08 | reverse complement strand
TGGCAAAGGCTTTCTGTTTATTGCCAACAAACCCTCTCAGCAAGCTACTCTAAAGCCTTTGGTTAGCCTTATAATCGATATCATGCTTACTAAAGGTATTGACCTTACCGACAATATTAACAGACGATTGTTTCTGATTGCAGATGAGTTTGCAACGCTTCAAAAGCTGCCTACTTTCGTTAATTTCTTGATTGGGTCCCGCTCCAAAGGCGGTTCAGTTTGGTGCGGACTACAAGATTTTGGTTCAATAGGGGAAACATACGGGAGTAATATAAAAGAGACGTTTTTTAATTCTTTTGGCGCATTCCTCTGCTTAAAAGTTGATGCGGTAGAAACGAGTTCCTATATTGCAAAGGCTATTGGGCAGCGAGAGGTTCTAAAGCAGCGTCCCACGATGCAGGTGAGCGACGATCACGTTGGTCACGGTTCTTTATCGGAGAACAAAATCGAAGATTTAATTTTGGCAAGTGAGATCCAAAAATTAAATAAGCTTGAGGGATATCTCCGAATAAGTAACTACCCAGTTGTAAAAGTAAAGGTTCCTTTTAAGCATATTCCCAATCAAGCAAAGGCTTTTGAGCCGCGGGAAATTGAGCTAAAATCAAAAAACAAGATCAAACAAAATCAAGTAGATTTTACAAAGGATATTTAATCATGCGAAGCGGTCGCGGTTTTCTATCATATATCAAAATATATGCAAAGATGCTTTTATTCGTTTGTATCCCCTTTTGGATAATAGGAGCTGTCTGCTTCTATCATATCTCTTTTTGTCATACGTATGTGCATACTTCCTATATCCTCAGAAGTATTTCGCAACCTATGTACTACATTTTATGTAGCAAAGAATCATTAAAACAGACAGTTTGGCTGCCTATTATGCTGTTTCCGGTCGCGGTTTTCTTGTTTCATTGGATGCAAAAAAAACTAAAAGAGCGGTTACCTGGGGAAGCCGAAGAAATAAAAGTAACTGAAACAAAAATAACAGATGATGAGCTTGATCCAGATCAAGTAGATTTTACAAAGGATATTTAATCATGCAAAATGGTCGTAGTTTTTTCGTGGTTGAGTGTAGTATAAAATCCAATATCAAAATATATGCAAAGATTCTTTCCTTCGTCTGCATCCTTTGGCTAATAGCAGCTGGCTGGTACTATTTTGTCCCATATTCCACTTCTATGGTACGTTTCGTTAAAGTCACTGATCTGAGTATCTCGCAATATATGTTCTACATTTTCTCCATTAAAGAGTCATTATATCGAATGAGGTGGCTGCCTATTGCTTTATTGCCATGCACAATTTTTTTGTTTCGCTGGATGCGGGGAAAATTGGAAGAGCAATTACCTGGAGAAGCCGAAGAAGTAAAAGTAACTGAAACAAAAATAACAGATGATGAGCTTGACCCGGATCAAGTGGACTTTACAAAGGATATCTAATCATGCTGAGTGTGAAAAAAATCGAAAGTCTTGGGCAAGCTCAAACCTATTATAAGCACTATATAAAAGATGATTATTATCAAAAAAAAGACGTGGTTGGACATTGGTATGGAAAAGGAGCTGCAACACTGGGTCTTGCCGGCGAAATTAAAATGGATGACTGGAATAATTTATTGGAAGGCCGCGATAAAAACGGTCAGCAAATTGTCTCGCCTGGTCAAAAAAGAATTAAAAACGAAAATGGGACAGTTTCATTTGTCTCCTCACACTGTCCAGGCACAGACCTTACTTTCTCTGCACCAAAGAGTTTTTCAATGCTGGCGCTAATACCCAGCGAACATCAGGACAGAAGCCTTATGGATGTTTTCGATAAAGCGATTGATAATACGCTTTCTTTCATCGAAAAGAACTACTCGCAATACAGATTGAAAAGAAATGAGGAGTTAAAAATCGTTAAAACAGACAATCTAGTTGTGGGGAAATACAAACATCTAACAAGTAGGGAAACTGAAAATGCTTTGCCGGACCCGAATATGCATACTCATGCGTTTACGATGAATATAACAGAGCGCGGAGATCAGTTTCGCGGTTTAAATAATACGCCTTTTTACCAAAACAAAATATTTTTCGGGCAGATATTCAGGGCCGAACTGGGAGCTTTGACATTACAAAAAGGCTATCGTATAAAAGGCGACGAAAACGGATTCTGGGAAATTGAGGGGGTATCGAGAGAATCAATTGAAATATTTTCAAAAAGACACCAGGAGATTGAGGCGAAGGTCAGGGAAGCAGATTTTGATAATGCCAAAACCAGGGCTAAGGCCGCGATAATTACCAGGAAAGCCAAAGATAACGATCTGGACATGAAAGCAACTCGACAGAGCTGGATCAGTGAACTTGAACCGTTTGCAAAAAAAGGTTTTGAGCCTAAAATTGGCAAAACAATACAAGAAAAACAGCAAACATCTCCTGTTTTAAAAGCAGTAGCCTCTTTATCGGAGAGAGAAGTCCATTGGTCAAAAGAGAAACTTATGCACCAGACCTTAAAGGGTAGCGCAGGGCTTGATATAACCATAGCCGATGTCGAAAAAGATATTGAGGTGCAAAAACTGGCCGGAACATTGCTAGAGCTGGAAAAAGAAAAGATATCCGGAGGGAAAAAAGAAGCCAGGGATCAGCAGAAGCAGAAATGGAAAGTTAAGCTGCCAAAAGAAGAGGTTTTGAGACGACAAAAGATAGACGAAATCATTATGGCCCAGTTTCGAGCTATCACTCAACAGGCGGAAGAATTGAGATTTACAACAGCTGAAAATATATTAATTGAGAAATCAATAGTCCAAAACGTCCAAGATCGTCAAAATAGTCTGACTGGGTTGGATGCAGCAGATGTTCAGCAAAAATTGGATCGGAAATATAACTATCTCCGGCCGGAACAGAAAAATGCAGTCGGGAAAATTCTTACATCAAACGACGGCGTATTTATTGTTCAGGGATACGCGGGTTCTGGAAAAACAACTATGTTAAAAGCTACTAAGGAGTTATATGAGCGAGAAGGATATAATGTCAGTGGTATGAGTTTTACTGGACAGGCGGCTGAGAAATTGCAGCGCGAATCAGGAATCCCAAGTTCTACCTTGCATTCTCACTTATATCAGTTAGATCGAGAAGAAAGAGAGGGATTAAGCAAATTAACCCCCAGGCAAAAAATGAAACAAGTCTGGATTGTAGATGAGGCCTCCATGGTAGGCAATAAGCAAATGGCAGAATTAACACAAAGAGCAGCTGAACAAGATGCTAAGCTTGTCTTGGTCGGAGACAAATCGCAAATGCAGGCTATCTCCGCAGGAAGCCCCTTCTCGGTCTTGCAAGAAAAAGAAGTCTGCGAAAAAGCAGAGCTAAAGGATTTTCTGCGCCAGAAAGATCAAAATCTGCGCGCAGCTGTCAAAGAATCAGTCATCGGCGATATTAAAAAAAGCGTGGAAAAACTTAAAGATAATACAATAGAGATTGAAGCTAAAGAAAAAAGACAAGAGGCAATCGTCAAGGAATATACTGGCCGAACAAAAGACGATCGGGACAAAACTATGATTTTAACAGGTACAAATAAAGATCGTGAGCAAATTAATGCCGGCATCCGGAGAGAATTGCAGGCAAAAGAAGAACTCGATAAAAAAGAATACGCATTTAAAGTCAGCAGTAACCGTGGAAAAGAAAGTGAAAAATCTTTTAGTAAAGAGGATAAGGTTATATTCCTGAAAAACGATCGGACGCTCGGTGTAACGAATGGTAGTACGGGAGAGATTGATAAAATTAATAAGCGTGGAGATATATCAATCAAAACAGAAAACGGGACCAAAGATTTTAACGTTAAAAAAGGCTACAACCATTTAGATCATGGATATGCGTTGACTAACCATAAAGCGCAGGGACAGACCATTAAAACCGTCCTGATCAATCATGATAGTGAAACATCGTTAACAAACCGCAACAGCTTCTATGTATCGATCTCGCGCGCTACAGATGAGGTAAAAATCTATACGAATGATAAAGAAGGACTGGGGAAATCCGTCGAAAAATGGGAAGAAAAAGCTATCGCCGATGATCTCAAAATAGGTTCAGAGAACGCGTCCAGCACCAAAGAAATTCAAAAAGAAATTGACGATCGAGTGGCCAGTTTGCAAAACAAAGATAATCCGGAACTGGCTCAACTGGAAAAACATGGCGAAGAATTGCAAGAAACACAGAAATTTGAGGGAAAGAACATGCCTGGTATGAGTGAATTAGAATCTGGAGCCAAAGATTCTGGCCAGGAAAAAGAGAAAGAACAAGAAATGGCAATATAAAAAATAAAGGATTAATAATCCAAAGGAGATCAAAACGATGAGTCAAAAAACGTACGCTTTTAAAGTCACAGAAGAGCAGGAAAAATTCATAGAATTAGAAGCACAAAAAATATCTGAAAACCCGTCAGTTGTCCTACGGGGGCTAATCGAAAGAGGCATGAATAAGAAGGAATCGCTGGAAGAAATAGACTCTGTAAAAAAAATAACTCAAAAACAAATCGATTCCTTAACCTCAAATGTTGCCTCAATAAGATTTGAGATTAAACAGCTTTATATTGGAAAATTCGGAGAATCTAGAGCCAAAGAATTAAGAATCAGAGCGGACGAACTTGGAGCGAAAAAATTAGAGGAGATCAAATCATAACAAAAAGGTTTACAAATGGTTTACCTTTTAACTCATTGGAGTATAAGAAGTTATATGAAAAAAATAATTTGTTTGTTTTAACGTGTATTTTTTAGCGCAAAAATCAACGGATTTTGGGCGAAAATGGTAAATCGGTAAACCTATTATGTTGCAAGAGGTTAGAGGAAAAATAAGGCAAAAAGGTTTACGAATGGTTTACCTTTTAACCTGATGCACTATAAGGAGTTATGAAAAAAAACAATACAAAATCTGACGAGGGGTCTTTGACCAGTGGTGCATCAGGTGTATAGTTATTAATAAAGGTTAAAATAAATGAAAAATGTTGATTGTAAATAAGACAAAGATTTTTTGTTGGAACAATAAAAAATATTAATTAGGTAAAAAATTCATTAACAATAATAAATAGAGGAGAAAGAAAATGTCTAAGAGTGAAGATGGAGGATTTTTTCGGCTAAGCATAGTTTTGTCTTGCATAGTATGGTTGTTAAGTCTAGGACCATTAGTAGGGCTCACTGGGAGGGTTTATTACCATTGGGACAACCTTATACTAGTGAACATTGTTTTAGCTCTCTTGTGTGGTGTTGCTGCTTGGGTAATATATAATTATGTAAAATGGATAATTTCAAAGTATCAAAGCAAGTTGGGAGTTCTATGTTTTCAACCCCTATTGAATAAAAGAAAGGGACTTTTAGGGCTAGCGACAATATTATCTATACTTGCAGCCGAAGCTGGTTGGATTTATGGTGAGTTTAATGATAATTACACTTTTGTTTTTGTAGGGGTTATTGCTACTTGGATAGCATATGTGATTGCAAGATGGGTAATTCCTTTTCTCGTAGATCAGTGCATTGTCCCAGCCATGAAATGGGTGATTGCGGGATTTGAGTTAGATCGAGAAGCAATGAAGCTAAAAATGAGCGGAAAAGAAACTTTTGATATAGAAAAAGCAATGGAAGGCGCCGATTTTAAATAAACATAATAGAAAAAAGGATAATAGCAATGGCTAAGCGCAGAGAAAGGCAAAAAAGCTTTTGGCTGAATGAGATTTCCCGGAAACTTAGTCCTTCCGTTTCCACTCTTCAAATAGAATTGGTCTAAATTTTTCTTGCTTCCTGTTATATATACAAGGAGGGAAAAATTATGGACAAACAAATCGAAAAAGAAATTGAAAACTTTGAGAAAGAAATCAATCAAAGTTTTCTTTACAGGACCAGAATGTGGCAAAGAAAAATTTATTTTTGCCAGACTTCGATGCAGCGGCTCTCACGATTTTTAAAGAAGAAAAACGAAAATATTGAGAGTCCTGGATTGGATTTTATAATTAAGAAAGAAATTAAAATTTTAAATTCACGTTTAGAAAGCATCCGATATTCTTTATGATGTCGCAAGACAAAAAAGACCCCTTGTAAAAACAGGGGTCTTTTAAGTAACTAGGAAGTTGCTCTTATCTGCCAGTTCTTGTTTCTTTCAATGTTAATCTGTCACCATAGAGCTTTTTTACAACTTCCTGGATTTTTTGTCTTTGCCTGCTGACGTTCTTTTGATATGTATTAAGTTTTTGAGCAATCTCATTTTGTGTGTATCCTTTGCTTAACAGAGTGAAAACTCTCTTGGTTAAGCCCGATATTCGGTTGTTTATGCGACTTTTTAAGTCTCTTTCGTATACTTCCCCTAGAAAATCTCTTTTGCCTTCTATATCAACGATTTCGTCGAGTTCAATTTGAGTAGTCTCGTGTAATCCATTATGGACCCCATTATCCAGGCTTTTGCCAGCTATTAGATAATTAAACATACGATGCTTTGCGTGCTGTCTGAGGTATGCGTTATTATAAACTTTTTTCTCTTCCAGCTTGCAATAGATTGCTTCAAGCCCTATCTGGTAAACATCCTCTTGATGCCCCCAATTGCTTGTCAGCTTAGATGCAATCCCTTTTATTGCAGGTTCAAGTTCAGCTAGTCGTTCTTCAATCTGTTTCTCATTCATGATTTTTTCTCCCCTTTGTTTGTTATTAATGACTGCTTTTAACTCCTGCCCTTTTCCACTGGGCTGTTTTTTGGTTTGCATTTTCTTCTCCTTTCTTGTTTTTGGCTTCTTTAGTTCTTGTCTGCTTTTTGTTTTCATGAGTTCCTCCTTTTTTTGTGGTTCTGCCCTCTTCACTAAAAGCCCTATACCGCTAAAGTTTGATTGAGTAATTTTGGGCAATAGAGTTGTAAGCTAGATAGACTGTCACTCCTGCCGTTTTTTAAGGGAAGGATGACCTGGTTAAAAAAAGTTCAAAAATTTGGAAGGATAAATCTCAACGTATTGCAACGTATTTTGCTTTTGAAATGCGTTGCCTATTAGTTGGGGTTTTATGTTCAAAAATTTTGTGCGGCTGCTTCTTTAGAAAATCCCTCAAGTTTTTTTAAAAAAAAGGGTAGGATTGACTTACTCGGGGCTAGGAGAGGGCAGGTTCCAAAAAACAGGAGGGGCTTGTGCCAATGAAAACAAATGACAAGAATCTCCGTAAGTTAAATAAGAAAGGAGTTGGGGCATCAAAAACCAAAAAATAGACCAGTGATGCCTTTGCAGGTAAGGCCTTGAAGAATGGAGAGATTTTTAAGAGAGGACTTCCCCTCTCTTAAATTTCCTTCCGCGCTGTTTCATCAGGCTTCGCCCGGAAAAGACTTTTCCCGCCATAGCTGAGAGCTTTATTTTTTAGTTTGCGCTCTTTTAGCGTAGGTACTGCGCTATAAGTGATAGTCTTTGACGCAGACAAAGTCTATCAAGCAAACCCTGCTGAATTAAAGATTGAGTAAAAAACAAAGTTTTCGGGTATTATCTGGCCTGGCTTTAGATCCTAACAAGATGGGGTTCTTTGTCTAGAACCCCAAGATATGTTTGCCGAGGGAATTGACAATCCTTTCTTCTCCGGAGACAAGCGGGAATTTATTAGTGATCTAACTTTTTTGCGACTTATCGTAAAGAAGTGATTGTCTCCGAAATCTTCAGGTATTACCTGTTTCGGAGTTAATCAAGCGAACCCTGCTGATGTTTTGCTTTTTAAAACATGAGTAATAAAATCCCGTGCAGACAAAAGCCCTGGTCATAAAAGGCAAACCTGGGCACTCCGGACTGGAAAGTGGCCAAAGCCCGTCTCTCGACGAGAAAAAGCCTCTCATATTTGCCCTGCATTGCGATATCTCAGACCAGGCCAGTATAAATGTATAGGCAATTTGGGGGAAATTGCTAGTTTTCTAATGTGTAAAGATCGCAAATTGAAGTCTTGCGTTTGTTTTTTTTCGTCGTTGCTGTTTTGCCACCGTAGCAAAATATACTACAGCAGCAAAAATAGTATTAATAATTTTTATTTATCCTGGTTGTTTATGAAAAAGTTGAGCGCTCTGCCCAAAAAGGACACCGTGCCCAAAAAGAGCACCCTGCCCAAATTGGGCACGGTGTCCACAAAATTATAATCAGCCTTACCTTTTTTGATAAAAAAATAAAAAACACTTGATAAGTTTTAATGTTTATGCTATTTTTTGAAAAATGTTAAGGGTTTTATTAATATTTAACAACTTAAAATTATGTTATTTAAAAAATATTATACTATAAAAGAGGCCTCAGAAAAGTTGGGAGTTGCCTCAATGACAATTTTTCGCTGGGAGCGTGCCGGCAAAATCCCCAGAATCCGCCGGCATCCAAAAAATGGTTTTCGGGTTTTTACTGATGAGGATCTTATAAAAATAAAACTTTTAAAAAGGGATCACTAAAATGAAAAGCATAGCTATCGTAAATCAAAAAGGTGGAGTTGGTAAAACCAGCACTGCTGTTAATGTGGCTTATTGTTTAGCTAAACAGGGACACAAAATTCTTCTTATAGATCTTGATCCACAAGGAAACGCAACTACTAGCATGGGGATAGATTCTTACAAGCTTGAAAAAACAATGTATGATGTATTAGTTGATGCAAAATATAATATTGAAGCAGCTGTCCAGCCAACGGGGCTTGCTAGTCTTAAAGTACTTCCCAGCAACGTTGATCTGGCAGGCGCCGAAATCGCTCTATCTCAAGATCTTGTCGGAGGCGTAACTAAACTTCGCCGGGCTCTACAGACTATTGGAGATAACTACCGCTTCGTTATTATTGATTGTCCTCCCTCTCTGGGAATTCTAACTTTAAACGCCCTATCTGCTGCTACTGACATTATCATACCAATACAGGTTCAACACTATGCGTTAAAAGGCATGAGAGAACTTCAAAACACCATTTTAAGAGTACGAGAAGAATTAGGTATCCGGATTAACGTGCTTGGCATTCTAATGACGCAGTTCCATAAAATTCCAACAGTTCATAAGGTTATATCGCGGGAAATTCTTGATTATTTTGGATCAAAGGTCTTTAAGACAGTAATCAGCCAGACTGTAAAAATACAAGAGAGTGACCTAAAACAAGAGCCGGTGGTAAAATATGCCCCCGACAGTTCTATAACTGAACAATATATGGCTTTAAGTCAGGAGGTGTTGGAGCGTGCCCCAGAAAGAAAACGATCTAAGAAAAATCGCTAAAGAACGTATGGGCGAAATGTTTGGCCAGAAAAAAGATTTCCGGGGACTAAATGCCTTTTTCCCCAAGTCTCATTCCAAAGAAACCATACATGCTCTGCCCAAAAAGGACACAGTGCCCAAAAAGAGCACCCTGCCCAAGTTGGAACGGGCCCCAAAAGTGGGCACCGTGCTCAATAACGCAACCCTACTTGAAAAACTAAATTCCGTTATTAAGGGCAACGTTCAGCTAGTTTATCTTAATTTTTACAAGCTAAGTCATAACCAGAACAAAACAACTACGGGCTGGCTGGGATATAAAGAAATAGCATTGCAGTGTAATATTTCCTATAATACTGTGCGCCGTGCTATTCATACTCTAACACAAAAAAAGTTAATAGAGCGTTCTGAAGTCAAAAACGAAAAGGATGTTAAGGGTAGCAGGTATCGCGTAATCTTACCTGCGGGGATAGAGGGAGTGTTCATAGACAAAATGACCATAGTGGGCAAAAAGCGTCCCTCTGCCCAAAATAATGACTGTGCCCAAAAAGGGCAGGGTGCCCATAAATAGGAGTTTATATGACACAACAGGTCCAGGCCTTGCCATTAAAAACTGACCAAACCAAAAAAGAGTTCACGCCCCAAAAGATAGAAAAACTAATTGCCGTTTTCTCTCCAATGCCTTTAATTAAGTATCCTTATTTTGTTTCTCTGGGTAGAAGGAACAGAAAAAGAGAAATTTATTACGAAGAAACAACCAGGGATGGAATAAAAGTTAAATGGACAGTTAAAAGCCGTGATTACCTGCCCGGAGAAATGGAATTTAAGGTTTGGTGCTGGATATTACATAAAGTTTCTGAAGCGCACAAACCCCTGCCGCCAGATTTTTATATACCATATACATTAACTGAGATAGCAAAATACTGGGATTTGTCGATTAAAGGGAAAACTATTTCCCTAATTGCCAAAGCTATTAACAATCTCCGCACAACAGATGTTCACCATTTAGAACAAAAACCCCTCGTAGATTTAGCTTATTCACTATTAGCGGACAGAGCAGGGGAAGGAGAAAACGAAGACAAAGAAATTCTAAACAAAAATGTAATTTTCCTTGGTCCTGTATTAATAAGGTCATTGAATAAAGGCGTAATAAAACCTTCTAGTTTAGAGCAGCTTAAATCTCTTGCAGATGGTAATCTGATCGCTGCTAGACTATATGAGCTCTTGGGGTGGAGATTTTACATTAACAGGATAAATGGTTCCGAAACTATAAATTTTATGTATTCTGATTTAATAAAGAGAATTGGGATAAAGTTAGAAAAATATGAGAGCGATGCTAAGAGACAGTTTACTAAAGCTCATAAATATCTAAAGAAAAATAAGATAATATCTAGTGATCCTGTATGGTATAAAATTAAGAATGATTGGAAGATAACTTATAAGCCTACAGAAAACTTAATTATGGAGATTAGTGAGTGGGTAAGGAGAAAAAAAATAAAAAGATTCACTACTCAAATAAAATGCAGTGATCCTGAGATAGACTACGCACTGGAAGAGATTGAAACTTATCTTGGAGAGGGGGAACAAAAGGTCTTTCTAAACTTGGTAAAAAAGATATTTAAGAATAAAAAAAATGGGTTTGAGGTGGTTGTAAGAGCTATAAGTGAGGTAAAAGCCGAAGAATCTAGTAAAAAGATTGAAAATCCCGCTGCTTATTTAACTACGATTCTTAAAAAATATACTTTATAGACCTGTGGATAACTTTTTATAAGAGTTACACTTTAACCGAGTTTTAGTTACACTTTAACCGAGTTTTAGGTGTTTTTAGTTACACTTTAACCGAGTTTTAGGTGTTTTTAGTTACACTTTAACCGAGTGTTGATTTTGTAACTTATTAGGAGGGAATAAGTTACAACTCTTAAATTTCCCCTAATAATACGGTATATAATACGGTATATAATACCGGATAAGGGAAAACGGTATTTTAAATAACTTTTCAACCCCCAAACCCCCAATTTTTGGGGGCTTAAAGATTTCGTAGTTTTCAGACAAAGCGAAATTTTTCATTTGATTTAAGTAATATCTTAATGTAAAATAGGATAAAAAGAAGTAGATTTCACTTCTAAAAACAACAAAGCGAAATTAAAAGGAGAAATTATGAGAGCAGAAGTAATGGGGCGGTATATCATAGCGGATCCTAATATCTGCCATGGTGAACCAACTTTTCGTGGTACACGTATCTTGGTAGCAGATGTACTTGAGCAAATTGCTAATGGTATAGATTGGGAGGTAATTATTGAAGAA
>Ga0307991_1002862_pt1 | contig 11483 bp, 7 predicted proteins | sample EllFjometagen131_FD_203146 | JGI IMG/M metagenome (GOLD analysis project Ga0307991, IMG submission 203146) | Marine microbial communities from Ellis Fjord, Antarctic Ocean - #131 | ecosystem: Environmental > Aquatic > Marine > Unclassified | place: Southern Ocean | collected 2014-10-08 | reverse complement strand
CGGTCCAAATCCCTGACCACCTCGTTGGCAAAGTTTTCAAAATATGCATCTATCTCCGGAGAACCATCCACCCTATAGACCAGAGCATTATCCTGATCGGTAAAGAAAGTCTGCTCACGACGACCGGCACTACCCATATTAAACCAAGCAAACTCACAGGGTAATGGGGCTAACTTTTCACAGATTATAGAGATGACTTTTTCGGTCAGGCGATGCCGATAACTGGTGATCAGGGCATGAATTTCCATAACCCCGACCCCCCGCAGGTAAAGCTCAATCGCTACAACATTAAGCCGCCTATGAAGCTCAACCAATTCCTCAAGATCGCTTGCGGGGCTGATTTTTCCGGTCAACTTGACAATCTCTGCCTGCCGCACTTTCAAGTAGTTCCGGCGCTCATCAAGAACGACACAACCCCTGTCCAGAGATTCGATATGTTCTTCCAGATTCGGAAAACAAATATAATCTTCCCCCAGATCAACAAGAGAATTAAGACATCTTAAATCATCAATCCTAGCTTCACTTTTGAACTGCCGATAGAGCTGGCTAAAATCGGCTGACTGATAATCGGTAGGCATACTAATATTCCATTAAAGAATGAAAACTGTAACTACTCAGCGTGGATCTATAGTTAGCTTTTTACGGTCAGGGGACTGATTTTATTTTTCTCAACCGGGGGATACCCCAAGGGCACTTCCTCGCTACCGCTCAGGGCGCAAATAATTTTCACATACTGTATCAGTTTGGAAAACTTAACTAAACAGGCAATAGAAAAAAATTAATCTGTCTCCCGATTTTACACAGATAAACAAACCCAGATACAAATCATCCGGTAATTGATTATTAAGATAGACAATCACAGGAAAAAAATCTACAAAAAAAAGAGGGGACACTGATTACGTCCCCTCTTTTTTTTGTAGCGGCTTTCTTTTTAAAAGAAACCCTTAGTCAAATTTGATACCATGAACCTGCTCACACAGGAACTTGCGGATCTCAATTGACAGCGGTGGGATCATTGATGAAACAATGATATTTGTAAACAGTGCGATCGGCATCAGAATCAGTGAAGATGAAGTAAACGGAATCAACTGAGCCAACCAATGATCGTTGCCTTTACCCCAGAAGAAGAAGAAGAAGGCGGTAAGAACCAGACCAACCAGCAAGGCTTTCCTACCCGCTGCACCCTGGACGATAGCAATAATATACTCTTTGGCACCACCCTCTAAAAGGTTGATACAAACCCCAAAGCCGTGTATACTTGGAACTCCAAAAGAGTAATCTTAAAAAAACTGTCCCCCTGTTCAGGAAAATCACGGAATAATTATTGCGTGGTATACCTTTTCACCAAAGAGCCCTCTGTAATGGATTAACTGACCAATGACCTCACCCAAATCAAACAAGCGCATCGGCGAACTCTTGATTAACGCCAAGCTAATCAACAATGACCAACTAGCCCATGCTTTAAGTGAACAGAAAACAACCCCGGGGCGCCTAGGTTCAACCCTGGTTCGTCTGGGCCACCTCAATAATGAAGACCTGGTCAATTTCCTAAGCGTCCAATTCGGGGTTCCAGCCGTCAACCTGGATGAGTTCTCGATCAGCAATAAAGTTCTTGAGCTGCTCTCCAGCAAGCTGGTCAACAAACACCACATCCTACCGATCAACCGCATCGGCTCAACCCTGATTATTGCAGTATGTGACCCGACCGACCTTTCCGTCATAGATGACATCAAATTTATCACCGGCTACAATATTGAAATTACCGTCGCCTCCGAAATCTCCATCAAAAAGGCGATAGACAAGTATTATGATTCTTCATCGATGCTCGATGACATTATCGCTGAATTCGATGACTCCGAACTCGAATTTGTCCAGACTGAAGATGAACCTGACACCCTCGCCCTTCAAACAGAGACTGAAGATGCGCCGGTAATCCGCCTAGTCAACAAAATCATGGTCGATGCTATTCGCCGCGGGGCCAGCGATATTCATATCGAGCCCTACGAAAAATTCTTCCGGGTCCGCTACCGCATTGACGGCATTCTATATGAGATCATGAAGCCCCCGATGAAACTCAAAAACGCCATCCTCTCTCGTATCAAGATCATGTCTGAATTGAATATTGCCGAACGCCGCCTACCCCAAGACGGACGCATTAAAATGAAGCTTGGCAAAGATAAATCGATGGACATGCGGGTCTCGGTACTGCCAACTCTTTTTGGCGAAAAGATCGTCCTGCGCCTGCTCGACCAATCCAACCTCCAACTCGACATGACCAAACTGGGACTTGAACCAACCATGCTGGAGGTGGTCGAAGACGCTATCCATCAACCCTATGGCCTGATCCTGGTAACCGGCCCGACCGGCAGCGGTAAAACCACAACCCTCTACTCAGCTTTAAGCGAACTTAATAAAATTTCCGGCAATATCATGACGGCCGAAGATCCTGTCGAATTCAACCTGGCCGGCATCAACCAGGTCCAGATCAAAGAATCTATCGGCTTAACCTTCTCGGCCGCGTTACGCTCCTTTCTCCGTCAGGATCCGGACATTATTCTGGTCGGTGAAATGCGCGACCTTGAAACCGCTGAGATCAGCATCAAGGCAGCCCTGACCGGCCACTTGGTACTCTCCACCCTGCACACCAACGACGCCCCAAGCAGTGTCACCAGAATGATAAACATGGGAGTTGAGCCTTTTCTCATCGTTTCCTCCCTCAACATAATCATCGCTCAACGCCTGGCCCGCAAAGTTTGCCAGAAGTGCAGCACCAGGGAAGAGATTCCGATACCGGCGCTGATCCAGAGCGGGATGGATCCGCAAACCGCCGAAAACGCCGTCTGCCTAATCGGCTCCGGCTGCGAAGAGTGCAACCAGACCGGTCATAAAGGACGCATCGCTCTCTATGAGGTCATGGCCCTCAACGATGAACTTAAAACTGCTATCATCAGCGGAGCCAACACTATGGAGCTCAAAGCCATGGCTATCAAAAGCGGCATGAAAAGCCTGCGCCAAAGCGGCTTAAGCAAGCTCACCGAAGGAACCACCAGCTTTCAGGAGGTTCTCAGGGTAACCACCCGGGATTAAGAGAAGTAGACAGCGGGCAATAAAACCATGCCGGCGACAAGACTCTCTACTAAAACACTCCCAAACGAATCACCCTTACAGAATAAAAACACCTTAATCATAAGGACTCAAACTTAACACTTCACCGACAAACAACTAACGGAGTACCTCTATGGCCAGCCTACATGAACTTCTTAAAATTATGATCGATAACAAGGCCTCCGACCTCCACCTGACAGTTGCCAGTCCACCCCAGATCCGAATTAACGGGATTCTCGACCCCCTCAAACTCCCCCCCTTAAACGCTAACGAAACTAAACAGATGTGCTACAGCGTCCTGACCGACAATCAGAAGCACCGTTTTGAAAAAGAGAACGAACTCGACCTCTCTTTTGGACTCAAAGGAGTCAGCCGCTTTCGGGCCAACATTTTCATTCAGCGCGGCACTGTGGCCGGCGCCTTCCGCGCCATCCCCTACGAGATTAAACCTTTCCATGAACTGGGCCTACCGCCGGTAATCCAGGAACTGATGCGTAAACCCAGCGGCCTGATTCTGGTAACCGGGCCGACCGGCAGCGGCAAAAGTACGACCCTGGCATCAATGATCGACCAGGTCAACAAAGAACGCCACGAACATATTATTACCATCGAAGACCCAATTGAATTTATCCACACCCACAAAAACTGTATTGTCAATCAACGCGAGGTGAAATCTGATACTGAAGATTTCAGCAAAGCTCTGCGCTATATTCTACGCCAGGATCCGGATGTTGTACTGGTTGGTGAGTTACGTGATCTGGAGACCGTCGCCTCAAGCCTGACAGTTGCCGAAACCGGTCACCTGACCCTGGCAACCTTGCACACCAACTCCTGCGCCCAGGCCATCAACCGGATTATCGACATTTTCCCTTCTCATCAACAACCTCAGATCCGCGCCCAACTCTCATTCGTTCTCCAAGCCGTCATCTCACAACAACTTATACCCCACCGCAAAGGCAACGGCCGGGTTATGGCTCTGGAACTAATGGTACCCAATGCCGCCATCCGCAACCTGATCAGGGAGGACAAGGTTCACCAAATCTACTCCCAAATGCAGGTCGGCCAGAGTAAATTTTCAATGCAGACCATGAACCAGTCACTGGCCACCCTCTATCAGACCGGCAATATCAGCATTGATGATGCTTTTGCTAAAAGTAACGACCTGATAGAATTGAAACAGATGTTGGGGTAATTTAGTGGACAACTTTTCAGTGGACAGACTTTCACCTTAGACTACCCACTACCCATTGCAGACTATTGTTTAAAAGGACAGGCTATGGATACTTTTAAATGGCAAGGCAAGAATCGTCAGGGCAAAAAAATCAAGGGGAAAGTCGAAGCACTCTCCGAAAGCGTCGTCAAGATGAACCTGCGCAAGCAGGGTGTTATTGATCTCAAGATCAGGAAGAAAGCAAAAGATATCGAAATCAACATCCCCTTTCTGAAAGGCAAAGTACCGGAAAAAGATGTCGTCGTCTTTACCCGCCAGTTTGCAACCATGATCAACTCGGGCCTGCCGATTATCCAATGCCTCGAAATTCAGTCCACCCAGCAGGAGAATAAGGAATTCAAAAAGATCTTGGCGACCATTAAAGAGGATGTCGAAAAGGGCGAAACCCTGGCTGATGCTTTGAGAAAACATCCTACAGCTTTTGATACGCTCTATAGCAACATGGTCGATGCTGGCGAGACCGGTGGCGCCCTGGATGTCATCCTCGGACGTCTCGCCTTCTTCATGGAAAAAAATATGAAATTGAAGAGAAAGGTAAAAGGGGCCTTGGTCTATCCGGCTTCCGTGCTCTGTGTCGCCATCATCGTCATCGCCATCATGATGATCTTTGTTATCCCCGCATTTGAGAAGATGTTTTCCGGCTTCGGGGCCGATCTACCACTTTTGACTCAAATTATCGTCAACATCAGCAGCTTTATGCGCAATAATGTCATATTTATTATCGCAGCTCTGTTTATGACCATTTTCGGTCTCAAAACAGCCTATAAAAAAAACGCTAAAGCGCACCACTGTTTTGACAATATATTTCTGAAAATGCCTATTTTCGGCATCCTTTTACGCAAGGTCGCAGTCGCCAAATTTACCCGAACTTTAGGGACTATGATCTCCAGCGGCGTACCGATCCTTACTTCCCTAGAAATTGTGGCCCGCACGGCCGGCAATGTCGTTATCGAAAAAGCTATTCTAGCCACCAGGGAAAGTATCAGCCAGGGCAAAACTATTGCCGAACCCCTGATGAATAGCGGCATCTTCCCGCCCATGGTCGTCCAGATGATAGCCGTTGGTGAAACTACCGGAGCTCTGGATCAGATGCTCAATAAAATTGCCGATTTTTATGACGATGAGGTAGATGTCGCCGTCAATGCCATCACAGCACTGATTGAACCCCTACTGATGGTCTTTTTAGGAGGTGTTCTGGGAACCATGATCGTGGCCATGTACCTGCCGATCTTTAAAATGGGAGAGGTGGTTCATTAGCTCCTGACAAATTAGTTTTAATGATCCCTAAAAGTACTCCCCCCGCTAGCGCTCATGATACAACATCGTCAGAAATTGGTTATCCTGATTTTAATATAATCCACTTTTAATGATCAACATTCAGCAAAAAAACACTGGTAACTGAGGACTATTTCAGATCTGGTTTTCCCGGACTTGGAAGAGTAACCCGATCATCACCGGAAAACTTAATGAACAAAATCAACCTTAAAAACCCACTAAAACAACTTCTGGCCTTTCGCCTCTTACTGGTCACCCTCTTGCTGGGAGTCCTGATTCTCTTCGAATTTATCTGGCCCCATGAATCGACCGTGTTCCCGATCCCGCTCTACAATTTTATCATTCTGACCTATCTTTTAACCATATTCTACACCCGAAGGATGACAAAAGTCGTCAAGTTTGAACGTTTTATCCAGCAGCAGCTATTGGTTGACGCAACCCTGATCGCCGGACTCCTCTATCTGACCGGCGGCTTCTATAGTCTCTTTTTCCCGCTTTTCTATTTTATTATCTTGGGTGGCACACTCTACCTAGAACGCCAGCACACAATCACCCTCCTCTTTTACTGCACATTTCTCTATCTTGTGGTCATCTTTGCCCACATCTACAACCCTTTCCAAAGCTTCCTGCCCCTGCCACCATTAATCAGCAGCAATCACAAAATTGTCTCCCAGCTCTTCTTCAATCTGGCACCTTTCTACCTGACCTCCTTTATTTTACGCTTTATCGCCAAGGAACGTCTCGATACCAGAAAACGTCTCCAAAAAGCGACCAGTGATCTCAAGGAATTTAAAGACTTAAATGAACATATCATCGCTTCCATCGACAGTGGTCTAATAACCACCGACCGACAACTGACAATCAACTCCATCAATCAAGCCGGCAGTAGCATCCTTGGACAGGAAAAAAATAAAATTCTCACTCACAACCTTAACAAAATCATTCCCGGACTGCCACCCACCACAGAAAACCGAAAACACCCACGTCAGGAGATCATCTATCAACACCCCCGGGACAACCAACTCGTCCTCGGTTTTTCGTTCACCCCCTTAAGGAAAAGCCACAACCGTAATCAGGGATGGATCTTCATCTTCCAAGATCTAACTGAATTAAAAGAGATTGAAGAACGCTTCCAGGCAGCTCGTAAAATGGCCGCAATCGGCCGACTTTCGGCCGGCATCGCACATGAAATCAGAAATCCCCTGGCCGCCATAAGCGGCTCGATCGAGATCCTGGCTAAAGACCTTCCCGCTAAGGACGAGACCCACCAACGACTCCTTCAGATCATCCTTAAAGAGAGTACAAGACTAAATCACCTGATTGGTGATTTCCTCGGGTTTTCCCGTCTCGAAGACAAAGAACAGACAATAACCAACCTTATCACCCTACTGCAGGATATAGTGTTTCTCTTTCGTTCCCAATTTCCTCACACTAAATTTAATGAAGACTACCATGCGGATAATTTTTCGATTAAAGCCAACCCGGAACAACTCGAACAGATATTTTGGAACCTTTTAAAAAATGCCTTGGAAGCGATAGATAATCGCGGAGAGATAACCATCTCGAGCCGGACGTTCACAAACAGCCCCCTGACTGGCAACCCAAGCTCACATGAAGGTTTGTCCAAAAGTTGCCCAACAAACGACAACAAACCCTCTTGGGTCAAAATCACGATCTGCGACAACGGCCCCGGTATCAGCGATAAAATCGCCAAAGAGATTTTCGAACCTTTTTTCACCACCAAAGCAGCGGGGACCGGACTGGGGCTTTACATCGCCTTTCAGTTGACTCACATCAATAATGGCGATATCCAGCTTGGCAAAAGAGAAGACCGGGCCCCAGGAATTTGCGCCCAGGTCTCGTTTCCAGCGGAGCGGCGGGTAGCAGTCATCAGTCGTCAATAGTCAGTTTTGAATAAAAAACAATGACCACCGACGACTAACTACCACTTTTAAAAAATGGCGGGCAATATGAGTAAAGAGCAATCTAACAACAACCGAAACCTCCACATTATGGTCGTTGATGATGAACAGAGCATGTGCGAATTTCTTGAGATCATTCTATTGCGCGACGGTTACCAGGTAAGCTGCTTCACTGATGCTTTTGCCGCCGTCGCAAGCCTCGAAACAGAAAATTACGATCTGGTTATCAGCGACCTTAAAATGCCATCGCTAAGCGGCCTCGAATTGCTGCACACAATCAAAAAAAGAACTCCAACCACCGAAATCATCATGATAACCGCTTTTGCCTCAACAACAACCGTCATTGAGGCTATGAAAAATGGAGCCTTTGACTATATAACCAAGCCCTTCAAGGTTGACGAGATCCTTTTAACTGTCGAGAAAGCCCTCAAAAACTCACAGTTACAACGCGAGAACCTGAGGTTGCGCCAAGAACTCGAAAAACGTTTCGGGTTTGACAACCTGATCGGCAAAAGCCCGCCCATGATAGCTATCTATGAAATCATCAAACAGGTCGCACCAACCAAAACCAATATCCTGATCTGTGGAGAGTCGGGAACTGGCAAAGAACTGGTGGCCCGCGCCATTCATTTTTCCGGCCCACACAAGGAGAAACCATTTGTCACAATCAACTGTGCTGCCATCCCGGAACACCTGATTGAAAGCGAGCTCTTCGGACACACCAAAGGGGCTTTTACCGGCGCGGTCAGCAACACCGAGGGATATCTGGCAGCAGCTAACGGCGGTACCCTTTTTCTCGATGAAATTGCTGAAATACCCCCCGCCCTACAGGTAAAGATTTTACGGGTCATTCAGGAAAAACGTTTCCAAAAGGTTGGCAATCCCAAAGAGATCAGTGTCGATCTGCAATTTATTGCGGCAACCAATCGGGATCTTAAAGCTGCCGTCAACAGTGGTGAATTCCGCCAGGACCTGTTCTACCGGCTCAACGTCATCCGCATCGACCTCCCCCCCTTGCGCCTGCGGCAGGAAGATATCCCCCTCCTGCTCAAACACTTTCTCCAGCATTACTGCCAGGAATACAATCGTGATCTCAAAGGTTTCAGCCCGGAAGTAACCCAAGCCCTGATAAACTATGATTATCCCGGCAATATCCGCGAGCTGGAAAATATTGTCGAGCGCTGCGTGGTTCTTGAACCAGAAGGCGGATTCATAACCGTTTCAAGCCTACCTGCAGTTGTTCAGGAAAAGTCTCAGAACGATCTCACAATGACAAAATTACCCAAGGAAGGGCTCAACCTTGAAAAGGTTGTCGCCAGATTGGAAACCGATCTTATTGAACAAGCCCTTAAACAGTGTGACAGCAACAAAACCAGGGCCGCAGAACTCCTCGGCCTGAGCTTTCGTTCCATGCGCTACCGCCTTGATAAGTATGGGTTGAAATAGGTAAAAAAATGAGCGTCAAACAGCTGGAAAAACTCTTCAACCCCCAAGTCATTGCCGTTGCCGGAACCATCGGTGAGCAAAGTGAAGAGGATCTAACATTTAGTGAATTACTTGCCAACCTTAAACTAACCGCCCTGCCACGAACCATCTATATAGTAGGCACCAAAGAGAACGATCCCCTAAGTGGCTTCAAATATACAGACTCCCTAAAGAAAATTCGTGAAGATATTGATCTACTTTTCCTAACCTGTCCACTACATGAGTTGCCCACCTATTTTAAAGCACCAATACTTAAAAAAACCGCCACCATAGCCATCAACAAAAACATCACCTCAAACCGGGATCGACAAACCCTCAACCAGATTATTAGCGCTGCCCATAAACATAATACCCGAATAATCGGAGTCAACTCAAGCGGCATCCTGAGCCCTCCGATCCGCCTCAACCTCTCTACCTACCCACAGCTACCGGAGTCCGGCAAAATTGCCTTTTTTTCACAGAGCGGGGCGGTCCTCGGCACCATCCTTGATCTCGCCCGGGAACTTGATATCGGTTTTAGTCACGTTGCCAGTATCGGGTCACTGCTCGACATCGATTTTGGTGACCTGATAGATTTTGTCGGTAACGACCCAAAAGTTGGAGCAATTCTGCTCTATCTTGAAAATATTCGTAATGTAAAAAAATTTATCAGCGCCTGTCGCTCGGTCTCACGAATCAAACCGATAATCGCCATCAAAAGCGGACGTCACCCAAGAATTCATGAGGTCATGCAGCGCCGGGTCTTTGCCCAAATTGGTGCCGGGCCGGTCTACGACAGCGCCTTTCGCCGGGCTGGCATCATCTCGGTCAACAATCTCAAAGAGATGCTTCTGGCCGGCCGTTCTCTGTCACGCCGTAACATCCCGACCGGTGACCGACTCGGCATAATTACCAACTCCGGGGGTCTCGCCATATTCACAGTCGACAATCTCCTTTTTAACGAGATCGAACCGACTCCGCTATCAAAAAAATTAGTCAGAAAACTGCGCTGTATTTTACCAGACAAGCTGATTCAAAACCCAATAGATGTCGGCGGCACAACTGATACCGAAACCTTCTCTGCCGCCATCTCCGCCTGCCTCGAAGCCCAAGAGTTCGATGCCCTGATCATTCTCGCAGCAGCCCATCCAAAACTCAATCCCCGTCAGTTGATCGACCAAGTGCAAAAATATCTCGAGCACCACTACTGCGCCGTAACCTACACCTGGATCAACGCCAAACCAAAAGACCGAAGAATCGCCGCGCCCCTGGCGCGACAGGGGGTCTATATCTATTTCAGTGTCCCGGCGGCCCTCACTGCCTATGTCTACAGCCGCCGCTATCGCCACAAGCTCAATCAACTGACCGCCTTAACCCCACGCTTTCAACGGCAGTACAATATTAAACATCTCAACGCCCGGGACTTTCTCGACCCATATCTGGAAAAAGAGGTGAAAAAACTGCCGCAGGTACCCTCTCTGAAACTGTTACAGGCCTATGGCCTGGATCCTGAAACAAAATCTGCCACCTCTCTCAACGAGGGGCTCTTTCTTAAAGCCGGCGCCGCAACTGATATCGAATTTGGCCCCTATCTTTACTTAGGGATGGCCGGAATAGCGGCCGAGATCCAGCCTGAAAAGTCGATCATGCTCCCACCTCTCAACCCATTCCTGGCCCAGGTTATGATCTCTCGTTCACCGGCCGCCCGAGCTCTGGTTCGCCGGAGCCCTGAACTAAATGAAGATCTGGCAATAATCCTGTTGCGCCTGGCCAGTATCGTCACCGACTGCCCGGAGATAACCAGCCTCGAACTTTTTTTGAAAGAGACCAGTAAACAGAATTTCAACATTGATCACGTTGCCATTGAAATCAAAAAAAGCACTGTTCAGGCACCCCAACATCTGGTTATCGCCCCCTATCCTAACGAGTATGAATTTCACGATCAGCTACGCGATGGCCGCAAACTGCTAGTTCGACCGATTCGGCCCGAAGATGAAGAACTCCACCATGAGCTCTTCCGCTCACTCTCACGCCAGACCAACTATTTCCGGTTTTTCAGTTTCCGTCACAATTTAACCCATGAACAAGCGGCCCGCTTCACCCAAATCGATTATGACCGGGAGATGGCAATCATCGCCCTGATTGAAGAAAACGGCCGGACCCGCTCAATCGGAGTTAATCGCTTAAGTTACGAACCCCGACGTGACCAACACGAATTTGCCATCGTTGTTGCCGATGAGTTTCAGGCCTTAGGTGTCGGCGCCATCCTGATGAAACATTTAATAGAGATTGCCCACGATCGCCGGATCAAGCAGATTTTCGGAGTTGTCCTGGCAGAGAATATGAAGATGATCGATTTTTGCCGCTCTTTCGGTTTTGTGGTAGAGAGTCAGGAGTGTAACAGCATTACTTTTCGTCTCGATCTGGAGTGCTAAGGCATTCAAGTATCTTACGTAGAGTGTAACTATTCAGTGTAAAAAATTGAA
>Ga0307991_1002861_pt1 | contig 11489 bp, 7 predicted proteins | sample EllFjometagen131_FD_203146 | JGI IMG/M metagenome (GOLD analysis project Ga0307991, IMG submission 203146) | Marine microbial communities from Ellis Fjord, Antarctic Ocean - #131 | ecosystem: Environmental > Aquatic > Marine > Unclassified | place: Southern Ocean | collected 2014-10-08 | reverse complement strand
GCGAATATTTAACAAACAATTCCTCTATTGGCATATTGAGGATTGCCTTGGAAAGCAAAACAAATTATTAAAATATTGAAACAAAATAAAATTTAATTTATTACAAAATAATTCAAAAAAACACTTGGCATTTTATTTTAAAATGTTTATACTTAAAGCAGTATTGGTGATCAAGAGAAATGTTATGATAACAGAGCAAATAAGAACTTTAGAGTATATACAAGAATTCCTAGGATATAGTAGTTCAAGTAAAACAACTGAGATTTATACACATGTTTCAAAAAATGCAATTAGCAAGATTAAAAATCCGGTAGATGATTTTTTTGAATAGGAGGAATTAATGATAAAAGAAAAATATAATCAATGGCGTTTATCCTACCAAATTGGCAGAATAAGAACAATAGATTATATACACAAGTTAGGGGCAAGTTAAAACAAAAGCCGGTCTGCGAAAGCCAAAGGGCTGACCACCCAATGTGACAGAAAAGAAAAACAAAAGAAGTGGAGTCCAGAAACCACTCTAATAAATGGGGCGTTACTGAAAAGCCATACGAGTAAGGAAACATAGGAATTATTAATTTAATAAATAAAAAAGGAGAACAAAATGAAAGCAAAAAAAATATTACTATTAGGTATGATTACGTTAACAATATTCTTTATTTTGGGCTGTGCTGCACTTACCCAATATGGTAAATTAGAAAAGAGCGCACGTCAATACTATTTAGGAGAAAGATATGATGCAGCAGTTTTCAATTGTGCTCGATCTCTTAAGTTAAATCCAGATTATGAAAAAGCTCAGATGTTAATTCAAGATGCTTTTAGAGCAGGGAGTAATGCACATGAAAATAAGATAACAGGATTGAAGGCTTCAACAGCAAAGTTCAAATGGGACGAAATTGTATCTGAGTATGAGGCACTAATTAAAATTAATCAAACAATAAAGGAGCTGCCAACTCTCACAACGAAAAAAACTAAGGAAGTAATAAAATTTGAGACTACTGACTACACTAAGGAATTAACAGAATCTAAGACCAATGCAGCCGAAGCCCATTATCGGGAAGGCTTAACACTTTCAAAAATAGAAGGAATTGATGCTCAGAAAAAAGCAGCCAAAGAATTTAAGGCAGCGATGGGTTTTGTTCCAGAGTACAAAGAAGCTTCTTCTCTGTATGATAAGTCAAGAAAAGCAGGTATAAAGAGATTAGCAATAATCCCTTTTAGGGATAAAAGTGGAAAGATGGGTAAGTATGGTGATCTATCCGGAATGATAGTTGATGATATTGTAAGTAATGTAATGGCTGATCAATCTGCAATGGAATTCTTAGAGATTATTTCTCGTGATCAACTTGAAATGGTTATGCAAGAACAAAAATTAGGATTAACCGGAATAATTGATGATAATACAGCAGTAGAAGTTGGTAAAGTACTTGGTCTCCACGAAATACTCACAGGCAAAATAACTCAGATAATCTATACACCTGAGAGAACAGTTAGTAAAAATGTGAGACAGAAGGGGAGAGCAGTCGTAGGTGAAGAGAAATACGTGGATAAAAAGGGGAAAACCCGCACCAGAAATGTATATGGAGACGTATATGCAAACGTAACAATTTATACTAGAACAACAGGATCTAAAATATCTGGATCATATAAAATTATTGACATAAAAACAGCTAAATTGAAGAAAAGTGAGTCTTTTACAGGAAATTCTAACTTCAAACATGAATGGGCTAAATTTTCAGGTGATGAAAGAGCATTGGACCGTGAAACAAGAAATCTTGCCAGTAATACAGAAAATCCAGCTCCAGTAGAAGACGAAATGATTAATAAAGCGGCAAAGAATTTGTCATATTCATTATCAGGTAAATTAAAAGAATATACTAGATAGCGCTTATATGTAATAATTCAGTTGTTGACTACTACTCTTATTATGATTGATTACTAGCACCAAGTGGATACAGCAGCAAGTTTGATACTTGTGATTGTTTAGGTATTTGAATGTGAGATTTCTTGGCGAGTATAGAAATCTCACATTATTTTTAAATTCCTATTTCATAAAAAGGAAGGATATTATGAAAAAGCATTTATTAATTGCAGGCATAGCTATCATTTGGATAGCCACAGCCCAAAAAGTAGAGGCAGGATTTCTAAAACCTGTCAGGTCTTAGAAAACAAAATAAGAGAAGTGTTAAATGAAAGCAAAGGATAACGATGAAAAATCCAATTTTTTTTTGTTGGCTACTTATCATCTCCCTATTTATCCCAAAACTCTACGCTCAAACTTTCACTGAAATCAATGCAGGGCTGACAGGAGTTTATGGCAGTTCCGTTGCATGGGGGGATTATGACAACGACGGCGATCTCGATATATTGCTCACGGGATGGACAGGCAGTACTTCTGTTTCCAAGGTTTACCGCAATAACGGAAACAACTCCTTCACGGAGCAGACGGGAATCAGTTTAATGGGAATTTATTTCAGCTCCGTAGCCTGGGGCGATTATGACAACGACGGCAATCTCGATATCTTGCTCACAGGACAGACAGGTAGTACTTCTATTTCCAGGATTTACCGCAATAACGGAAACAACTCCTTCACGGAGCAGACGGGAATCAGTTTAACGGGAGTTTATTACAGTTCCGTAGCCTGGGGCGATTACGACAACGATGGTGATCTCGATATCTTGCTCACGGGATTTTCAAGTTATGGCTCCAAGATTTACCGCAATAACGGTGATAACTCATTCACGGAGCAGACGGGAATCTGGTTAACAAGCGTTCGTGAGAGTTCTGTTGCATGGGGTGATTATGACAACGATGGTGATCTCGATATCTTGCTCACGGGGAATGCAGGTTATAGTGAAAAAATATATGTTTCCAAGATTTACCGCAATAACGGCGACAACTCCTTCTCGGAGCAGACAGGAATCAGTTTAGAGGGAGTTTCTAACAGTTCCGTAGCCTGGGGTGATTACGACAACGATGGCGATCTCGATATCTTACTTACGGGAGAATCTAGTATGGGTTCTATTTCCAAGATTTATTCCAATAACGGCGATAACTCATTCACGGAGCAGACGGGAATCAGTTTAACGGGAGTTTCTAACAGTTCCACTGCATGGGGCGATTACGACAGCGACGGCGATCTCGATATCTTGCTCACAGGGTACACAGGTAGTGCGAAGGTATCCAAGATTTACCGCAATAACGGCGACAACTCATTCACGGAACAGACGGGAATCAGTTTGACAGGCGTTCGTGAGAGTTCTGTTGCATGGGGTGATTATGACAACGACGGCGATCTCGACATCCTGCTCACAGGATCTGGTTTTTCTAAGATTTACAACAATAACAATCTAACTCCGAATTCCGTACCATCCGCTCCATCAGGATTGATTGCATCTACGACAGGGTCTGGTATTACATTTTATTGGGATAAATCCTCTGACACCGAAACTCCTCAGAAAGGTTTGACCTATAATCTATATATAGGTACTTCTTCAAGCAGTGGACAAGTCAAATCCCCCATGACTAATATCAGCGACGGCTATCGGCGGATTGTTCAGTTAGGAAATGTCAATCACAATAATTCATGGACGATTAAGAACCTGCCCGCTGGCATTTACTATTGGAGTGCTCAGGCTATAGATAACAGCTTTGCAGGTTCCCCTTTCGCTATTGAAGAAACGTTTGATATTTTTATCACAGTCCAGTCTCCAAATGGAGGTGAAAACTGGTTTGCAGGAATCAATCAGAATATTAAATGGAGCAGTTATGACGTACAGAATGTAAAAATTGAATACACCACAAATGGAACGGATTGGGTAACCATTGTGGAATCAACGCCCGCGGCGATGGGAAGTTATTTATGGAAGGTACCTAATACGCCATCCACCCAATGTAAAATCCGGATCAGTGATGTCGCCAATCCTAATGTCTGTGACATAAGCGATGGGGGTTTTACGATTTACTTTGAGCAATTCACGGCGCAGACAGGAATCGATTTAACGGGAGTTTGTTACAGTTCTGTAGCCTGGGGCGATTACGACAACGATGGCGATCTCGATATCTTTATTACTGGAACTTCAAGTAGTGGTTCTGTTTCAAAGATTTACCGCAATAATGGTGACAACTCCTTCACGGAGCAGACGGGAATAAGGATTGGATACGGTCCTGTAGCCTGGGGCGATTATGACAACGACGGCGATCTCGATATCTTGCAAACAGGTTTTGGTTATTCCAAGATTTACCGCAATAACGGTAATAGCTCATTCACGGAGCAGACGGGAATAAGTTTAACAGGAGTTAGCAGCAGTTCCGTTGCCTGGGGCGATTACGACAACGATGGCGATCTCGATATCTTGCTCACAGGGCTAGTCACAGGGCTAGATCATGATTGGAATGACATTTCCAAGATTTACCGTAATAACGGCAATAATTCATTTACGGAGCAGACGGGAATCAATTTAACTGGAGTTTCTTATAGTTCCGTTGCCTGGGGCGATTACGACAATGATGGCGATCTCGATATCTTTATTACTGGAACTTCAAGTAGTGGTTCTGTTTCAAAGATTTACCGCAATAACGGCGATAATTCATTCACTGAGCAGACGGGAATCAATTTAACTGGAGTTTCTTTTCGTTCCGTTGCCTGGGGTGATTATGATAACGATGGTTACCTCGATATCTTGCTTACTGGTTCTGGTTGGTCTAAGATTTACCGCAACAACGGCAATAATTCATTCACTGAGCAGACGGGAATCAATTTAACTGGAGTTTCTTATGGTTCCGTTGCCTGGGGCGATTATAACAATGACGGATATCTCGATATCTTACTTACAGGATACTGTTACAGAGATGATGCTAATATTGATTTTGTATCCAAAATTTATCGCAATAATAGAGACAATTCATTCACAGAGCAAACAGGAATTAATTTAACAAATGTTAAATTTAGTTCCGTAGCCTGGGGCGATTATGACAACGATGGCGATCTCGATATCTTGCTTACCGGATTAGGTGGTCCTTGCTATTATGTTTCCAAGATTTATCGCAACAACAACCTGAATCCGAATTCCGTCCCAGCCGCGCCATCCGGATTGACTGCTTCTGCGACAGGTTCTGATGTTACCTTTAGTTGGGATAAATCCTCTGACACTGAAACCCCTCAGAACGGTTTAACCTATAATCTTCGTATTGGCACAATGCCAGGCGGAAATGAAGTAATGTCTGCGCATTCGGATATTTCAAGTGGGTATCGCCGAATTGTGTCTCTAGGTAATAGCCAAAAGCGAAAAAGATGGACAATCAAGAATTTGCCTGAGGACATATATTACTGTTCTGTTCAGGCGATTGACGGCGCTTATGCTGGTTCTGTTTTTGCAGAAGAACAAAGTTTTATTATCGATGCTCCTCCTACTGTGCCTCAAAATCTTACCGCTATAGCGGGAAATCATAAAATAACCCTTAGATGGAGTCTAAATACAGAGCCAGACATGCATAAATATAATATATACCGGGATACATCCTCTCCTGCCATAACGCTTGTTGATAGCGTTGTCAGCTCTTCACCACCGGATACATTTTATGTGAACACAGGCTTGACCAACGGGCAGATTTATTTTTATAGGATTACAGCGGTGGATAGTGCTTTGAATGAGAGTGTGTATTCGGATGAGATAAGTGCTACCCCGAATGGACCGCCTATCTGGTCAGATATTCCAGATACAAAATTTGAAGAAGACGATTCTTTAATAATTGATTTAGATGATTATGTTTCCGATGATAGTGATCCGTACAGTACTTTAACGATAACAATATCGGGTGGTGACAAGATCACCGCAGTTATTGATAGCCAAACACATATTGTAAAGTTTTCGACTGATCCAGATTCAAGCGGATTTTTTGAGCAGTTTGTTCTCACCGCAACTGATACAGGTAGATTATTTGCTACTGATACAATCTATATCAGTGTTATGCCAGTAAATGATCCACCTGAGATTACAACAACAGAACTACCAGACGCTGCAGAGGATCAGGAGTATAGTTTTGAGATAGAAGCAAGCGATGTTGATCTGGTTTGCGGAGATCACCTTACATACAGTTTAACGATCTCTCCAGAAGGTATGACAATTAACGGCAGTAATGGAGAGATAAGTTGGTTACCTAATAATGATGATGTGGGGGATACTACTGTAACCGTAGTGGTGACTGATGACAGCAGTGCCACGGATATGAAGACCTATACTCTAATTGTGATAAATGTAAATGATCCACCGATTTTATCTGCGATTCCTGATACAAGTTTCTATGAAGACAACCGGTTAATTATTTCTAAATCTTTTTTCTATACATATGTCGACGATCCTGATAATGCTGATAGCACTTTAACTTTCGCGTTTAGTAACACAGATTATATCAATGTCAATGCTTCCGGAGATTCTTTACTATTATATGCTCAAACAAACTGGTATGGAGTTGACAAAATAGATGTTATTGTTAGCGATGGAAGTTTAAGTGACACCACTTCATGGAGAATAACAGTAAATCCGGTGAATGATGCGCCGGTAATTACTTCTGCTGATAGTGTATCTGCTACTGAGGATATACACTTTAAATATATTGCTACCGCAAGCGATATTGAAGATTCTTTTATCAATTTTACCTTTGAAAATTTACCTTGCTGGTTATCAGCAGATGCTGATTCAGTGTATGGTACTCCGTATGAAGGAATAAAAGATACATCTTTTGTTGTAATAGCAAGTGATGGTGAATTAAACGATACCATGACGGTTTTTTTAGAGGTAATTCCTGTTAATGATCCGCCGCTGGCATATTCCTATTCAGATACGCTGGATGAAGATCAGTCTTTAATAATTACCTTTGAGGGAGAAGATGTAGATGGTGATACATTTACCTTTTCTGTTTTGGACAGTACTGATTATGGAGTGCTTACAGGCTTGGTCCCTGATGTGACCTATATCCCGGATGCAGATTATTTTGGGACGGATGAGTTGGCATTTACCATAACAGATATCCATGGCGCTCAAGATACCGGTATTGTATCTATTCTGATATTAGCAATCAATGATGCCCCAATTGCAGTATATAGAGAGGATCATGTGAAGGAAGAAACGGTATTAAATCTTACATTAATAGCCACTGATGTCGATGATAATGAGTTAAGCTACACTGTACTTGACAGTACACTTCATGGCATTTTAAGCGGTTCAGCACCCAACTTAAATTACATGCCTGATGATGATTATAACGGCTTTGACAGTTTGACATTTATGGTTAGTGATGGCAATTTACGTGATACGGGTAAGTTCAAAATAGAGATAATTCCTATTAATGATCCGCCAATAATTTCTAGTATACCCGATACAAGCTTTAATGAAGATGAGCAACTGAAATTTTCTATATCATATTTTTATGACTTTGTTTATGATCCTGATAATGCTGATAGTACTTTTACATGGTCATTTTCCGATACAGACTATGTATATGTTACAATGGATAGAGATTCCGTTACCCTAAGCTCTCAAACAAATTGGTTTGGAAAAGATTCTTTATTTACAATAGTTAGTGATGGTGAATTTTCTGATAAAGCTTCCTTTTTGATTACTGTCTATCCTGTCAATGATGCACCTATTATTACTTCTGCTGATAGTGTATCTGCTACTGAAGACATATACTTTAAATACCTTGCTACTGCAAGTGATATTGAAGATTCTTTTATCAATTTTACCTTTGAAAATTTACCTTGCTGGTTATCAGCAGATGCTGATTCAGTGTATGGTACTCCGTCTGAAGGAATAAAAGATACATCTTTTGTTGTAATAGCAAGTGATGGTGAATTAAACGATACCATGACGGTTTTTTTAGAGGTAATTCCTGTTAATGATCCGCCAATAATTTCTAGTATACCCGATACAAGCTTTAATGAAGATGATCAATTGAAATTTTCTATATCATATTTTTATGACTTTGTTTATGATCCTGATAATGCTGATAGTACTTTTACATGGTCATTTTCCGATACAGACTATGTATATGTTACAATGGATGAAGATTCCGTTACCTTAAGTTCCCAAATAGATTGGTTTGGAAAAGATTCTTTATTTACAATAGTTAGTGATGGCGAATTTTCTGATAAAGCTTCCTTTTTGATTACTGTCTATCCTGTTAATGATGCACCATATTTCACCGAGTTAATGCCGGATTCCATGTCGTTTGGTTCAAATGTTCGCGATACACTTCTATTAACAGAGTTGGCTTCAGATGTTGACAATCCGGATACAAGCTTAGTATGGTCTTATATTCACAGCAGTTTTGTTTCATGTGATATTAATGACACATTAAACAGCGCTGTTTTTTGGGTAGAAGAAAATATGTCGGGTCAAGATACAATTGTTCTGAGTGTTTTCGACGGAGAACTCGCTGTTTACGACTCTCTTATTGTAATTGTGAACACGGTTACGAAGATAGATTATTTAATGAATCAAATACCAAAAGAATATTCATTAAAACAAAACTATCCGAATCCATTTAATCCCGTGACAAATATCCTATACGGGATTCCGAAACAAAGCCATGTAAACATAAAAATATATAATTTACTTGGTAGAGAAGTGAAAACGCTTGTTAATCAAGATCAGGAGGCAAAGTACTACAAAATCCTATGGGATGCGAAGAACAATTTTGGAAATAATGTTTCGAGTGGGATGTACTTTTGTAGAATTATAGCTGAATCAGATAATCGTGTTTTTACGAAGACGAAAAAATTACTTCTTTTGCGATGAATATTGAATAAAAAAATGCTAACAATTGCCTGGAGATAACTCGGTGAGCTGTTCGGTGATTTTGAGATTTTCGATTTTTCAAAAGGAATTTGAAAGTTGAAAGATAATCGCTTCGCTTCGTCTATTTTTCGGTGGCTGATACCTTGCCCGTTAGGCAGTTAAAATCATAAAATATTTGGAGGAATTGTGATGAGAAAAAGAAGTTTAATTTTTAAAACAATCTTTCTTATTTCTATAGTCATTTTAATTATTTCAGTTTTCGAATGTGATGAAACAAATGAAGGTAATGAAAAAGAACAGCTTGAAATAGGAAAAGTGTATACTCCCCAAAATGACTATTTGGTCATAGTGTGCATTGAGGCTAGGTACCGTGAGGAATCTGGTAATTACCGCGGTGATTTATGGATTAGTATATATGACACTGATTCAAATTTTGTTGAGGATGCATTAGTTGAAATCAATTCAGTTGTAATACCATATATTGAAGATTCATATGAAGACACTAGCAATGGACTAAATTTTAATCCTGGTACTGAATATTTTTTAACCATTACGATTGGCACGGAAATAATTGCTGAAGGATTAGCTATTGTACCAATCTCACCCAATATAACTTATCCTTCTTCTGGTTACACTCATACTGTAAATCAACAATTGAATGTTGAATATGATGATATTCAAAATACTACTTCAGCTTCAATTGAAATATATTGCGATTGTTCTGGGTATCCAGAATATAATGATTGTCAGTATGTTGATGAAATAAATTCTTTCCCTTCTGGCACTTATACGATTCCTTCTAATTATTTCATTCAACCTTGTGAATACTGTGCCATTGATATTTTTCCAATTTCAGGTTTAGAATCTGGATTCGTAATGGGAGAGATGGGAATAGAATCTTTAGTCGAAGGTGAAATGGAATTAAATGCTGGTTACAATATTCGTGGACCCAAAGGGGCGTTTTTTGTAACAAGTGAAGGAATAAATTCCAGTGTTTCAATCTCTGTAGAAAATTAAAATATTTATTATTTCTAAAATTGAATATGCTAATAAATATTTGATGAATTGCCTAACAAAGTATGCAGCCAACAGAAAAAGCTGTTTGATGATTTCAGAATTTGAGACTTTGCAAGATGTTTACTAAAAACCAGTCGTCTCGCTTCGTTTATTTTTCGGTGGCTGATACCTGGCGTTAGACTTATAAAAATAACTAAAATAAAGGAGAGGTCATGCGTTACTCAACAATTTTCATTTTTGCATTTTTGATTGTATTGTTTGTCATCGGATGTGATAATCCTACAGAATCAGAAGAAAATTCAATTTTTGGTAAATGGATACCTATTAAAACTGAATACTATGATGGTGAAAAATATATTATAAAGAAGTCATATGATCCAAGTTTTGATAATTATTATCACGCAGAAATTTATGAAATAACTCAAGAAAAAATGTTTGTTTATGAAAACTATCATGGTCTTGAATACAAATGTGATCATCCATGGGATTTAACTTTCACAGATGACATGATTACTTATAGTGATGAATATTATGAAGATGGCGAAACTTATACAGTATCATTTAATGATTATTACTATTTTGATGGTAACAGGCTTGTTTTTAAAGATACATGTGAAAATATTGACGAATATGGAACATATATATGGTACCATGAAAAATACAAAGGTGATTTTCCACCAGATAGTTGGACAACAGAATTAGAGAACGATGGCTTTGAACCCGATAATGATGTACAGAATTCTAATTCCATTACAGTAGGAGGAAATTATCAAAAACATGTTATAACTTCTGGCGATATAGACTGGTTTAAATTTCAGGCAAATCCTAATAATACCTATATGATAAAAATATTAGGGCATATGGATAATGTTCTGACATTGTATGACAAAGATGGTGAAAGTGAGATTGCAGAAGATGATGATAATTATTGGAACATTGATGTTTCCGGTAATGTTGAATCCGTTTTAGTTTGGGATTGTGAATCTTCGGGGACATATTATTTTGAAGTAACTGGTTATAGTGATGAGAATGAAGGTTACTATTCTGCCGAGGTTACTCTGACTGATATTGAATCTCCACTGTCGAAGTTAGGGAAGAATATCGAAAATAAAAATAATAATAAAACACACACGAGATTTCATAACATAATCCGTCGATAAAAATGGTCTAACGAATCTGATTCGCACCTGACGCCATGGCGGTAACATCGATAACGGCGTCAGCGTGCAAGCAGGGGTTGGACTTGGCCGCGATCTCTTACATTATATCTGGAATTTGCACGGCTTTGAATTATTCTGATAATCAGTGATAAGCGGGTGAAATGTTCAGATCATCGTAGCATTTTTGATCATAAGCATCAACCGTGCGTTGGGAATATCCGTGCAACTGCATGTCTTCAATGAAACGTTTTCTGAGAAATGTCATGATATACCTCCTTATTTTTTACATTACTTTAACACTTAATTAGTATATTTAAGGAGATATATTTATGACCGGAATAATTGAGAGTTTTTTATGGAATTGATGTAATAAGGGAAGGCTGTCCGGCCGCCATCGGGCTTAGTTCAACATTCGCCTGGAGACGAACCCAGATAGCGACTCAGACTTGGAAAATTTTGGAGCCTCAAACAATGGTTTTATTTTAGGGCTATAGAAAATTGCTTCAAAATCTG
>Ga0307991_1002860_pt1 | contig 11490 bp, 8 predicted proteins | sample EllFjometagen131_FD_203146 | JGI IMG/M metagenome (GOLD analysis project Ga0307991, IMG submission 203146) | Marine microbial communities from Ellis Fjord, Antarctic Ocean - #131 | ecosystem: Environmental > Aquatic > Marine > Unclassified | place: Southern Ocean | collected 2014-10-08 | reverse complement strand
ATTGTGCCCTTATGTTTTAGTTGTCTAACACCATGCTTAATAGAGTTTTCAACTATTGTTTGTAACAACATTGGTGGGATAAGGGTGGTTTCGGGATCTATTTGTTTGTCAATTACAACAACATAATTAAATAGCTCATCAAAACGCATATTTTCGAGGCTAACATAATGCTGTAAGTAATTAAGTACTTCGCTCAAACTAACAAACTTTTTATCAACAAACTCAAGTGTTGTTCTAATAATCTTAGAAAATGAACTTAAATAAGTAAGAGCCTCATCCACATCATTATCAAGAATATAGCTTTGTATGGAATTTATGGAATTGAAAAGAAAATGAGGGTTCATTTGAGACTGAAGTGCCTTTGTTTCTAACTCTGAAATTTTTTGCATTATATCCCTTTTGCTCTTTTCCTTCTTTTTTATACTCCTTAATCTAATCTTATAGAATAGTACAAAAAAAGTAATTACTAAAGTAGCTAGTAATAAATAAAACCATATTTGCTGATACCAGTGTTTAAGTATTATAAATTTAAATTCGGTAGGTTCAGTATAAAGACTTGAAAGCTCATTTTTACTTTTTACAATAAACGTGTATTCGCCTGGATTAAGAAAAGGATATATTACAAATTTTTTATCAGATGGACCAACCCAGTCTTTGTCAATGCCTTTGAGTTTATAGTAATAATTATCTGCCTTTGGGTTATTATAGTTAAGCGTATTAAAATAAATACTTATGTTATTTTGATCAGGATTTAATTTTGGTGTTCCCAATGGCAAACCCGACCATGTGTTAATATTGCCAGTTTGTTCCCAATCATAATCTTTATTAAATAATTCAACTTTTTGGATAACTGTGGTAAGAGGCTTATATTTAATGTCAACAAACAAATCAGTTACTATTTTTACTAAACCATTATCGGTTGCCAGCCATATATTACCGGTTTTGTCAACAACCGAATTATTAACAACTTGAACAGAATAACCTTCGCTTTCAGTAAATAATTGGTAGTTTGATTTTCTATTTTTTATATCCTCAATTTTATAAACTCGTAATCCATCAGAATAGCCTGCAAAAAGCATATTTTTAGAAATCTTAATCCATTGAACGGAATTACTATGTTCATCATGTTTAATTTCAAAATTTTTTTCTCGGGTTTCAGGAGTCAGTATCTCAATTCGTCCATCGCTACCTCCAAGGATAGCATATCCTTCACCATCAAAACAAATGTCGTTAACTATTCTATTTATGGTGGAATCTTCAGCAGTAATTGTTCGTAATCTTCCATTTTTATACATAAAAACACCTGATATTCTGCCACATGCCCATATTTCATCCTTGTAATTACATAGTTTTTTCGAATAAATGTGTTGTAAACTATCATTATATTCGATTAAGTTATTTGATTTTTTAAAGTTTATGTATTTATTTAAACTATAAGACCACTCACTACAAATAAATAAAGTATCTGCATCATTAAATATAAAATCATTGTGAGTACCATATCTTTGAAATATCGTAGGGTTAATTTTATTATGAGGTATATTAAAAAAGCCCAGGTTATTAATAGCTACCCATATTTTATCATTATTATCAATTTCGATATCATTAAAATGAGTAATTCTATTTTCATATAACTCATTTAGGTTCTTAATCCTATTTTTAGGATCTTCAGAAGAATTTAAACTAATTTCGTTGTTAAGCCTTAGTCCATAAAAGAAATTTAGCTTTTTTTTCGTGTAAGAATCTGAATCCCATTTAATCAAAAGGCTGTCAGTAATAAACCAAATATTATTATTAGCATCAATCTCGATGTCTGTTGTAGATAGCTGTTTTTCACCAAAATATGAAGGAGGATAATATTCAAAATATTGTAGAGGAATTTTATAAAGACCTTTATCAAGTGTTCCATAAAAAATCAAATTTTGGTTTTTCTCCAAAAAAGTGGCCCAACCAAGGATTGAATTAATATTATATGCATTATTTAGCCTTATGGGATTGTCATTTTTTAAGATAAATAAACCTCCTGGTGGTGAGATACCTCCTCCATTCCATGAAGCAGCCCAAATATCTCCCAAACAATCTTCTGTAATACCAAAAACTTGACCGATACCTGGTATTTCATTTACGCCGGAGTTATCGAGTTTAATTATTCCCTCCCTAGCCCATCCAAAATAATTATCACCATTTTTTGATTTAAAAACGGAACTAATTCCGTATTTGCTATTGTTTTGATAATCCCTCTTAATAGTTGGCGTTTTGTTTTCAAAAGATATTTTATTATTTCGAGTGTAAAAATCATAGTATTCTATACAACTATCCTCTTCTAAAATTCCAGTAATGATAACCTCTTTTTTAAGAGCTCCATTTTCAGCACTAAAATTATAGAATATTGAATCTTTTAATACCGAAATTGCCTTATTTGTTCCAATTGCTAGGCAATTATTAACAGCGCTGTATTTTACTATTCTAACTGAATTATCTACCAATCCATCTTTTTTAGTATAGCTAGTAAAATTTTGCCCATCAAATTTGGAAATGCCCGCACCAAAACATGCAAACCACAAATTACCAATATTATCCTCATCAATACACCAAACTTTATTTCCGGCCAAACCATCAAGAGTATTATACGTGTTGAAAGTTTTACCATCCCAACTACTCACGCCTGCATCAGTACCTATCCACATGTAGCCCCTGCTATCTTTAAATATTGAGCGAATTGCATTATCAGGCAAACCTTCTCTTGAAGTAATTTGTTCGCTGTAATAATTTTGCGCACTACATGGCAAATAGGTAATAAATAACAGTATGGTTATAAGTAATTTCAAGCTAGATTATTGATTTGTTTCATTAAAACTATTGTTTGTTAAAGCTGCTGTAAATTCCTCTATTCGCCTGTTTGCCACATTGAGTTGAGTGCCATTATCCAATATAACTTTGTGTCCATCATTCCTTATATATTTCTCCACATAATTTAAATTAACAAGGTAAGTTTTATGAATGCGAAAAAACACACTTGAAGGTAGAAGATCTTCAATAATTTTTAATGTTTTAGAAACAATAATTTGCTCATCATTTACCAAATGAATTTTTGTGTAATTCTGATCTCCTTTACAATATATTATCTCATTTATTTTCTTCATCTCGTATCCCGATAAAGTAGGAAGTGCTACCTTGCTTTTGATTGCGTTACCCATATTCATATTCGACAGTAAAATTTCTATCCTCTCTTGCTGTGTTTTTAGTTTGCTATGATGCTCAAATTTTTTAATTGTGGCTGCCAGATCAACTATATTAATAGGTTTAAGTATATAATCGAGTGCTGAATGTTTAATGGCCTCAATTGCATATTTATTGAATGCTGTTGTGAATATTACATCAAAATCTAGTTTCTCAAAATACTCAAAAAGTTTAAACCCGTTTTCTCCCGGCATTTCAATATCCAAAAAAACAATATCAGGGTTAAATTTATGAATGGCAGCAACACCTTCTTTTACTGATTCAGAATCAGCAACAACATTAATTTTATCGCTATAATATCTGTCAATAATTTTTTTGAATGCTTCACGGGCTTTCCGCTCATCATCTATTATTATGCATGTTATCATTTCAAACCATTTTTTTAGTAAAAGTACACATTTGGATCGTTCAAAAAAATAGTTAATTATTTAAAGGGGGAAATATTAAATTAGCGTATGGTTTTGGGAGATGAACGTTTAATTAACTTTTAACTTTGACAGGGTTCAAAACCCTGTCAGAGTTAAAAAGGTTATTAATTTAATTTGTACATTTGAAATTTAAATGAAGTTAGTATCAAACAAAGGTGCTTTTAAGTAAGAAAAAAATGCAGAAACCTGAAACATTACAGCCAGGAAACTTTTACCACATATATAATCGTGGTATTAACAGTTGTAATATATTTACTGAAGATAGAAACTATGGTTATTTTCTAAAACTGTATGAAAAATATATATTTCAAATAGCAGATACATTTGCTTGGGTATTGATGCCGAATCATTTTCATTTTTTGGTGAGGATAAAAAATATCAATAATAACTCTGACAGGGTTTTGAACCCTGTCAGAGTTATTAAACCAAATAAAAAGACCACTCCGTCATTACAATTTTCAAAATTGTTCAACGCTTATGCACAAGCATTTAACAAACAAGAAGAACGCCATGGTGCTCTGTTTGAAAGACCCTTTAAAAGAAAGTTAGTAGAAGATGAAGACTATTTGAGGGATTTGATATTATACATCCATAATAATCCAGTGCGTCATGGATTTTGTAAAAAACCTGAGCAATACCCATGGAGTAGTTACCATAGCTGTATTTCAGAAAAGTCTACCAAATTACAACGAAAATCAGTAAATAGTTGGTTTGATGATATTTCCAATTTTAAGTTTGTGCATAATGAGATTGCAGATTTAGTGCAATTTGATGAATGGGATTAGTTTTTTAATCCTAATCCATCATCCCTGACAGGGTTTTGAACCCTGTCAGGGGTGATGGATTATAAATTTCTCCAAACCCAAATACCGTTTAACCACCAAATGTAAACGTTTATTTATATTATATGCCGTTAAATAATTAAAGATTGTAGGTGCTATGTTTTTAACAATCTTTGTAATCAAATTAATCATTGTGAATAGAAAAAAGACCATAACACAGCAAAGTAATATTAGCATCAAGCCACATGCCGAATACGTATGCCCAAATTGTGGTTATGTTTCGTTTCGAGTAATAGAGTGCCCTATTTGTGGTAAGATGCTAATTAAAAAACATGGAGGGCATTAACTTAAGTGGGTTTGCTATTAATTCATCAATTAAGTTAATTGGTAATAATTTATAATATGAAATTCAATTATTTTCAAGGATGGTTTTAGGTAGTTTTCTTTTTGTTGGTTTCATTCTCCATGTTTGGTGGCATCTTTTGTATATCGCATCCATCTTCTTTCCTCACGTTCCATTAAGGCATTAAATTTTTTAGGATGATTAATAGTTACAGTTATTGGCTTATTATTGTATGGGTGCACAAATATCAACTCAACCGCAGCTAAAAACAATCCTTTTCCTTTTAGTAAAGGTCCCTCGCCATATTGCCTGTCGCCTACTATTGGAAATCCTAATTCTGCCATATGAATACGTAATTGATGAGTGCGTCCGGTATGTGGAGTTAGTTTAACAAGCGATAACCATTGCATTTTTAATGAGTGGCAACGTGCAACTGGTTTGTAGCTTGATAGTGCATTTTGATTGTTGATAGGTGTATTTATTTCTCCTGAATTGGGCAAATTACCAGCTACAATTGCGCTATATTTTTTTTGAATCTCATGTTTTTCTAATTGCTGACCAAGTTTCATTATTGCTGATGCAGTTTTAGCAATTAGTAGCAATCCTGATGTTGGCATATCTAATCGGTGAACCGGACGAGCCCATTTTAATGCATCTGGCTCAGATGAATGCTTTATTTTTGCTACCAACGCATTTTGAATTGTGTAATATTTATTACCACTTACCTCGATTCCTGCCGGCTTATTAATAATAGCAATGTGTTCATCTTCAAATATGATATCTAACTTAATATCAAGAGCCTTGGGTGGTTTTAATTCTAAATCAATTAGAGATATTTGTTGATTAGCTATAACCCAGCTTCCTGAATTCCCCGGTATGCCATCAATTAATAATTCTTCTCTTCTAATAATTTTTTTTATGGCGCTGCGTGAAGGCACTGTTTTAATAACTTGTAATGCATAATCCAATAAACGAGTTTTGGGCACTCCTGTTGGTACTGTATGTTGTTCCAGAATAAGCATTCTTGATTATTTTTTCAAATTTCTTTTTTGCTCAAAAAAGGTATTTAACAGTTTGTTACACTCCTTCTCCATTATTCCTCCAATTATTTTTGTTTTAGGATGTGTAATATGGCTACCTAGTTTAGAATACCCTCGTTTTGTATCGTATGCCCCGAAAACAATATTACTAATTTGAGTCCATGATGAAGCCCCGGCACACATGGTACAAGGCTCGAGGGTTACATATAATGTGCAGTTGCGAAGATATTTACCCCCAATGTAATCGGAAGCTGATGTGAAAGCTTGCATTTCGGCGTGGGCTGTTACATCAACTAGGGTTTCGGTTAAATTATGGGCACGTGCAATTATCTGATTATCAAATGTAATTATAGCACCAACAGGAACCTCACCTCTATCAAAGGCCATTTGCGCCTCTTTTAGAGCTTCTTTCATAAAATATTCATCGGTATGTATTGATAGCATATTTAGTAATTATTAGGACGACTTTTGTTCATAGAATATATCTATATATTTACATTGTAAGGTGATTTATTTTTCTTAATTGCCACCCCTACCCATAATACTAAAGCAGCAACAATAAAAGCCGGAATAAATGATGATTTCGCAGAAAATTGTTCAGGATACATTATTCCCCAGGTAAAAAGTACAATATTAACTGCAAATCCAAGAAGTATACTTGCCAATGCTGCTTTACGATACTTAAATGCATTTTTTGATAATAAAGCAAATAAGGTGATTGGCACAAACAGGGCGATGGTTGAAATTCCAACAATCATTAAATCAACAATATATGGAAAAACCAACGCAACAAATAATGCAATTATTCCGAAAACAATGGTAGTATATCTTATGTTTGAGTACATATTACCAATTTTCTTTGTTTTTTTCCAGCCGGCAAAATCTTTTACTGCTGAAATTGAAATAATATTTAAAAAACTGTCGCCTGACGACATAAGTGCGGAAAGTAAGCCCACAATTGCAAATCCAAAAATAAATCCACTACTATGATTGTTGATAAAAATATATGCAACATCTTTTGGGTCAACAGTTTCTTCGGATATAATTCTAATAGACATCCCAACCAGTGGGAAAATAATATAAAAAGGTAGCATTCCTAAACCAGAAATTATACTTACTTTTTTTGCAGTTTTTTCATTCTTTGCAGCAAGTATGCGTTGCCAAATATCCATACGAACTAATACCGACCATGATAAAAAAAGAGGTAGGGCAATTAAAAATATCCAACCATAATAAGACCCATTAAGCATTTCGGTGGGTAGTTCGTTAAGACGGCTAAAGAAAGCTGTATCATTAACAATTCCGGGAATAAATATTAGTACAATCATTATTATTATGGCAATAAACTGAATCATATCAGTAATTATTACACCAGATAAACCTGCTATTGCCGTATATACAATAACAATTACTGCGGATATAATTGCCGCAGTGGTATAACCTATTTCAAAAGAAAATTTGAGTAAACTTGCCATGGCCACAAATTGAGCAGCAAGTAGAAAGAAGAAAATAAATATGTTTACTCCACTTACTGTTGCTGAGAACACCTTTGCAAAACCTGGATTATCATCAGATGTATAGCTATGGTTGAGAAAATGTGGCAAGCTGTATATTTTGTTGATGGCTCCCAGAGTTCTAATTTTTCCTGCAAAAAAGAACATTATCATAAAGCCAATTACATATGCAATTCCAATCCCTACAGCTGCTAACCCCGATTCGTAACCCATTGCCATTAAGCCAATTGAAGTTCCACCACCAACAAAAGTTGCAAGTACAGTAAAAACAAGAGGAAGTGTTTTGGTGTTGCGATTATTTACAAGGTATTGTTCTAAATTAGAAGTTTTAAGATGGCGTAACGATAATATTATTACTACCACTAAGTATAGTACTATCCAAAATATTAACCAATTCATAGTCGCATTTTAAGTGAATCTTATTTTAATATATTCATTAACTTCTTTCAGAGAATTAATTTCTTGAGACGCATTTCCAGAGCGAACATAAAACTTTTCTATTTCCTGCCCTTGTTTATTTTTCGACTTTAAGAACACAGGGTTTTCTGATGCTTTTATTTGAATTGAGCAAATGGTTTTGTTATCAAAAATATGAAATTCCATAAGGATATTTTCATTTGAAAATGCTATACCATATTGGTTATTAATAAGTTTGCGCGAATGTAGTTCGAAATAATCAGCATCTTGTTTTTTAAGAGTGCTAAAATCTTTTTCGAGACCTAATATTTTTAAGTCATCGCTAACTCCAATAAATAATATTCCGCCTTTGGCATTAGCAAAAGCAGCTACACTTTTTAGTATTACAAACTCCAAAATTTTATTTACTTTTTCTTCTCTATAATCCCATCTAATTGAAGATTTAAATTCAACATATTCAGTTTCTCCGGCATCAATTAATTCTTTAACCTTAGGGTTTGCTAGAGCTATAAGTTCATTATTTTTTGTTGAGGAATTACTACTTTTCTTTTTTATAAAAAGAACAAAGGCAAAAATTAAAGTGATAATAAAAAGGCTAATTGATATGTATAAATAAATTAGTTCTCGGCGTTTTTCAGTTTCTGCAAGATCGGTTGCTGAAATTGTAACAGCAAATCCAACTACGCCTGTACTAGGTTCAATATTATCAATATGCGACCAAAATATTTGATTAAATTGCTCAAAAGAGTATGAATGAGATGTCATATTTTGGTTTTTGCTCCATGAATCCACAATTTCAATAATTTTTGGCTTTAATGCATTATATCTGGAAACTACTGCTGTATCAGATGTTATAATGGGAGTAACAATTGTGTTATTTGATGTGATAATAGAAACCAAAGGGTTTTCAAACTTAAGTACCGAAACAAAATTATTACTCATCTCTTTCGTGCTAAAGATTAATCCGGCAATTATTTTATCGCCATCATTATTAGTAGTTTTAAAAATGTTAGTTAATAAATCTCCTTTATCGGATAATTGACTTTTAGATGTTTTCCAAATAAACTTATTGTTTTGGAGCTGATTATTTATTTCAACCAATCTTAAATCATCTGGAAAAAAATTATATGTATCAGTCCATTCACTAACAACATCCAGCTTGTTATTAAGTCGGCTCCAGTTAACAACACTATCTGCCAAGTTTAAATCGTAAGTCATTGCCCATGTTGAGTTATCACGATATATGATATAGCTAAAATTATTGTGTACTAAAATTACACCTTTAAGATACTTATCTTTCAGTATCATTTTTGAAAAAAACACATTAAGATTTGTGCTCTTAAATTGTTTTCCGTCAGCCTTTTGTATGTTTGAGTTTAATTCATTAATTGATTCTGATGCAGAAACGAGAAAATCATTTAAGCTCACTTTAAAAGTACCTGATGCTTTTGATATTATTTCATCGGAAAAAGTATTTTCTTTACTTTTCATCCAATAAATAAATAAACTAGCGATGGTAATTATTATTAAAAAACCTGTAATTAGGATTTTGTTCTTATGCGGCATATTTGAATATTATTTAGATTTCAAAAATAGGATATTTAAGGATATACTAGCATCTTACATCTAATATTCGTGTATTTTTTGACAGAAAATAACAAATAACAATTGTCAAATCACAAATAAAACACAAATATCAATAACAATATCAAAAACTACCAGATGTAAAATTGTGTATAGTTTGGAATTTAGTTTTTTTTAAATTGAAATTTATCTGAGTTTTGTTTTATTGCTATTTGAGTTCTCTGGTTTACCCAGATTGGGAGGCTGAAGCATTACATTTTGTAATCGTACAATCTTTATTGTATTTTTGGAATAAAATAATTTTAATATGAATAGTATAAAAAAAGGATTTGCCAGCGATAACTGGTCAGGAGTTTGCCCCGAAATAATGACAGCTTTAAGTGACATAAATAAAGGACATATGTGGGCATATGGTGAAGGAGAAGATGTTGTTTCGGAAGCTGCTTTTAAAAAATTTGAAGAACACTTTGGTGAAGATATAGCTGTGTTTTTTGTGTATAACGGAACTGCTGCAAATGTACTAGGAGTAAATCAGCTTATGAATTCGTATCATGCTATAGTAGCGGCTTCAACAGCACATTTAAATGAAGATGAATGTGGGGCTCCTGAAAAATTTATAGGTGCAAAAATACTAGAAATTGATTCGAAAGATGGTAAAATAACAGCAGATCAGGTTGAGCCATTTTTGCAGAGTGTGGGCTTTCAGCATCACTCACAGCCAAAGGTTATTTCCATATCGCAGGTTACCGAAATGGGAACTGTTTACACTCCTGATGAGATTAGAGTATTGGCAGATTTTGCCCACAATAACAACATGTATTTGCATATGGATGGTGCTCGAATTAGTAATGCAGTGGTTGCTCTTGAAACTGATTTTATGAGTATCACTACTGATGTTGGGGTTGATGTTCTTTCGTTTGGAGGTACAAAAAATGGACTGATGTTTGGTGAAGCAGTGGTTTTCTTTGACAAGAAATTAGCAGAAAATTTTGAATATGCCCGAAAGCAAGGTATGCAATTACACTCGAAAATGCGATTTATTGCAGAACAGTTTAACAGATACTTAACCGATGATTTTTGGAAAGCAAAGGCTACAGTTGCAAATAATATGGCAATTTTTTTAGCTGATGAAATATCAAAAATTCCCCAGCTTATTGTTGCGCAAAAAGTTGAAGCAAATGGTATTTTTGTTTTAATGCCGTCTGATTTAATACCAAAATTACAAGAGCATTTCTTTTTTCATGTTTGGAAGGAAAATCCTGAAGGTGTAAGTAATATGAAAGAAGTTAGGTTGATGTGCTCTTGGGATACAACTCAAAAGGATATTGAAGGGTTTATAGATTTGATTAAGAGTAATCTTGATTTTGTAACTTAATTCAAAATTTGATGAGCAAACCCGTCTGGTTTTTACCAATCAGCCGGGTTGAAATCTCGTTCTAAATACTTGCAGATTTAACAGCGCATTTTAATGTTTATTTGGTATTACTACATTCGGATTGCAAATCCGAATAAGCGAGCGAGTTGTTAAATAAACCAAAAGTAGTTGATTCGGAGCTGTAACCTGCGGTAGTGATTGCAGTGATAGCTTGTTGAAATTGCGATGTAATTTTTGTTAGTAAAGCAAGGCTGACAGAGGAAGCCCTTGCATTACTTTACAAAAATACAATTGGAATAAAACAACTTTAACGGAAAGCACGCCCGACCGCCATTAAAAAAATAAAAACCTTTTAACTTTTACCAAGTGCTGATCTATTTCCATCAACAATTGTTTGAGCTTCGTTGGTGGTTCCTAGCAATATTGCAATCCATTTGGTACTCTCATTTTGCTCAAGTATAATTTTCACAATCATAGTTAGTGGCACTGAGAGAAACATTCCTACTGTGCCAAAAATAAAGCCCCAAAAAATTAATGAGATAAAAACTATAAGGGTAGAAAGACCTAGTCCTTTGCCCATAATTTGGGGTTGAATTACATTGCCAACTATCATGTTTATAGCTATATATGAACCCATTGTCCACATAGTGCCACCAAAACCTAATTGCACCATAGCAAATAATACTGCAGGTACACCGGCAACAATTGATCCGATATTTGGAATAAAATTTAATAAAAATGCCAAAAATGCCCACAAAACTGCATAC
>Ga0307991_1002859_pt1 | contig 11492 bp, 20 predicted proteins | sample EllFjometagen131_FD_203146 | JGI IMG/M metagenome (GOLD analysis project Ga0307991, IMG submission 203146) | Marine microbial communities from Ellis Fjord, Antarctic Ocean - #131 | ecosystem: Environmental > Aquatic > Marine > Unclassified | place: Southern Ocean | collected 2014-10-08 | reverse complement strand
ATTAAGAAAAGAAAGAAATGACAGCATTTGAATTATGTGGAGAATATCATGATGAAACCTTTAAATTAAAAGGTGGGAGCGTTATATGGGAGTCAATTTCATATAACTGGAAGAATGATAAATGCTATATATCCCGCGTCGTTGAAAAGAAAGAAGGTGGTAAGAATTGGTTTTTAGGATTAAATTATATTAGCAGATACATTTCACCTGATACAATAATAAAAATCATTAATCATGAAACCTAATTATATTGAAATTTATAAATTACAGGGTTATTCTAATAAAAGAATTGAGTATGAAATAGTTAAAGAATATCTTTTAGAAGAAGAAGAACTTTTACATCAAGAAATTAGAAAAAATGATAATTTAAAAAATGTACCATCATATGTTATTAATTTAGCAAATAAAAAATTAAAAGAACGACAAGAATTATTTCAAAATTTAAGAAAAAGAATCCAAGATAAAATAAAACAAGAATTATGAAAAACATTCAAAATTTAGAAATACAATATCTTAAAGCAAAAATTGCATATTATAAAGGAAATCCTCTTCTTACAGATACAGAATTTGATGCCATTGAAAAAATTTTAAAGGAAGTAAATTCTAAAGTTGTTAATCAGGTTGGAAGTAAAAGAAAAGATTTTGATTTTCCTCATCCTACTAAAATGTTATCTTTAGCAAAAATTCAAACTGAAGATACAAAGAAAGGAACTAATTACATGGAAGAAGATTTTCAGAAATGGTATCGAAAAAATACACTTAAAACTATTACTGGTGGTGTTTCTCTTATGGTTTCTCCAAAATTTGATGGTAATGCTATTAACATTATTTATCAAGGAACAAAATTAGTTAATATATTAACACGTGGAGATGGATTAACTGGGAAAGATGTAACTGAAAGATTTAGACCTCATGTTTCAAAAGAACTTTCTACTACACCACCAATGAATAATAATCTTCCAGATCTCAATATTACAGAAAATGATGTTATTGAAATACGTGCAGAAGTAGTTATTGATGTTAAACTTTTTAATAAAAAGTATGGTCGTGAGTTTGCAAATCCTCGTAATTATGTTGCTGGAGTAATCGGAAAAGATGATTATGATGAAGTTAAAGTTTCAGAATTAACTATAATTTCTCTTCATTTTCTTGTAAATAGTAAACATGTAAATCAAATATATTTTTCAAGAAATTTATTTTGTGCTAAAGATCAAAATACACTTTTATTTAATGAAAATTATATAGATGTAATTAAATCATATGAAAAATTAAGAGAAAACTATAAATATCAACTTGATGGTGTAGTTATTTCATTTCCAGAAAGTTTAAGAGAAATTCTTGGAGAAAATGAACATGATCCCGAATGGGCAATAGCTATTAAGTTTGTTCCTGAAGAAGCTATTACAGAAGTAATTGGAATAGAATGGGGTGTTGGAAAAACTGGAGAATTAACTCCTGTAATTCTTTTTAAACCTGTTCAATTAGCAGGAACAACTGTTAAAAGAGCATCTGGTTATAATGCAGGATATGTAAATAATCACAAAATAGGAAACGGAACTTTATTAAGTTTACATAAAGCTGGAGACATAATTCCAGAGATTCAAAAAATAATCATAAAAAGTAAATCTCAATTTCCATTGCCTACTATATGTCATTCCTGTGAAAAAAAATTAACTTTCGATGGAATTCATTTAATGTGTAATAACAATTTTTGTCCTGAAAAAATTGCTAAAAAACTTGCATCAGCAGCCAATTCAATAAATATTCAAAGAGTTGGTCTAAAAACTTTTGAAAAATTTGCTCATTATTTTCCAAATTTGTATGAACTTATATTGTGGGTAAGAAAAAAAGGGAGTTCTCATCAAATAGAATGTTATGGGTTTAAATACAAATCACGTTCCCATGAAATCTTTGTTGATGCATTTAAAAATATAAAAACATTAACATATGCCCAAGTAATTGTATTATGTGGATATGATAATGTTGGAAGAAAATTATCAACACAAATAGCAAAGGAATTTTGTGGATTAACCCCAAATTATGTAGGATTAGAAAGAGCCCTTATATTAAAATTAAAGGAACCTCTTAATAAAGGTTATATAAAAAAGGCTATAATTAGTCTTGAATTAAGTGGAATAATAATTGAAAAACCAAAAGAAGAAGTTATGAAAAATAAAATTTATATTTGTATGACTGGATCACCAAAAGAATTCGGATACAAAACAAAAACAGAATTTATTGCAAATTTTCCTAATGTTGAGGAAGTTTCATTAACAGATCCAAATTGTAATTTCTTAATAACAGACGATTTGAATTCATCTACATCAAAAATGAAAAAAGCTTTAAAGAAAGGAATTGAAATCAAAACTTATGGAGAATTATAACTAAAATAATGAAAACACAAACATTAATTTTCTATCCTAACAATGATATTGCTTTAAAAATGGATTTCCTTTATCATCCTTTGGAATGTATCATTATAAATTGTACGGAATATTTCTATTGGGATCAATATGATGAATTAGATAATAACGGTATTTTAAGAAGAATATTGCTTAAAACAAGTAAATAAAATTAAACAAAAAGGGGAAAAAATGATATTTAATAATAGAAATAATGCTCCTTATAAAGTAGCCGGCGGCAAAATAATTTATGATAACCGTAGTCCTACTGTAGAAGGTATAATTTTAACAAAAAATATAGATGGATTTATTTATGTTTTAGGATCAAAAAGAGGACCTGGTGCAGCAGATTATCAAGGTTATTGGAATTTGATAGCTGGATATTTAGATTGGGATGAAACAGGAAGCGAAGCAATAATTAGAGAAACATGGGAAGAAGCAGGGTTAAATCTTCCTAAACTTCTTTTTAACAATCAAATAATAAGAAATGATTTATATTATCCTTGGAATATAGTAAGTAATCCAAAGGTGCATCTTCAGAATGTTTCTTTACGATATGGAATTTATGTTATATCAAAGAAATTACCCGAATTAAATACGAAGAACAATGAAGTTAGTGGTGAAGTTAGTGATTTATTGTGGATGCCAATCCAAGAAATAGATAATTATAAATGGGCATTCAATCACCATGAAATTATCAGAAGATATTTGAAGATAAATAAAATAAAAATATAATGAAAAAGGAAATAGGTTCTATAACTTTTAAAAATTCTATTGAAGATACATTTCCATATATTGAATCAGCAACAATAATTTTAGATAATAATTTACCTTGGTGGAAAAAAAATTATGAAGATCTTGAAAAAGAAATTGCTAATGCAACATCTAAATTTTCATCTCGTTCTGTAGATGTTCTAACAAAACTTATTATTTATAATGGTCCTGATGAAAGTGTGGAATCTGTTACATGGAGTAGTCCTGCTATTGAATTTACTTTTATAGAAGCTCCATCTACTTTACCTAAAGATATAAAAAAAGAATTAGAAGATACTTGGAATGATCATAAATTAATAGCTAGTGATAATAAATTAATTATACTTTTTGAATAAAATAAAAATTATTATGAAACTTAAAAAATTAGTAAAAACGTATTGGTTTTGGCTTGCTGTATCTATATTTTTTATAATATTCTTTGGATTATTATATAGATTTACAGAAAACAAAATATTCTTAACGATAACTATGATATCATTTATTTATCCTGTTGTATTAGTTATAATTGGAATTCTTTATGCATGGATTATAAATCCTATTAGGGCAATAAAGGAGAAAAAGAGAAATAAATAAAACCTTTCCTTATTTTTTACATATTAAAAAGAAACACTTATGAGTACTACTGTTTCTCAGTTGTTCACAGAAAAGTTTAGACCAAAAAATTTAAGTCAATTAATAGCTCCTGATAGAATTAAAACTGAATTATTAAAAGGGATTGATGATAATTTATTGTTATATGGGGCATCTGGGAATGGAAAATCATCTACTCTTTTTATATTAGCAGCGCCACATTCAAAACTTTATATTAATGCATCATCAGAACGAGGAATTGATGTAATCCGAGAAAAAATATCTAAATTTTGTTCAACCATGTCACTCGAGGGGGGTTCAGAAAATCTTAAATGTGTTATACTTGATGAATTAGATGGTGCCACAGAGGAATTCTATAAAGCCCTGAGGGCAGTCATGGAAAGATACGCAACAACATCTCGTTTTATTGCTTCTTGTAATCTTATTCAAAAAATTCCAGAAGCAATTCAATCAAGATTTCATATGATTTCATATGATCCTATAAATAATGAAGAAGAACAATATTTAATTGAAGAATATAAGAAAAGAGTTTCTAGAATTTTAGAAGCTGTCAAAATAAAATATACTTCTGAAATTCTTCATAAATTTGTATTAAATGATTTTCCAGATATGAGAACTCTTGTACAAAAATCACAAAGTTTTTATAGAAGAGAAATAAAGGAACTAAATCCTAAAAATTTTAATATAAATTTTGATTTTAAAGATTTATTTGATGTTTGTTTATTAGATCCTGATCCAGTTACAAATTATAAATTTATAATAAATGAATATTCCTCAAAAATAGATGATACAATGCGGGTATTAGGTAGGGACTTCATAGAATATTTAAAAAATAATGCCCCAAATAAAATTGATAAAATTCCATTAATTATAATTGCAGTTGCGGAACACCAATATCAAATAAATTTTGTAATTGATAAGATTATAACTTTACTTTCTTTAGTATATAAGATTCAGTTAATACTATCACAACAAAAATAACTGAAAATTTAACTAATATTTAACAAAAAAAACTTTTTATTTAAATATTTTTTATTATATTTACTCAATGGATATTAAAACAAAATTTAAGATTGGAGATATTGTTTTATTTTTGATGGCAGAAGGTGGAGCATTAAATGTTAAACTATTTAAAGGTATAATTAGAGAAATTAACATAAATGTAAGTAATGGTGGTGATAATGAAAATATCCGAAAAATATATTATGATGTTAGTATTAATCATACTGTAACTAATAATTCTATAGCTGTGGACGAAAAATTTCTTTGTAGCAATGGTAGAAATGTTGTAGATTATATATTTAAAAATGAAAATCTTAGACAATATTTAAATAAAAATAATAAAGAAAAAATAAAAGATGAAGACGATATGAAAACCTTAGACAATGATCTTGATCTTCCATTTTAAAAAGTTATAAATGATAAATTTAATTGTAGATTTCGATAATTTGTTTTTTCGTTCGATGTTCATTACTGGAGGATATGGATCAAAAAGATATTCCTTTGATGATGAATACGAGACAGATCAACTAATACGTAAATTAGCTACAGATATATCTTATATTATAAGACAGACAAATGCTTCTCGAATTATTTTTGCCGTTGATTCAAAATCATGGAGAAAGAAAATTTCTATTGATGAAAATGATGGATATAAAGCCAACAGAAAAAAAAGTGATTTTATAAATTGGAATAATATTTTTAATGTAATGAAAGAATTTACTAAAATTCTTGAATCAACAGGATTTATTGTAACCAAAATTGACAGTGCAGAAGCGGATGATATTATAGCATTATGGAGAGATGAACTATTATTCAATCAAAACCAACATGTTATTATGGTTTCTTCAGATGAAGATATACGTCAATTAGTTCATTTTTTTCCATATGAAAAAGATAAAATGGCTTTCTCTACTGTTTTCAATCCATTTACAAGTGGAAAATCTTCTAAAAAACTTTTTATTCCAAATTACTTCAATAATTGGTTAAATACTTATGAAGAGGGAGACATATTTAATAGAAGTGTTGATGTAGATAAAGAGGATTTTCGTCGTTTGAAAGATAATAATCAAATTGTTATTAATGAAATTGATGGAAATTATATTGCTCTTAAGAAGATTTTTTGTGGTGATGATGGAGATAATGTACCAGCCATTTTTACATGGCTTAATGATAAAGATAAAACAGTGAGAATAACAAATTCTAAATTTGTTAAGATTATTAATCATATTGGTGCTAAAGATTATCTTGATTTAGCAGATAAAGCTGAAGATATTTATGAACAAATTGTGAATATATCCGGAAAGGAACCTCCATTTAATATGGAGAAACGTTTAAATCGTCAAATAAAATTGGTTGTATTAGCACGTTATTTATTTCCAGAAGAAATCATAAAAACTTTTAATGCTGATCTTGATAAACAATTAAATAAGCAAAATATAAATCCTCAGAAATGGAATATGAATTCAATTTTGGAAGGAACAAAATATGTTAATGTTGATAAAAAAGGAGGAGGGGATGAAGCTTCTATTTTTAGAGAAATTGACAGACTTAATAAAAAATTATTTTAACTTTAAAAAATGAAACCTATATTTGTATTATTTTTAGATATTCATTTTCTTCCAAGTTCACAAAAAATGAAATATATAAAAGATATGGAAATTTTTTTAAAGCAACATCCTATAAATAAAGATTTTTATGTAATGATAATTCCTGTACTTACTGAAACTAAAGTTCAGGTATTTTATCCTGAAGGTACTCAAAATGAAAATTATGATGATTTAATTAAAGAAATTGGAAAACTTACTGCAAAAAAGAACATAAGAATAAAATTACAGTGATATGAATCCAAAATAAAGGGAAATTTACAGTGAACTTTTTCTATCTAATTTCCATAATATATAAATTAAAAATATTATGGTTATTTATAAAACAATTAATTTATTAAATGGAAAATATTATATAGGAAAAGATGCAAAAAATTCAAAAACATATTTCGGATCAGGAATTATAATTAAAAAAGCTATTAAAAAATATGGTAAGGAAAATTTTAAGAAAAAAATATTATATCAATGTGAAGATTTAAATGAGTTAAACAAAAAAGAGATTGAATATGTAACGGAAGAAGTTATAAATGACCACATGTCATATAATTTAGCATTAGGAGGTCGGGGCGGAAATTTTAAACGAAAAGGAAAAAAATCTCATGCTAAAGGAAAAACATATGAAGAAATATATGGGGAAAAAAGAGCAAAAGAGGAGAAATTAAAAAGATCTCAATTTGGAAAAAAGAATGGGATGTTTAAGAGAAAACATACCAAAGAAACAAGAAAAAAGATGAGTAAATCTTTACAGGGATTATGTAAAGGAAAAATTGTATCAAAAGAAACTAGAGAAAAATTAAGTTTAATATTTAAGAATAAGACATATAATGAAAGATTTGGAGAAAAAAAATCTAAAGAAATTAGAAAAAAACAAAGTGAATCTCAGAAAAAAAGAAATCGAAATTATATAATTAAACAAATAAATAATCAAGGAAGTATCATAGGAGAATTTTCAACCATTAAAGAAGCAATTAATAAATTAAAAATAAGTAGAAAAAAAGCATATGCAAATACATTTAAAGAATTTAAATTTATTAAGATTAAAAAATGAAAGGTCTTTTTGACGTAACTAAAATTATGTTTGAATATCCTGAAAAATGGAATGATGTAACAGCCGGAGAAAAGAAAAAATATTATTTTCAAATCCAACGGAGAATGGCTATAAAATTTCCACTTCAAGCTAATGTTTTACAGCATTTGAAAATTGATGCAGTTTCTGTTATAGATTTTTGGTATTGTTTTCTTGGAAAACAATTTAACAGAACGCCTTATTGGATGTATACAAAAGGAGTTAAAAAAGCAAAAGAAACAAAAGAGAAAAAAATTAACATAAAAGAAAGTCTTATAAGAGAATATGCTATTAAAAATAATTTTGATATTCGTTCTGTAAAAGATGCTTTAGAGTTTTTTCCTAGCGAAATGAAAAAAGAACTTAAAATTTTTCAAAAAATAATAAAATAAAATGGAAAAATTATCGTTTTTACAAACCATGGCCCTTATTTTTATGGTATGGGAATTTATAAAGATATTTTTAATTCCAAAAATAATTTGGACTCAGGTTAAATTTGAATGGTTTAAACAAACCAAAAATAAATCTGAGGATGTTATAGAGGGATTTTATAAAAAAAATCTATTTATCAGCTATATGGGATATATTTTTCTTGCTTTTACATTTTTTCTTTTGTTTTCACAATGGTGGTGGGTAAGTTTGTCCCTTATTGGTTTATCAATATTAACTGCTATAATTTTATTTCCTTCAATAAAAGATAATGAACCCTTTAGTTCAAAAATATTTTATATTATGCTTACAGATTTAGCATTTACAATATTGTTGTTATGTCAAGTAATAAATCCAATTGAATTGTTCCTGCATTTAAATTAATTATAATGAAAAAGATAAATAAAGTTCAACAATTACAATTCGATTTAATGAAATATGCAACATTCAATAATTTTGATGGCGAAAAAGTTGTTAATGATTTAATCAAACATTCTAATTTATGGAAAGGGTGTATAATGGGTCGACCTGATTTAATTCAGCTAAGAGATATAGAAGATGAAGAATGGAATGTTGATGAATTATACATACTAACAACCAAAGTCAATGATAAGAAGTTAGAATCTCTGGCGAAGAAATGGGATGCTGACGAAATTGATTATTTAGATTTTATTGAAGCAGGACGTAAATTAGGAACTTCTGACCCTGAAGGAAATCTTTTGAGAATTTGGTGGGACTAATGGAAAAAAAAGCAACAGTTAAAGAAATAATAAATATATGGGAAACGGGTGGGATTTCAGCATTAAAAATATTTTTAAATGAGGTCGTTGTTTTTGAAGGAACATGGGCAGAAAAAATTAAAAATTTACTTGAAAAGGGTCACGTAAAATCAGTTAATCAAGAAATTGAATTAATTGCTTTTAATTTAAATTTAAGAGATAAATTATATAAAAAAAATAAAAGTGGAAAATCAAAAAATTCTTGATACAATAGAAGAAAAAAACTTGTCAATTAAAGATTTAAAAATAGAAGAGATAATACCTAATTCTATTGATGAGGTAATTATAGTAATAATAAATGATGAACTTCAAATTCATCTTCCAAATAATATGATAAAAGAAAAATACCAACATTGGATGAAAGGCCGAGGCGGAGTTTTTGTAAATGATATTAAAAATAAAGAAAGAAATTTTCATTACGTACTTTTAAACGGACAAGAAGAAAAAATCATTGCCCGATTAATTGAAAAAGAGGAAATTGAAAAGTTTAATAATTTGAAATTAATTGATGGAAAAATAAAGGATAAACCTTATATGAAACTTAGAATTTTACATGAGGGTGAAAAGTTAACAAAAACTAATAGATATATAGAAAAAAATGATAAAATGGTCAAGGAACCTAAAATAATCATACCCAACCATATATCCTCTAAAAAGGACAGTGATAATCATGGGAACATTTCCCTTTTCAAAGATTAACACCAAAATTCCTAAAAATTATGCTAAATTAGTAAGTACATAAAAATAAATGTATAAAATTTTGAATATCAAAATAATACATGGTATATGTTTAAACTAAAAAAAAATATAATGAAGAAAGTAGAACAAACAAATTTTTTCAGAAATTTGCTAACGAAATCTAAAATAATATTATTTCTTTTATTTTTATTCTTAAGTACGGAAAATATTTCTCCTCATGCTCCAGATGATGAGAAACTAGGACCATGTTATTTAAAACATAAAAGAATTAGTGAACTGAAAATTTTTAATGAGAAATTAAAAAAAGAAAAACCAAATTTATTTGTATTAGGTGTTAGAGAGTCATGGGAAAAAAGCATGATAGATACTATTCCTAATTATGAAGTATGGAATGATTTTGGTTATATTGGAGCATGGCAAATCCATGTAAAATATTTACCTTCATTAGGAATACATGGAGTTACTTTAGAAGGATTTAAAGAAAACCCAGATGAAGTATTTCCTTTTGAAATTCAATTACAAGCCGTTGAAACGTTAATTGAAAGAAATATAAATCATCTCGGATGGTATTTTGATTATTACCCAGGTAGAAGAGCAAGAGGAGTTAATATTACTGAAGAGGGTATGATTTATGGTGCTCATTTAGGCGGAGCTTATGGTTTAAAGAAATTTCTTAGATATGGTATAAATCCAAGAGATGATTTTGGAACAAGTATAAAAGATTATCTTAATTACAAAAATACATTTTGGTATCAACTTTAATTTTATGAAAATAGATAAAAAAGAAAGAATAAGTAGAGCATCAAGTATAATATTTGAATGTCAAAGCGAAATGAGTGTTAGCCAACTTGAAAAATTAGCAAATGCTGCATTAAATATTCTTTATCCTGAGAAAAGAAAAAAGGAATATATAAAATAAAAAATGGCTTTAAATTGGGAAACTACAGATACGCAATGTTTTGTAGATCAAAAACACAAGATGATGCTCATACAAAATCCTGGATGGGCTCTTAATAAAGATAATGGAAAGGGTGACTCGATAGGTAGAACCTTTATTTCTTATTTTAATTACAAAGACGAAAGATTTTTAGAAGGTATAGAAGATTGTTGGGTCAAAAAAGAAAGAAATTGGTTCTGGAAATTACTAGGTAAAAAGTATTATTATCAAGGATATAGATATCCAACACATTATGATGAAGATTTATCTAGAGATCATGTTGCTTATACAATTTTTGCATTTAAATATAGTGAATACTATTCAAAGGACAAACTTAAAGAATTTGTAAAACATATACGATTTAAAATTAGTAAAAGATTTAAATTTACTATAAATTTATGGTTTTGGTCAAGAGCAATTTGTGGATCTAAATTTTATGAATGGTTATTTTATACTATTGAAATTCCATATTTCAAAATAATTAGACTATGGAATAAAATAATTTATAAAATAGCACCATTCGAAAGAGAAAATTCACAAGATGAATGGATTAAAATACAAAATGAATTAAAACCAAAAAGAATAGTTAAATTAGCTAGTCTTTTATTTCCTATTTATGCACTTCATAATAAATCTTGGCAAATTTATTTAATGCCAGATTCTAAAAGAAAAAGAAAATTACAAAAAATATGTTTGGATTTAGCTCCAAAATATAATTATGTAATCAAAATGTTATTAGGAGATAAAAAATCTTTCACAAAAAAAGCTGTATGGAATTATAAAAGTATGACATCAGGTAGATGGACTGGAATTTTAAATCCATGGATAAATGATAGAGATATGAATATTATAAAAGATGAAAAACTGTTAAAATTTAATGTCCAAGATGTTGATTACGTAAGAAATCTTTACAACACAATTCAGTGTAAAAAATATGTATAAACGGTTTAATATATAAAATAAATATAAATGCAACAACATGTATTTTTTCAAAATATAGGGCGAAAACAAGCAACATTAAAACAAAATTCAACATATTTACATAATTCTACTATATTAGAAATAGTAAATAACTGGTTTTATATAAAACAAATGATGCATAAATATAAAGAAGAAAAATTACATGAAGTTGATATATTAGAAAAAGAATGGTTTGATTTTATTTTGCAAAATGATATTAATATAGAAAAATACGAAAAAGTAGATAAA
>Ga0307991_1002858_pt1 | contig 11494 bp, 11 predicted proteins | sample EllFjometagen131_FD_203146 | JGI IMG/M metagenome (GOLD analysis project Ga0307991, IMG submission 203146) | Marine microbial communities from Ellis Fjord, Antarctic Ocean - #131 | ecosystem: Environmental > Aquatic > Marine > Unclassified | place: Southern Ocean | collected 2014-10-08 | reverse complement strand
ACATCATTTATAAGGTGATTATGTGGAAATAAAATCTGAAACAACAATTGGTGCATGGAAATCAACCTTAAAATACATACTTGAGTCTGGAAAGGATTTTACAGACGAGAATAACAGGGTTTGCAGAGAAATCCTGAATCTTGTTATAAAAGTGGAAAATCCTGAAAAAGATATTACAAGGCCTGTTGAAATACTTAATAGCTTTAAGAAATGGGTTTATCCTCCAATAAATGAAATAGCTGAGGTTATTATGTCAAGAAAGTTATCTCCAACTTACGCTTTTTCATATGGCCCAAGACTCTTTAATTTTAATAATGCAATAAACCAGATAGATAATTTCCTAATTCCCTTACTTAAAAAAAATAATTTCTCGAGAAGAGGCATTGTAACTCTTTGGAATCCAACTGAAGATTCAAAATCATACAAAAGAGAAATACCTGCCTTGATATCCCTTGATTTCAAGATGAGAAATAAAAAGCTTAATGTAACTGCAATTGTCAGGAGCAATGATCTGTTCTTTGGGTGGCCGGCTAACCTCTATCAGATTTTTGTATTGCAAGAATATGTTGCAAAAGAACTTAATTGCAAAACCGGCTCACTTACAACCTTCTCAAACAGTGCACATATCTTTAAAGACCAGTTTGAAGACATTCACAAAGTTATTGCAGACTGAATTAGTTGTTCTCTACTTAAAGATAGTTATGAATAGAAAGGATTATATATCTTTGTACTTACCTTAATTTTATTCTGATTATTCAAGAAATAAGGATTAACAATCTAAAATGGGAGAAAGTCAAGAGTTACTACAGATACATGTTAAGAGTTTAGAAGAAAGGTTAGCTGATGCCAATAAACAAATAGAAGACCTAAAACATAAATCGGGTAGAGATGAGCTAACAGGACTTTATAATCGTAATTATTATGAGACTAATATTGATAAGATAGTTCAAGATGCTATAACAAAAAAAGAAAAGGTCGGGCTTTATATTTTTGATTTGGATGGTCTTAAGTATGTAAATGATAATTTTGGCCATCGTAAGGATGATAAAATTTTAAAAAATTTCTCCAACCTTTTAAGTTCATCAGTTAGGGATTATGATATTGTTATAAGACTCGGAGGAGACGAATTTGCGATTATTACTCGAAAGGCAACACCCCAAACAGAACAAAAAATAAAAGAAAGATTAGAAAATAAATTAAAATTCTACAATAAACATAGTAACAAAGATATAAACTGCGATGTGTCTTGTTCAAAAGGTTACACAGAAGTAGATCTTTCGAAAAAGAATGCTTTTGAATCTGCTTTTGAAATTGCAGATCAAAAGATGTATGAAGAAAAGAGAAATTATCATGCTAAGTTAAGTAATAGCAACATTAATAAATAAAAAGAAAAATATCCTTCTTATGCAGGTATTTAAGGAAGTAATTATTAAGCTATTGAAAAAAGAGATAAAAGGGCCAATAGAACTTGAAACCCCTCCAGATTCTAAGTTAGGTGATTATGCATTTCCGTGCTTTGAACTGGCCAAAAAATTAAAGAAAAGCCCTATAGAGATTGCAAAGAATTTAGCATCAAAACTAAAGTCAAACAAATACATAAAAGAAATAAAAAGCACAGGCCCATATGTTAATTTCTTTGTAAATGAAACCATTCTTAATGAAATTACACTAAATGAAGTTCTAAATGAAAAAGAAAATTATGGATCCTGGCCTAAAAAAAACAAAAGAGTTGTGATTGAATATCCTGCACCAAATACAAACAAGCCACTTCATCTTGGCCATGTAAGAAACATGCTTATTGGAGAAAGCTTATCAAAAATTCTTGAGTTTAACGGCTATAAAGTGTTTAGGGTTAATCTGAACAATGACCGCGGAATTCATATCTGCAAGTCAATGCTTGCATATCAAAAATATGGCAAAAACAAAACTCCTGAATCAGAAAAAAAGAAATCAGATCATTTTGTTGGAGACTTTTATGTTCTTTACAACAAAAAATTAAAACAACATCCAGAGCTTGATAAAGAATCGCAGGAAATGCTGAAAAAATGGGAAGAAGAAGATAAAGAAACAGTCAATCTGTGGAAGAAGATGAATCATTGGGCAATTAATGGATTTAATGAGACATACAAAATATTTGGAATAAAACATGACAAAACATACAATGAAAGTGATCATTATGACAAGGCAAAAGACATTGTTCTTAATAGTTTAAAAAAAGGAATATTCAAAAAAGACGAAGAAGGAAATATTTTTGTTGAACTTGAAAAGTATAAAATACCAAATAAAATTCTTTTAAGGGCAGATGGCACAAGCGTTTACATGACCCAAGATTTAATGCTTGCAAAATTAAAATACGCTGATTTTAAGATGGACAAATCAATCTTTGTTGTTGGCTCAGAGCAGAAACTACATTTCAGACAGCTGTTTAAGATTCTTGAATTAATTGGATTCAAAAACTTTGACGGATGCTATCATCTAGCACATGGGATGATTGCACTTCCTGAAGGAAGAATGAAATCAAGAGAAGGCACTGTTGTTGATGCAGACAATATTGTTGATGATATGCTAACTCTTGCAAAACAGGAAATAAAGAAAAGGCATGAGTTAGATAAAAAAGAGATAGAAAAAAGAGCAGAGCAGATTGGAATGGGTGCCTTAAACTTCTTTATTCTTAAGTATGATGCATTAAAAGATTTTGTATTTAATCCAAAAGAATCAATATCATTTGAAGGTGAGACTGGCCCATATATCCAGTATGCACATGCCCGTATTTGCAGCATTTTGAGAAAGTTTGGAAAAAAGATAGACAAGGGTTTTATTGATAAAGCAGGATTATCTTTATTAAAAGAAAAACAGGAAACTGATTTAATTAAACTTTTGGGAAAATTTTCAGATGTTGTTGAAAATGCAGCATCTTCATACAAGCCATCATTAATAGCCCGCTATCTGCTTGATTTATCACAAAGCTTTAATGAGTTTTATCATATTCACCAGATTCTAAAGGAAAAAGAAGAACTAAGAAATACAAGAATTCTTTTAATAAATTGTGTAAGGCAGGTTTTAAAGAATGGCCTTAACTTGTTGGGAATAGAAGCTCCTGAAAGGATGTGAATATTATTTTATATAAGAACTGGTTAACTTAACCTCAATTTCAATATTTTTATATATCTTTTTTATATCTTTAACAAATTTGTTTATCCTGTCAATATTTTCTTCTCCAAATATCTCAATGTACCAAGGCTCTCTTTTATTACCCTTACCTTCAATGTTAATTCTTCCATCCACAGTTCTTCTTTTCCCGGTTAGGAAAGGAAATTCAATCATTTTTCTATGGTTTATCAGATACATATCTTTAGATGGTTTATCCTTAGCAGTAAACTCAAAATCTCCTGGAATCCATGCATATTGTTTCATTATTTCATAAACTATATCCTCTTTATTATAATTTTTGGATTTTTTTGATAACACTTCTAGATATATTTGATAAGCACAATTTTTTAATGTTTTATATGAATCTTGAAGTAGAACCTTCTCTCTTTTTCTTAGCTGAGTTAAATGTCCCCCAATATTATCAATCAATTTTTTAATGTCCATATACTCAGATGTTACATGTTTAAACATAAGGTCTGCTATTTTAGTATGGTTTATATTCTTTAACTCTTTCCTATAATTTGGTGCTAACAATAACGTGACAATGTCTGTTTTGTCTTTTCCAAAAAATCTATTTTCAGTTTGAGCCCTTCTTGTTTTTAACATAATAGTGTATTCTTGCGATGCAACATTAACTTGCCCACCCCTCACATTTATTTTAATTGATGTTTTTCTGAGATCATTAGATATGGACCAATCATGAATTCTATCAATTTGAAAAACAATTGGAATTCCTTTGTATTCAAAGAATAAACAATCATACTTTGTTGAATAAATCAAATTTGATTCTTCTCCAAATTGTTCCTTTAATTTAGCTATTCCTTGGATTGTTGTGATGCCATCAATATCATTACTTAATTTTCTCATTTGTCTGTACCCTAATAATTCTGGGTGTGCTATTTGACCACCTATAAGAATAAAATTATGTTTTAGTTTATAATCAAGACTAACTATAATAGGTAAAATCTTTTCAGGATTTACTGTTAGTCCTTTGTATTTGTTGTAATCAATAAATTCTGGGTGGATATCAAATGATCTACATATTTCTTCTATTTTTGACATATAACTAAAATATTATTTGTTATATATAAATTTTGCTATTTGTTACTACACTTTAGTTAATATTAAACTATAAAATATATATTACTTTTTTTAAATTAAAATAATCATAGAAAAATAATTTTTAGGTTTACCAGATAATCACAGCAATGAAAATAAATATTAAGCCCAGTATAATAGAAACATAAGCAGCTAATTCATCTCTTGGAAGATTGGCTATAATCTGGGTAATATCCTTTGGTTTCTCTTTTTTAGTTAAAGTACTTGGACCAATTCCTGGATGTATTGATGGGCTAGGCTTAAATACTGGTTTTTGACCAGGATAATTAGGCTTTGTGCCAGGCATCATTGGCTTAGGTCTAATGCTCTTTTGAAATGACTGACTAGGTCTTGGAAAACCAGGATTTGCTCCTAGGAAATTAGGCTTCTGTACTGGTGCTACTTTCTTTTTTTCAAAAAGAGGTATAATTTTATTTCCTGCCTTAATCTTCATCTAATCACCTTTTTAATAATTATTATTTTGATGTTTATAAAATTTTCTTTTTTAATTGAAAACCTTTTTATACTATCCTTATATATCAAATAAATATGGCAAAAGAGGCAAGCTTCAAAACTACAAAAGACATAAAGGTTTCTGACAAGATAATAGGCCAGGTTATTGGGCAGGAAGAGGCTGTCAATATCATAAAAAAAGCTGCTAATCAGAGAAGGCATGTTCTGTTAATAGGGGAGCCTGGAACAGGAAAATCAATGCTTGGCATGGCACTGGCTGAACTCCTACCAAAGGAAAAACTTGTTGATGTTGTCTCATTTCCAAACCTCAATGATGAGAATCAGCCTTTGATAAGAGTAATGCCTGCAGGCAAAGGCAGGGATATTGTTATGAAGTCAAGGGTTGAAAGCACAAATCTTTTCAAAAACCAGAATGTTATAATCTTTATTCTTGTTATTATCTCAATGATTGCACCATGGTGGGTAAGGGCAGAATATAATTCTGATATTATGTTTGCAGCCTTTTTCTTAGGGGGCATGATGTTCCTTGCATCCTTTATCATATTTATGAACCTTGGCAAAAAAATGAGTCCAAAGGTAAGTGTGCCAAAGGTTATAATTGATAATTTTAATAAAAAACAGGCTCCATTTTTAGATGCAACAGGTGCTCATGCAGGTGCTTTATTGGGTGATGTTTTGCATGACCCATTCCAGTCTGGTGGTTTAGGAACACCTGCTCACGAAAGAGTTGTTGCAGGAATGATTCATAAAGCAAATATGGGTGTTCTCTTTGTTGATGAAATAGCTACTTTGCATCCAGCAACACAGCAGGAGTTATTAACTTCATTGCAAGAAGGCAAATATGCAATAACAGGTCAAAGCGAGAGAAGTGCTGGAGCAATGGTAAGAACAGAAGCAGTTCCATGTAACTTTATCTTAGTTTCTGCTGGTAATCTTGAAACAGTTAAGAAAATGCATCCTGCATTAAGGTCAAGAATAAGAGGTTATGGTTATGAGATTTATATGAAAAAAACAATGAAAGATACTCCTGAAAACCGAAGTAAGATAGCTGTTTTTACTGCACAAGAGATTGTTAAAGATAAGAAGATACCTCACTTCAGCAAAGAAGCTGTTGATGCTATTATAGAGGAGGCAAGGAAAATGGCTAACAGAAAAGGTCATCTAACCCTAAGATTAAGAGAGCTTGGTGGCTTAATAAGGGCTGCAGGAGATATTGCAAAAGAACAAAATGCAAAACTTGTTATGAAAAAGCATATTATGAATGCAAAGAAGATAGCAAGAACCCTTGAGCAGCAGATAGCTGATAAATATATTGAGCAGAAAAAAGAGTATGAGGTAATTGTTACAAAAGGAAATAAGATTGGCAGGGTTAATGGTCTTGCTGTTATAGGTGGCTCTGAGGCATATTCTGGTATTATCTTGCCAATTGAATCACAGGTTACACCAGGTGGCAAGGAAACAGAAATAATTGCAACCGGCCAGCTTGGAAAGATAGCAAAGGAATCTATAAAGAATGTTTCAGCTATAATCAAAAAGTATTTTGGAGAAGATATAAAAGAAACATATGATCTTTATGTACAGTTCATGCAGACCTATGAAGGAGTTGAAGGCGATTCTGCAAGCATAGCTGTTGCAACATCAGTAATCTCTGCATTTAAGGATATTCCTGTAAAGCAGAATTTTGCAATGACTGGCTCACTATCTGTAAGAGGAGATGTCCTTCCTGTTGGTGGAGTAAGTTCAAAAGTTGATGCAGCTATTGAAGCTGGAATAAAGAATGTGATTGTTCCAAAGGCTAATTTAAATGATATAATAATTGATCCTGAGAAAATATCCAAGATTAAGATAATACCTGTTGAGACAATTAATGATGTTTTGAGAGAGGTTCTTAACTGGAAAGGCAAGGAAGATATTCTTAAGATAATCCTGAAGAAATAGTGAACTTTCCGAAAATTTTTTAAAGTCTGGTTCCTATTTTTAAAGTATGCTTAAAAAGATTCCAAATAAATGCCCGGAATGTGGAAGTGTAAAGGTAAAATACAACAAGAAAACAAAGGAACTAGTCTGCAATGACTGTGGGCTTATAACCTACATAGAATAGCTGTGATTTTGATGATAACTATTACTAGGTAAAGCTATATTATTCTAACCAAAAATTATATAAACAAATAAAAACTGTTTTGTTAAGAGGTGTTATAATGAAAATTAAACTTATAAAAAAACCAAAAAATCCAATAATTGTAGAGGGTTTTCCCGGATTTGGACTTGTTGGAACAATAGCATGTGAATTCTTAATAGACCATCTTAATACAGAGCTTATAGGAAAAGTTCTGCTTGAAGATGAGCCAGCAATGGTAGCAATACACAAAGGCAAGCTTGTAGAACCATTGTCGATATCTTACAATAAAAAATATAATCTTGTCATAGTACACTCTATGACTGCAACACCTGGTTCGGAATGGAAAATATCTGATATAATAATTTCTATAGCAAAAGAATTGAATGCAAAGGAGATAGTAAGTTTAGAAAGTGTTAATTCTCAGGGTATAATGGGAAAACCAAAGACATTTTATTACACAAATGACAAGAAAAAAGAAAAAACATTCAAAAGCTTTAAACTAAATCCTCTTAAAGAAGGGATTATTATGGGTGTTAGTTCAGCTTTGTTGTTAAAAGTGGATAAGATACCTATGTCCTGCATATTTGCTGAAACACATACTACCCTGCCTGATAGCAAGGCAGCTGCTGAAGTAATCAAGGTTTTGGATAAATATCTTGATTTAAAAGTTGATTATAAGCCTTTGCTTGAAACAGCAAAACAATTTGAGGATAAGCTGAAAGCTATACTACAGCAGAGCAAACAAACAGTTGAGAACCATGAAAAGAAAGAATTGAGTTATGTTGGTTAAACTTCTTTAGATTTTATTTCTTTTTATTATTCTATTAGCTTTGTTGGTGAGTAATAAAGAAATTGTTACTAAATATTAATCTATGAGTGGTAACAAAACAAAAGATTTATATATACTTTAAGTATTACTATTATAAATTAATGGAGAGTATATAACATGGATGCTAAAATTTTTTACAAAAATTTAAAACAAAGGGATAGGAGAGCTTTGAGGGAAATAGTACAGGTTTTAAAAGAAGATTATCGTGTAGATGTTTCTGCTATAGATAAAGCAGCAAAACGACATCATCATAAGAAATATAAATATATAAATCTTTTATTAAAGAGCGTTAATACAACAGATTATAATCGATCAATAGGTGAAATGAAAGAAATAGGTGCTAAAATTCATGAAAATAAAGATAAAACTATAGATGATAAACTTAAGTATGCAGCATATGTAACAGATAATAGGATGGTTGAGATTAAATATCAGAGAGCAACAAAAATTAGGCTTTTTTACACAATAAATGATATTGGAGTGAGTCCAAAAATTAGGTTATGAGTTTCAGCCCTCACTTTTTTGTTTCATATAGTGCTTTTTTGATATTTCTTTTGGTTTTGATCTGATTTTATCTTTTTTATCTAATTTTTCAGACTTTTTTATACCTTATTCTGCTTTATAGCTATTTTTAGAAATTTCTAGAGTTATTTAACTTTGAGCATTTATTTTAACTCTCACTTTTTGCTTTATTTTCTGGTTTTTTCAAATTTTAAAAATTAATTATATTCTATAAAAGGTATATCTCAACAAATAGATTAAATAATATTCTTTTGTAAAACTATTACGCAAAAGATATTTTATAGTATATTAATACAATTAAAAGTTTTAATTAAAGATTAAATCTTTTATTTAATTAAACAACTAAAACTTTTAATCAAAAACTAAAAGATTTTATTATACTGTAGGATTAAATAATTTAATTAAAAATTATATTATTGGATACTAAAATCAGGGTATCATATGTTACTAATTAGTAATGACATAATAGAAAACTTTATATACTAATAAACTTATTAATATAGTATACAAAATAAGATAATATGTTAAAATGAAACTAGATTATAAGACTCCAAAAATTTATAAATATATGATGCCCATTTTTGAAAAAAACAATAGAATTACAGATAGGGTAAGAACTGGGCTAGAAAATGTTCTTTTTGCTTATGTTGATATATCTAAAAGGCAAGCAGGGATAAGTGACAATAACCCCAAAAATTATAAAATAAATGAAGCTTATATAGTTGGAAGTGGGGCTAGAATTAATAAAGCTGACTCGGATATGGACTTAATGTTGATAACACCTAACTTAGATGATGAAAGCGCTAAACAACTTAAATTTATTTTATCTTTAATATATCTAACTGATAGACCTAAACAAGAAGGTATTGATGTATTTTTAAGAAGCAAAGATAAATACCCTGATAGACCAAGTATTAAAATAACAGATCAGGTTAAAGACCTTTTGGATACTTATAATAAAAAACTATAAGTTTTCTTATTGATTTTTTGTTATTTGTTTAATTATTGAAATCATGTTTTTTCTAGAAAGATTTATATAAAGGTGCGTATAAGGTACATTATACGCAGTTTTTACTATATAAACTGCTTGGAAGCATTATTTTAACAAAAAACCCAGGGTTTTCAGGTAAAATATGCCATTGAAAGGGGTATTAAATGATATCAAAACTAAAGACAGAACTCCAGATAAGGGGATTCAGCGAAAGAACTGTAAAATCGTACCTTTTTCATAATCAGAAGTTTCTTGGTTTTATTGAAAAGCAGCCAGATGATATAACAGCTGATGACATCAAGAAATACATGGCTTATCTTATGGTGGAAAAAAAACAAAAGCCAAGTTCTGTTAACCTTGTTTTAAGTGCCTTAAAGTTTATGTATCAGGAAATCATGAAAAAAAGGATTTTTGATGATATAAAATCTCCAAAAAATGAGAAAAAACTGCCTACTGTGCTTACAAGGGATGAAATTAGCAGGATGATAAAAGCACTTAAAAATGTAAAACATAAGCTTTTGATAGAATTCATGTATTCATCTGGATTGCGGGTTTCAGAGTGTGTTAGCATTAAGATACAAGATCTTAATTTGCAGGAAAAAATGGGGTTAGTTAAGAGTGGAAAAGGCAAAAAAGATAGGAATATAATACTTTCAAGAAAATTAGTTAATGATTTAACAGATTATCTTGCTAAGAGAAGTGATGATAACCCTTATATTTTTCCTGTTAAAGATAAGCATATTAGTGTTAGGCAGGCGCAAAAGATAGTGCATGATGCAGCAAAAAAAGCAGGAATACAAAAAAGGGTGTTTTGCCATGCATTAAGAAGCTCTTTTGCAACGCATTTATTAGAGAATGGAACAGATATAAGGATAATTCAGGAATTATTAGGTCATTCAAACATACAAACAACTGAGAGATATACAAAGGTATCAAAGGCTCAGTTAAAAAAAGTAACGAGTCCTTTTGATTTATAAAATTTTAATTCTCAATAAAACTTTTAATAATTGATTAAATCTTTTAGTCTTTAATATAACTAAATCTTTTAATCAAAGATTAAATGTTCTTATCTAATTTATTATTAAAACTTATAATCAATACTTAAAAGTTATAATACTAATTATGATTAATATTTTAATCATTTTAAATTAATTTAATATATTTTTCTTATAATTTTTTGTTTGTTAATGAAAATACCTTTAGTTATTATTACGATAGTATCTATTCTGCAATAACAAAAAACCAAAACATTTATATATTTGTATTATATTCAAAAATATTAATAACTTAATTGGGGGTAATTTAAATGGTAAATCTAAACTATGAAAATCCTGGTAAATCTTCTTTAGGCAGTAGGATTATTGAATATTGCAATGAAAATTTTGTTAAGCCAACACAAAATTCTATTTTTTATGACCCTACTGAAATTAATCCAACAATTGACTCAAAATTTGCAGGTTATGCATTTAAAACAAGAAAAAATCCGGAAATAACTGATGTTAAAAAAGGAACAGGAATCAGACCATATAAAGCTGTACTAACTTTTGGACTATCATTATTCATGGCACTATACCTTACATCATGTATTAATATACAAGACCATCAACTTACACAATCTAAAATATTATCTCCAGAAAAGGACCAAGTCCTTGAAGCATCAACAAGTTATAGTGATATTGGTTATGCAAAAAACATTGAATTTATAATAGAAAAATCAGAAATAAAAAAAGTTACAGAAGACAAGGGTCTTTTTCCAGAAAACCAAGAAGTTGCACATGTTCTTTATGATATGATTGTTTCCAGTAAAAATGATTCTAATACACTTCCAGAAAAGGAAAACAAAATCTATATTGAACAGATAGAAGACACTAACTTTAATGATCCATTAGAGCTATTAACAATAGAAATGTTATTGCCTGTTGATGAGTATAATGCATTGGTTAATTCCAGCATAGTTAGAGTTGGAGATGAAGAAGTAGAAAAATGTTTACCAGAAATAGATATAAATCAGTATGACCCTAACTCAGTAAATTCTGAACTAATAAATTTTGAAATAGTAAAAAAAGAGGAAGAAATACCTCCTATAACTGATACTGATGGAGATGGAGTTCTAGACAATGTTGATAACTGCCCAAACACCTACAATCCTGACCAGTCTGATTGGGATAATGATGGGATAGGCACTGTATGCGACTCAGAGGAGATGCCTGGACCAGCCTTTGGGAAGGACAAAAACAATGAAGAAATGCACTTAATGATGGATGGAACGTACTTTTAGGCGCTGATTTTTCTTTATTTACATTTTAGAGTA
>Ga0307991_1002857_pt1 | contig 11498 bp, 7 predicted proteins | sample EllFjometagen131_FD_203146 | JGI IMG/M metagenome (GOLD analysis project Ga0307991, IMG submission 203146) | Marine microbial communities from Ellis Fjord, Antarctic Ocean - #131 | ecosystem: Environmental > Aquatic > Marine > Unclassified | place: Southern Ocean | collected 2014-10-08 | reverse complement strand
CCGACAACTGGCACGGATTGTCAGAGACCCCCTGCCGTCTCCGCTTGTCCCGGAGATTATCGTTGTTCAGAGCAGGGGAATGGAGCGCTGGGTTTCCATGGAAATCGCCGGTTACAACCGCATTTGCGCCAACTGTTCTTTTCTTTTTCCCAACCCGTTTTTACAGGAAATTGTTAAAAAAATAATTCCGGATTTGCCGGAAGACTCCCCGTTTGATCCGGTTACCATGACCTTCAAGATTATGAATGTGTTGCAATCCTCCATTGATTTGCCGGGGTATGAACGCCTGAAAAGATATTTGGTCCATGATAAAAACGGGATGAAACTGTTTCAGATTTCGCAAAAAATAGCCGATTTGTTTGACCAGTATCTTGTTTTCCGGCCGGAAATGATATTCAGGTGGGAAAAAGGAAAGGAAGACCACTGGCAGGCACAGCTCTGGAGAGAAATTTCATCGGGAACAGAAAGCCTGCATCGCGCCCGGATGCGAAAAACCCTTCTTGAAAAGATCAGAACACACCCCCGTGAAATAACAAATCTTCCCCATCGCATATCCATATTCGGAATATCTTATTTGCCTCCGTTTCATCTGGAGACATTTATTGAACTATCCCGAATTTCCCAGGTGAATCTTTTTTTGATGAACCCCTGCAGGGAATACTGGGGCGAGATTGTTTCTCCCAGGCAAGTAAAAGAAATACAGAGAAAATACAGAACCTCAACGGGAACTGTAGAGGAACTCTACCTGGAAGAGGGGAACCGGCTCCTGGCTTCCCTGGGGACTTTGGGGAGAAATTTCTTTTCAATGATCAGCGGGGTGGATTGCCAGATGTTCGAATACTTTAAGGACCCGGACGAGCTTGGTATGCTTTCTAAAATCCAGAGGGATATTTTAAATTTAAAAGACACAGGCGTTTTTCCTTTGGATTCGGTCACCGATCTCAATACAAGCAATATTTCTTCCCGGTCACGGAACAAGGTGTCCATGCAACCGGATGTTGACACTTCGATTCAGATTCATTCCTGCCATAGTCCCATGCGGGAGATCGAAGTTCTTCATGATAATCTCCTTGCCATGTTTGAAGAAGACCCGGGTCTTCTGCCCAGAGATATTGTGGTGATGGCTCCTGATATCGAATCCTATGCCCCATTCATACAGGCCGTGTTTGACGCACAGACAGATGAAGCACTCCGGATTCCTTTCACCATTGCGGACCGGGGATTAAGAAAAGAAAGCCGTGTCATCGAAGGGTTTCTGTCCATACTCGATCTCAAAGGCAGCAGGCTCGGCACAACCCGTGTGATGGCGTTGCTGGAATCTGCGGGCATAAAAGAGCGATTCGGTCTGAGTGAATCGGACATTGAAATTGCGGAACGCTGGATTAAAGAAACCCATATCCGGTGGGGAATGGATGCTGATTTCCGTCGCAAGCTCGGGCTTCCCGGTTTTTCCGAGAACACATGGAAAGCCGGCATGGAAAGGCTTCTTTTGGGGTATGCCATGCCGGGTCTGGACCATAACCTGTTTTCAGAAATACTTCCTTATGATCCAATGGAAGGAGGAGACGTAAAGATACTGGGAAAATTTCTGAACTTTTTAGACCGGGTATTTAACTGCACCGGCTCCCTTGACCCGCCCCGAACATTAAGTGACTGGCACCTGAAGCTTATTAAAATTTTGGAAGATTTTTTCGCGCCGGATGAGGATTCCGAACCGGAAATACAGGTTCTGCGGCGAACGTTGGATACCCTGTCACGGACAGCAGAAGTATCCGGATTTAACGGGCCTGTGGAAATTGAGGTGGTCAAATCCTTTTTGGAGAATCTTCTTGAATCCGTAAATTTTGGAACCGGTTTTATCTCAAGCGGTGTTACCTTTTGTGCCATGCTTCCCATGAGAAGCATCCCCTTTAAAGTGGTTTGTCTGGTGGGGATGGACATGGACGCTTTCCCTCGCGAATCAAAAACCGTAAGCTTTGATCTCATGGCAAAAAACCCAAGGATCGGCGACCGGTCCCGGCGAAACGACGACAAATACCTTTTCCTGGAAGCCATTATTTCGGCCAGAAATAAATTCTATATCAGTTATGTGGGCCAGAGCATCCGTGACAATACGAGGATTGCCCCGTCGGTTCTTGTGAGTGAACTCATGGATTATATTGAACAAGGATTCGGCCTTTCGGAAGATCAGATGGTAACCTTGCACAGGCTCCAGGCCTTTTCACCGGAATATTTTAAAACCGGCGGTAAACTGTTCAGTTATTCCCGGGAAAATTTTGCAGCCGCTTGCAGTCGGTATGAGCACAAAGATATTCCCGGTTTTATTTCGAGCAAACTGCCCGATCCTGCCCAGGAATGGAACCATCTGGACATAAAGGATTTTAGCGCCTTTTTCAGCAATCCCGCCAAATTTCTCCTGGAAAAGCGTTTGGGCGTATATTTGCCTGAGACCGCGGATGTATTGGATGAAAGAGAAAATTTCAGTCTGGGGCATCTGGAAAAATACATGATTGATCAGGAAATGGTGTTACACAGGCTATCCGGATCAGATCTCAAAGATTTTTTCCCGGTAAAAAAGGCCTCCGGACAACTTCCTCACGGAAATGTGGGAGAAGTTGTGTATAATGAAATGAGTCTGGATGCTGAAGGTTTTGTCCGGAAAATTGAAGATCACCTCGCAGGCAACCGTCTGGAGGATCAAACGGTTGACATTAATGTTGCGGAATTTAATCTTTGCGGCCGTCTTACGGATATTTATGAACCGGGGCTGATCCAGATCCTATATGTGAAAGCAAAACCCAAATATCTATTAAAAACATGGGTTAATCATGTTATACTTTGTGCTTTGATTGAGGGAAAATCACCGGTTAAAAGCTTTTTGTTGTGCAAAGATGCGGCCTGGGAATTTGCCCCGGTTTCAAATTCCACTGATATTCTAAAAGGTCTTCTTGAACTTTTTTGGAAGGGCATGTCAGAGCCGCTGCACTTTTTCCCCGAATGCTCCTTTGAATATGCTCGCCGTCTCCTGCTCAAGCATCAGACAAAACCGGCGGCGTTGAACGCTGCTAAAAACAAATGGACCGGAAACGATTTTGTACGGGGAGAGTCGGAGGATCCGTATTTTGAGCGGTGCTTCGGCAAAACCGATCCCCTTGATGATGAGTTTGAAAAAGTTTCAGAGGAGGTCTTTGCACCGTTATTGGATCATTCTAAGGAAATGTTACTATAAACCACCGCTCAGGGTGACTTCGCTTGCAATTGGCCTCCGGTCCATAGGGCCTACGCCCCGAAGGGAATATTATAACACTGGAAGATTGCCATTTCTCAAAATCACATATACCGCTTTCCTGATATGGGTTTTCAGCTTATTCTTCGCCCTCCCGGAAAGCCTATCTGACAACCACCGGCTATCTGTAAATCAACCGTCTTAGAAACATGACAAAATACTGACAAGGTTTGGCAAGAGATATTCAATGTGAAAAATGATGGAAAACCGTAACATATAATACCCGCCTTATTTTATCTGATGAAACCCATCGTTTAATTCCCACATTTTTTTACAGGAACTGCATGAACTGTCGGCAAAAAATCTCACTATGCACTTTGGCCAATCCCAGAACACTAAAGAGTATTTATGAAGGCAAGGTTTCTCAATCTTAGGCAAAAAAACATCATCCCATGTGGGAAGCTAACAAGGTCGAGAACAAAAAGTTGAAGCGATAATTCATGTTGCACCAGATGGCCGTTGGATGAATGAAGAAAAACCTTGACATCTCATAATGACACGTGTAGTCAGCAAGGTTAAAAATTTCGGCAGGAGCCGGATTTATTTGGAGTTATGAGTTATATCCAACGGGGCTTGCATTGGCGAACTCCAACACATAAGGGATTTTCCGCCGGATATTAGCGGGGAACCATAAAAAATAGCAACAAAAGGCCACGAAGGTCTGAACTCCCGGAATAGGGAAGCGACCTCGTGGCTTTTTTTTTGGGGCACAGAATATTCCAAAGCGGCCATTTATGAATGAATATTCAGACTGATGATGGAAAGGAGGAAGGGATGAGAAAATGGATGTATTGCGGATTCTTATCATTGGTTGTGGTATTGGGGCATTCCTTTTGGGCTGTAGCCGACGTGGAATCAAAGGATGTTCACCATCTTGATGCTATCGTGGTTTCAGCCACGCGAACAGGAACTTCAGTGTTCGATGCTCCCCAAAGTGTGACGGTCATCACCGGTGAAGAAATAATGGGGTCACCCTTTGAAAGGGTGGAAGACATTGTTCGCAGCGTGCCGGGTATATACAATTTTCGACATTACAGCCTGCAAACCAATGGAATCGTCAGCCCATTAAAAATGCGCGGTGTTGGCAGTAACAGAATTTTGGTGCTGGTGGACGGGGTTCCCCAAAACGATAACTTCAACAACGCCATCGCCTGGGTGGCCTGGGGGCACATTCCCAAGGAAACCATCGAGCGCATCGAAATCGTTCGGGGGCCGACTTCAACTCTCTATGGATCGGATGGGCTGGGCGGTGTGATTCAAATCATCACCAAGGAACCAAAGGTTGAGAGAAAAACCTTGATCCGCGGCGAGGCCGGCACTGCAGACACCTATGGCGGCTACGGCTTCCACAGCCAGAAGATCAAGGATTTCGGCTTCATGGTCGCCGGCGGGTATGAAGATAGCGACGGATTTTACATGGTCGAAGATCCAGAGAGTTATGAAATCAAACGCTACAGGGAAGTCGGTAAAGTGCTCGGTAAGGCCACCTATGACCTTAACCCCTCGTCCGATCTTTCTTTCGCAGCTCTGCATTACGATCATGAAACCGGAAAAGGGAGAAAATTTTTTTACGACGAACTCACCCTCGATCAATATTGGATGAAGTATTCCCTCAAAAGGAATTCGGTCGACCTGAAAGGACTGGTCTATTTGAACCGTGCCGACAAAACTGCATTCCAGGATACGGCGAATGACAACTACACCTCGCTGTTGCGCAAAGAAAAAATGCCATGCACAACTTGGGGGGTGGACATTCAAGGAACGGTTCCGTTTCGATCCTGGGCCAAGCTGACCCTGGGTGCTGCATATAAGCAGGCGATCTGGGATTACGATGACGATTACATTGCGAGTGTCCGAGACGTGGGGGCCGAAGGCGAGCAACAGTTCATTTCACCTTTTGCCAACGTTGATTTTCGCTTCTTGGATGAAAGCCTGATCATCAATCTGGGGGTCCGGTATGACTGGATTGAAACCTCGGACGGCGAAAACCGGGACAGCCAGGCCAGCGCCGGAAAGCCGGCCTATAACAATAAATACGATAGTGAAACAGAGACGTGTTTTTCACCCAAACTGGGCATTGCCTGGCACCCGACCGACAAGACCACTCTGCGGGCCTCGGGCGGAAAAGGGTTTCGTGAACCCAGCCTGCTCGAGCTATACAAGGTTCATATTCGCGGAGGAGGAACCTATTATCGTGAGGCTAACCCGGACCTTGATCCCGAAGAGATCTGGTCCTATGACGTGGGGGCCGAGCACTTCCTGCTGGACAACCTTTGGGGCAGACTAACCTTCTACCAGTCCTTTGCCGAGGATTACATCGGCGACCGTCTGATCGGCACCAGTAAATTTGCCGGAGGTACAAAAACCCGGTATGAGTACAAGCTTGACAACATCAGCGATGTGGATATCTATGGAATCGAGGCGGAGTTGCAATGGTATCCCATAAATAACATGACCCTCTTTGCCAATTACACCTACAATATCTCTACAATTGAGAAGGACGAAAACAATGCCGACCTGGAAGGCAACTATCTGCCCAACGATCCCCGGCATAATGTCCATTTCGGGTTCCGGTATCAAAATCCGAAGCTCGTCAACATCTCACTGGTTACCAATTATTACGCCGACATCTATTATGATAATGAAAACACCTTGGAAACAAAAGACTATTGGACCGTAGACGTGGCAATTTCGCGCAAGTTTTTTGACCACGCAACGCTCTACGTGAACGCAGAAAACATATTCGATGAAGAATACACGATTTTCAAATCGCTTTCGACTTCAGACACCATCTCGCCCGGGGCGATATATACATGCGGCGTGAAGTTTGAGTTCTGATTTGGCTGTGTTTCGGACGACCGTCAATCAAAAACCTTCCGGACTGCTTGGGGGAAAAACTACGGAAAGACAGAATTAGGCAAATTATAGGATGGAAGGCCCGTATTTGGAAAGGAGTTTGGTTCATGTTGTCAAAACTGACGAAAAATTCTGTGTTTATGTTAGTATTTGTTTTTATCGCATCTTTCTTAGACCGGCCTGCATTCGGGCACTACCTATGGATAGCGCAGGAAGGGGAGAACTATATTGTCGGCAGGGGAATTATTCCGGACAAGTTTTATCCATATAATCCGGATGCGGTCACTTTCATCAAAGCCTTCGATGCTGAGGGAACAGACATACCCGTCAACAGGGTTAACGACAAGGAACGGGTTTTCTTCCGCGCAGGCGGTAGCCTTTCCCTTGCAGCCGTCCTATGCGACTGGGGTGACAGGGTAAATACCACCCGGGGGAGAAAGCTCATGACTCGAAGGGAGGCTGAACAACAGGGGTTCAAGGTGCTTGAGTCCTTTCTGTCAACCCAGACCTCAAAGACCCTTTTTGAAGACGGAGCCGCTGTTTGCAGGTATTTAGGGATGAAATTCGAACTCGTGCCGATCAAAAGCCCTTTTAAACTTGGACCGGGTGAGCCGCTGGAGCTTAAGCTGATGTATGATGGTGCCCCTCTTAAGAACGCCGCGGTCTCTTCAGATATTGATACCGATACAAAAACAGATGAGAATGGTATGGTCAGGATTGCCATTTCCAAAACAGGATGGAATGTGATCATGGCCAAGCATATCGTCCCCAGTTTAAATGATGGTGATGTTGATTATCATCAATTTATGACTTTTCTCGTAATTAAGGTAAAGTGATGAAGCGTTTAGCGATGTTTTTTTTACTATGTCCACTTTTAGCAGGTATTCCTATTGGATTGCCCAAGGATGTTGGCGCCCACGGGACCGGCCACAGGCTTTTAAAACACGAGCCGGTCGTAGCGGTTGAATTCCATTATTCCGATGATACACCCATGAGATATGCCGAGGTAATGGTATTCAGTCCCCGGGATCTGAAGGTGGAGCATCAAAACGGTCGGACCGACAGAAACGGAAAGTTCGTTTTTTGCCCCGATGTACCGGGGAAGTGGCTTATTAAGGTCAATGACGGCATGGGGCATGAGGAAAAAGCGGTGATGGAGGTCGGGCCGGAAGCGATTGCCGGCCAGAGCGAAAATCCGCGGACTCACCCGGCTTCCGGCGGTTCTGAACCTCTGTCAAAGGCCTTGAAGATAATAGCCGGTCTGAGCCTTATAATGAACGTCTCATTTGCAGGCTACTTCGTGAAACGGCGATCTGCTTCGGCCAAAACCAGTTCCCAATAAAGACATATAGGGGGAATGCCCGAATGGATAAATGTAGGCATATGTCAATCAGCGTTATTCTCGTGATCCTGACTTTGTTTGTACCTTGTTCGATCATGGCCCAGGCAAAAGGAAAATTATACGTGGTCGGTATGGGGCCTGCCGGACCGGACCTGACGGCTCCGAGGGCCCTTGAAATTGTTGAAAAAGCAGATGTGTTGCTGTGCTCCCCCAGGATTCCCGAGAGGTTTGCCGCCTTCAGCCGCACCATAGACCCATCAAAGATCGCTTTTGACCCCTGGAAGAGAGTCTTTGATAAAAAAGCCAATGAGTTAAAACGCTCAGATCCCGGGGCGTGGGCTGAGGGGGTTGAAAGGCGCAGGAAGGAAGTGCAGAAATTTGTGCTCGAAAAAATCAAGGACGGTAAAACCGTTGTCATGATGGATGGTGGCGATCCGTGCGTTTATGGCCCATCGCTTCACTATCTGCTTGAAGGATTTGATCCGTCCCTATTTGAAGTGGTTCCCGGAATAGGCGCTTTCAATGCCGCCGGAGCAGCCCTGAAACATAGCTTTACGCCTGAAGACGTACGTTTTGTGCTCCTGACCTCGCCGCAATCCCTTTTCGGTGAAAACTGGAAAAAAAATGATGATATTTTAAAAGATTTATCAAAGTATGAAACGACCATGGTGTGGTATATGTCTCTTCGTTCAATTGCTAAAGTCGTCGCAAAACTTAAAAAATACTATGCTTCGGACATGCCGATTGCCATCGTTTATTATGCCGGCTATCCTGACAAAGAAAAGGTTCTCAAAAGTTGTCTTGAAAACATTCTGCGAGATGTAGAAAAAATGGACGAGAAGTGGCTCGGATTGTTCATTTTAGGTAAGTGCGTGAAGTAAAGTTTGTACCAACCCAGTGAATTCTTGAGGTGATGAACAATCTAATTTAGAAAACAGGCTGAACAACTATCAGCTCAAAAAAGAGCGATCTTTTTTTCGCCGTTGCTCTAATGATGATAGGACATGTTCAGCACCGGCATCTTACCGCCTCAACTTCATACTGTGGGATTAGCGGGAGCCCCTCAAAATATAAGTTTCGACAGATATATCAGAGAATCTTATCATTTTATTGCTCCACACACCGACATTAATGATGCTCTTCTAATTCTTCCAATAAAGCCCTCCCTTTATCCGTAAGTCGGTATTTCTGCCTACTGCTGAGGGGTTTGTCGGGTATGGTCATCTCGATTAAGCCAAGCTTCACGCCGACTTGCTGGTAATTTTTTCTGAAGTGCTTTTCATCCTTCAGCCCCAACCTTTCCTGGATTTCCCCTCGTGTCATCTCCCCGGTTATAACAGCAAGCAGCCTTCTGACTTCGGGGGTAACTTCGGGGGTGAACTTGGTCGGTGACTTGGTAGCTTGGTCGGTAGCTTGCACAGCAGCTTCCGGGCTAAAAGGAATAATGCACTTGAAAATATCTTCCTCTATCAGTTTTATCCTGACTTTTTTCATTGTCTCATTATGGATCGATAGATCCACCGGATTCATAAATAAAGAAACTTATTGCGCTATTCCCACATTTATTTCCATATTAATGTGGTATTCTTATTTTCAGTTTTTCCGAGTCATCGATGTCCTGGCATTTGACAATTAATAGTTATTAGAATAACCTGACTAATATCACACCCCCTAACAGTAAGAAAACACCCAATATTCGCACTCCGCTAACGGGATGCATTTGATATCCCAGCCAGCCAAAATGATCTAACACCACTGAAGTCGTCATTTGACCGGCAATGATTAGTGCAATCATGGATGTGGCCCCCAGCCTTGGTGCAAGCACAATGGTGGCCGCCACAAAAAATGCACCGAGCAGTCCGCCGGTCCATATCCACCATGGATGACCGGACAGTGTGTCAACCGCCGGCAAGGGGATTCTTAAACACAAGGCATAAACGAAAAGGCCGATAGTCCCCACTGCAAATGAAATCATTGCGGCCAGAATTGCCGATTGACTCCACTGGTTCAGTTGCACGTTGATGCCGGCCTGGGTAGGAAGAGTAAACCCAGCAACAAATGCTATCAGAAAAAAAGTCCAGATCGAATTCATTGGTTTTATTCCTTTCACTGTAAAGGCTTAAATACAGAAAGATTGATCATAGGAGAGAAAAAATCTGCTGTCAATCTTGAAGTAAACCTCAACGTTGCAAAAGTCGAGGATGCCTCAGATCCGCGGCGTTAAGAGTGAAGCCCCGCTATACAAAGCGGGATAGACCTCCGCCATTTACTGCGAACCCTTGACAACAAAGGAGATGGGGTATCATCGGTTTTCCCGTGGGGTAAACAACACGGTGAAAAAAGATTCCTTTTTGGATATCACTGACAGTTGAATTCAGTATATTGGCAATAAATGAACACAACGCTATGGTTTAAGCGGTTTTACACAAATCTCATCGTGTTGTTTATGCAACTATGAGGTAAATCCACTTCTCGATTCATGATACCTGCCTTGAGTCGCGAATCCAAACCACCACATGAAGGGTATTGATTGGAGTATCAAATCATCTATAAGAAACCTTTGAATATACTGCAATGTATATGGAATCGGAAAACCAATATTGAAGGTTGTTATATCGTCCAGCAAAAATTGAACTGTTTAGAGGTGTATTGACCAATTTATCTTAACCCGCCCAAAGACTGCTTTTAAGACCTGAGATAGTATCCTTTCTGGTGAAAATATCATCCACCTCAAAACCCTGTGATATATCTGACTTGGCCCTTATTGCATACAACTCCGATTTATCCTTCATGCTTTTCTGAAAATCCACACATACTATACATTGACATTTACATTGACATTTACATTTTGTCATGCTAATTTAAAATATATTGGACCTAAACTGAGCGTTTCAAATTTTTGAACTGGTTAATTTAACGATATTTTTAAGGCATTCTGGCATTTTGAATTTCAATAATTTGAAACCCTGCGGGATTTCCAATTTTTATCCGCCTCAGGAGGATCACCGCATCTACTGCGTCAGATGCCGTTCCGCATAGACGACTATAGCGAAACAACATCTTCCCCCGCAGGGCGGGATTTCGCTACACTCAACTTGCTTATCTGCGGCAAACTTGAAAATCGCTCAACTTAGGTTGGATATTAATAAGGAGAGTTGTTTTATGCAGCCGGAACTGACACAAAAACAGCGGCGGTTTTTCAGTTACCTGGAGCGTGAGATCACCCGGATCGGAAAAGCGCCCAGCTTGCGGCAGGCGGCGGCCGATATGGGCGTAAGCCATGCGGCCATATCTCAGTTGATAAGAGCCCTTGAGAAAAAAGGAATTCTCAGACGTGACGGCCGGTACAGCCGCACGATTCACCTGCTCAATCGCGCCCGGGAAACCGCGGGCATCATGCGATGGCGGGAGGTGCCCATCGTCGGGAACATTGCCGCGGGATTGCCCTTGTACGCGCAGCAGGAATGGGGCGGCAGCGTTGTGGTTGATGCGGCCATATACCGGGGGGCAAACCTGTTTGCACTCAGGGTAACGGGCGATTCCATGAAGGATGCGGCCATTTTGGATGGAGATTTGGTGATTTGCGAGCCGCGCCAGTTTGCCGAGAATGGTGAAATTGTGGTTGCGCTGATCCGTCAGGAGGAAGCAACGGTCAAGCGTTTTTTTCTCAGGGAAAAACAGATTGAACTGCGTCCCGAAAATTCCGCCTTTCGTCCGGTTTGTTACAATTTCGACCAGGTTCTGGTCCAGGGAAAGGTGATCGGTGTCCAGAGAGGACCCGAGAAATTGTCTATTGACTATTGACCATTGAATATTTAAGGGAAAAACTTGATGGAATATTGATATGGTTTCTCAATTATTGACGGTTTTGTAAAAAGTCTAACTTCTGCGTTGTGCTGCACTTCGTAATCATTCAACGTACGAAAAGTACGCCTCATGATTACAAAATTTGCGACGCCTTTTTATCCCGAGAGATTTATTCGGGGGAATTTGAACTTTTTACGAAACCGTCTA
>Ga0307991_1002856_pt1 | contig 11501 bp, 11 predicted proteins | sample EllFjometagen131_FD_203146 | JGI IMG/M metagenome (GOLD analysis project Ga0307991, IMG submission 203146) | Marine microbial communities from Ellis Fjord, Antarctic Ocean - #131 | ecosystem: Environmental > Aquatic > Marine > Unclassified | place: Southern Ocean | collected 2014-10-08 | reverse complement strand
ATTTCTGAATGTTGTTGTACATTTTTTCATCCGGCAACTTCAAAGCTTTTTGGAAAAACTGATTGATTCGAAGATTGGCCTGATGCGGAATCACCATGTCAATATCATCTAAAGTTAAACCAGCCTTATCCAGGACTATCTGCGACACTTCGGGAAGACGTCTGACCGCAAGCTTAAAAACATTTTTACCATCCATTGTTGGGAAATGCTTACCTGCATCCAAATCCTCTTTGGAGAGTCGAGGATTATTTCTTGAAGCAGGAGCCTCAGTCGTAAGCGCTTCGGCATAGTCACCCTGGGCATGCAGACTTGTTGCCAAGAGACCCACATTTTCATCCGTTTCAACGCCTTCTAAGCAGACCGCACCGGCACCATCTCCGAATATGACCGTGACATCCCTGCCCCGTGTCGCCATTTCCAAACCGGTGCTGTGAACCTCAGCACCGACCAGTAAAATACGGGAAGCATAACCACTTTTTATATACGCATCAGAAATTTCCATGCCGTAAAGGAATCCGGTACACTGCTGTCGGATATCAATCGCCGGTGTTGATTTTAATCCCAGCTTGCTTTGCAGTAAACAACCGCAACCGGGGAAAAAAAGATCCGGGCTTAAGGTGGCAAATATAATGAGATCTAAATCCTCCGGTTTCCAGCCAGCACGGTTCAAGGCTATCTTGGACGCTTCCAGCCCCAGGTCGGAAGAACCGACATTCCCCTCTTCAGGTACCCATCGCCGCTCCTCGATGCCGGTTCGTTGTCTGATCCATTCATCTGATGTATCCATCAACTGGGCTAAATCATCGTTTGTCACAACTCTTTCGGGCAGGTAGCGACCGATACCCTTCATCACCATTTTTTTCATTTACGTATTCTCCTTCTTTGGAAAGGCTTTATCATGGCAGATTTAACTTTACTTCGCATTTGTTAAAACATATTTTAAAGGCCTTGACAATTATTTCAAGGTAATTCTCATTATTTATTTCGGATTGTAAGGTATGATATTTAATTTGTTGATACTTCTTATCGGGATTTTTCTGTTGTATTTCGGTTCTAGCTGGCTGGTCACCGGCGCTTCCGAAATCGCTCTGTCAATGGCTATTCGGCCGGCGGTGGTCGGTCTAACAGTTGTTGCATTCGCGACTTCCGCGCCGGAGCTGCTTGTGAGTCTTGTTGCCGCAGCCGAAGGGGCCAGCGGCGTTTCAGTAGGCAATATTCTGGGAAGTAATGTCATTAATATTGCCCTCGTCCTGGGTCTTAGTGCGCTGATTAAACCGGTTACGATCAACAAACAACTGGTTGCAAGAGAGCTTCCGTATACCGTCGTAGCAACCATTATATTCTGGTTTTTGTGTATGGACGGAAATATCAATCGTTTTGACGGGTTTGTGCTTATCTCAATTTTAATTATTTTTCTTGTTTATAGCATTTTAACGGCAAAAGACGGTAACAATAAAAAAAATAATCAATCTCAAAAATATTATATGCGGAATGGACTCCTTATTGTCATTGGGTTAATCGCCATTGCATTGGGCGCTGACTGGGTGGTTGATTCCGCTATTTTCATTGCCCGGGCGTTTCATTTCAGTGAACTGTTTATCGGTATCTCGATTGTGGCCATCGGGACATCCCTGCCGGAACTGGCGACATCCGTTGTTGCTGCGGCCAGGAAGCAAAGTGATATTTCCGTGGGAAATATTGTCGGCAGTAATTTATTTAATATCTGCCTGGTCATGGGCGCTGTTGGCCTGATTCATCCGATTCAGATCAGTACCGGTTTAAACTGGTTTGAGTTCCCGGCAATGGTGTTTATAACATTGCTTTTATATATATTTGCCGTTATCAGTCGCAAAATAAACAGAACCTATGGTTTAATTTTCATCATCTGTTTTTTTGTGTATAATATTACTGCCTATGGATTGGCACATTAGCGATCAGGGGTCCGTTGGACATCTGGGGATATCTTGAATCAAGATGCGCGCATGGCGGTGAAAGAGATATTGAGGATTATTCAACAACTATGTCCTGGGTATATTGTAGAAGGTTGGGTTAAGCGGTTACAGGCATCGCTTCTGTTGGGCTCACCTGATTTAATAGAACATCAATATACTGAAATTCACTATGAAATTAGCGAACCCAACAAAATTGACAAACTCGTAAAAAGTCGGATTTCGATGGCAAAGAAAAAAGCGCCACCAAATCATAAAATTGGCGAGGCGCGCAAATCCTGAGTGATGATTCGTACTTAGCGTACTATGAAGAAACGAAGGATGCAGCGCAACAAAGAATTTGGACTTTTTACGAAGCCATCAAAATTAGTTGCAGGCCGATGGCTTAACCCAACCAATAATTTGTCGTTCAGGGGTAGCGAAGTGGATACCCCCTTTATATAATTATTATTTTAATTCTTTTTCCGCCTTCTTATCTGATGCTTTGCTCTCACTGCCAGGTATTTCAATTTTGTATTTTGCTTTCAGGGATTCAATATAGGTGGGAAACATTTCCTTGAATTTGTCTTCCTGTAATTTGCCTGTCAGTTTTTCCTTGATGTCATCATAGGAAAGTGTCGTGGCCATTTCTTTTTCATGCATTTTAATAATGTGATAACCAAACTGGGTTTCAACCACACCACTGACCTCACCGGGTTTTAACGCAAAGGCAACTTCTTCAAAAGGCTTAACCATTTGCCCACGGGTAAAAAATCCTAAATCACCGCCTTTTTCGCTGCTCGGGCAATCGGAGTTTTCACCGGCCAGCTTGGCGAAATCTTCACCATCATCCAGTTTGCTTTTAATCCCTTCAATCTTTTTAAGTGATTCTGCTTTTGAAGCTTCAGATGCTTTAGGATCGACTTTTAAAAGGATATGGCTTGCATGAACGCGTTCCGGCATTTTGAATTCATCCGGATGGCTGTCAAAATAGGCCTTTGTTTCTTCGTCTGATATCGAAACAGTGGACATTACTTTTTCTTCAATAAATATCTGAATGGTTTTGCTTTGTTTAATTTGAGATAAAATCGCATCTTCCGTGTAATTCATATCTGCAATCTGTTTTTTAAAAGCAGCTTCAGTTTCAAACTGTTTTTTGAAATTAGCCAGTTCCGCCTTCATCTCCTTCGGGTCAATGCTTATTCCCTGGGCAATACTTTCCTGAAACAGAACTTCCTGTTCAATCAGGGTTTTTAAAATATTATCCTTAAATTCAGTTAGTTTTGTATCATCTAATGGCACCCCCATGCTCGTATATCGTTCTTTGATGAGATTAAATTTTCTCTCAAGAGCCACCTGGGAAATTTCAACGCCATTGACACGGGCGACTGAATTATCAGTGGCCTTTTCCGCTTTGGCTTTTGGGGTATTATCTGTACATGATACAGAACCGACCAGGCAAACCGATATCGTGAAAATGATCATTATCCAAACAGATTTTTTTATTGAAGTACGCATTAATTCAATTCCTTTCGTAATTTAATGAACATAAAAAAACCGGTTAAGACCTAACCGGTTGATTTATTTATTTGGTCGGGACGGCAAGATTTGAACTTGCGACCCCAGCGTCCCGAACGCTGTGCTCTACCAGACTGAGCCACGTCCCGACTGTTGGTAGTTTTATTTATTTTACAATATTTAGAATGTCAATCAAAAATATTATTTAAAATGATCGTTTCTTCTCTGCCAGGGCCAACCGAAACTATATCGATTTTGGTTTCCGTTAATTCTTCAATCCGTTTGAGATAATTTTTTGTATTTTGAGGCAGTTCATCATAAGTCCGAATGGTTGAAATATTTTCCTTCCATCCCGGCAATGTTTCACAAATGGGCTTGCAATCGGCTAAAACCCCCAGATCAGCCGGAAAGTCATCGAGTGTTGTACCCTTATAGTCATAGGCAGTACAAATACTGATGTCATCCAGGTCATCCAGCACATCCAGCTTGGTCACCACAAGACCGGTCAAGCTGTTCAGCCGAACCGCATTGTTTAAAATTACCGTATCCAGCCATCCGCACCGGCGTTTTCTGCCGGTGGTAGCACCAAATTCAGCACCGGTTGTCTGGATTTTATCCCCGATATCATCAAACAATTCCGTGGGAAACGGCCCTTTGCCAACCCTTGTGGTATATGCCTTTACGATGCCGACAATGCCGGAGATCTTTTTGGGCCCAACCCCGCCGCCGGAACAGGCATTTCCGGAAACCGTATTGGATGATGTTACAAACGGGTATGTGCCATGGTCAATATCCAAATGGGTTCCCTGTGCACCTTCGAAAAGAACCTGCTTTCCGCTTTTGATGCCTTTATTAATATATACGGAAATATCGGTTATAAAAGGGACCAGCCGTTGCTGATAAACTTTATATTTTTCAATTATTTCATCCGGGTCAACCGGTTGGTCGTTAAAATACTGTGCCAGGTAAAAATTCTTTTCCTTACAAACAGCCCTGACTTTCTCTTCAAACCCTTCTGTGTTTAACAAATCAACAAAACGGATCCCACACCGGTATGCCTTGTCTTCGTAACAGGGGCCGATTCCCCTGCCGGTAGTGCCGATTTTTTTATTTTTACTGGCCGCATTTTCCCGGGCCGCATCAATACGTTTATGATAGGGCATGATCAGATGCGCTTTTTCACTGATTTTAAGATTATCCGGTCCAATGGCAATCCCTTTTCCCGAAAGATAATCAATCTCTTCTAAGAGCACCTCGGGATCAACGACCAGGCCATTTCCAATCACACATATTTTGCCCTGTAAAATTCCGGATGGAATCAAATGGCTGATGAACTGTTCCCCTTCAACAACCATGGTATGTCCGGCATTATTGCCGCCCTGAAAACGGACCACATAATCAGCATGTTCCGCCAAAAGATCCACAATCTTGCCTTTGCCTTCATCACCCCATTGGGTGCCAATGATTACAATATTAGCCAATTGATACTCCTTTACAATTTTTTATCTAAATAGCTTTATATCAGGTAGTGTGCGATTGTCAGAAAAATTATAATCGCTTTTCTTTAAAAAAGTCCACCATTAACTGTCTGCACTGTTCTTTACATATCCCTTTGGTGATCCGGGGCTGATGATTGAGACGCAAATCATCGTGAAACGAATAGAGCGAACCGGCTGCGCCCCATTTCAGGTCCGGTGTACCGAAAACAACGTGACGGACCCGTGAATGAATGATCGCCCCCATGCACATAATACAAGGTTCAACTGTAACATAAAGGGTTGTGTTTACAAAGCGGTAGTTTTTTATTTTTTGACCGGCTTTCCGGAGCGCTAAGATTTCGGCATGGGCGGTCGGATCATGCTGTGATATTGTTTGATTGCAGGCTGTGGAGAGGATGGTCCCTTGATGATCGATCAGTACAGCGCCCACCGGAACTTCATCAGCTTGAAATGCTTTTTCGGCCTCGACCAATGCCAGTTTCATAAAATGTTGATGGTCGGAATTTAATATATATTTTTCAAACTTTGTCATGGCGTTGAAAGCCGTTTAATTTTTTAAAGCGGATCGTCTCGCAAAAAAATAGCGTCAAAATTTCTTGATAAGTACCGGAAAGGGACATATAAAAATTTTCATGACCGGTCAAGTTATAAAACAATTGACATCATTTTATGGATGGCTTATGACAAAACAAAATCTTACGCGCCCGTAGCTCAGCTGGATAGAGTGCCGGACTACGAATCCGTAGGTCGCGTGTTCGAATCACGCCGGGCGCACCACTAAAATCAAAGGGTTGCGGAAATTAACCGCAAACCCTTTTTTAGTTTTTGAGCTTTTGTCCCCATACTGTCCCCACTATCATTTTGTCCCCATTTTCTGACTACATAAAAAAGCCGGATGAATGCTTCCACCCGGCTTAAATTCTGATATCATTTTTTTGATTGATATAAGTTCAGTCTTATATGATTTAAGCAGCAACAACCTTTTGCTTTATAAGTTTAATTTTGTGAATTTTTGAAGGCTTTTTATCCTCATCGAAATAAACTTCAAAAAAACAATCTCCCTCTTTCTCAATTTTGAAAGGTACAATTCCAAGTGATATCTGAAAATTTTTACCGTTTTCCAAAACAGGAGCTTTAAACTCCATAATAGCAGGTTTTGCATCTGGCATTTTAATTTCTAATTTGATCTTTGAAAAAGGCCCTTTAATTTCTTCAACTATAAAAACAACATGCAGTTGTGGTAATAACTTTGGCATCTCTTGAACAATTAAAGTCTCCCCATAGATGCCCATCAACGATCTTTTGCCGCCTTTTTCATCTCGGACATCATCACATATAATTATTGATATATTCTTTACTCTTTTCATTGTTATTTCCTATTTAATGGCATGTTATTCCATATTAAAAAATACATTCTGTCCAACACTTACAAAAGCACTTGGCTGGTTCTGATTATGAATTTCCCAAGATGTAGAAACCTCTTTTTGATAGAGGTAATCTGTAAGAACATGCAATCTTTTAATTTCCTCTTTTAATACAGCTACTTCATCGTTTAATACAGCAAACCCTTCTTTTAATACTGGCACTATCGATTCATTGCTTGAAACCTGAGATAACGCGCCAATAATTAAAGTGTTTAAGGAGACGCCTTCCTTTTCAGCTTTATTACTTAAGTAAGCATGAAGTGATTTAGGCACTCTAAGCCTAAATTGGCCACTATAATTTTTTAAAAGATCAGGTTCCGGCAATTCACAACCATCTTCTTTAAAAACTTCAAGATAAGCCTCTTTTGCAACTTGAAGCTCATTTAATGCATCTTCTTTTGAAATGCCAAAAGCACTTAAACCCTTTAATTCTGGAACAGTAGCTATATACCCCTTATCCTCATCACTCCACTGGATTGAAATAGAGTATTTATCCATCCCCTCACCTCCTATTAATCTTCGTCAGCTAACCCGTGCTGCTCTATACGTTCAAGTAATTGCCTTACTTGATATGGAACCGCAAAACCATCAACACTCTGAATCGTCATTGAAAAAACTGGCGGCTCAGATCGCTTATAAACCCTATGACTATTTCCAGACCCTTTTTTTCGAAGTTTCATATTAAAATATTCACAAAGAGTACAAAATTCTTTATAACGTAGGTTCTGTGGATTTTCTTTGGCTTTCTGTAATATTTTTTCTAGTCTCGACAATTATTCAGGCTCCGAAACAATTGAATGTGGTTCCTTATTTGGTACCAAAATAATCATAAATTGAATATATGTCAATATTAAATCATAGCACAAGAAAATGCTACTTCCGCCCGGCTTGATCAATGACTTCTAATCGCTCTTCATTTTCCAATAGACATTTATTTGACAAACTCGTAAAAAGTCGGATTTCGATGGCAAAGAAAAAAGTCCCAAATTCGAGGCGCGCAAAGCCTGAGTGATGATTCGTACTTAGCGTACTATGAAGAAGCGAAGGATGCAGCGCAACAAAGAATTTGGACTTTTTACAAAGCCATCATTTATTTAACTGATCATCCATCCACTGAGTATATTTATCCATTGCTTGACTCAATGCGTCTTCATTCAGAACCAAATAATTGACGTCCATTCCCTGTAGACTGAGCCCCAAGATCTTATTATGAAAAACTTTATCTAAATCTGCAATCAGCATGTTTGTTTTGGCCGTTCGTCGAAGATCATGGAAGGTGATCCCATCATTGACTTTTCTACCATACGGAATATTTGCATTTGTGCATGTTATGATGAAGGCTTTCTTAAATCCGTTTTTATGAATAACAGGGTTCTTTCGATATGTGAAAACATAATCATGATGCTCTCGTAAAAAACATCCAGATGGCTAAGAGAAAAGTTCCACCAATACCATAAAATATGGCAAGGCGTAGTGATTTTTCAGACAAGAAATCATACATGTAGTATCTTGAGTGGCTGAAAAATTGCTACAACGCAGTAGGCGGGACTTTTTACGACGCCATCCATCATGATCAATGCGTCTGACCTTGCCTATGTCTCTTAAAATTTGTGCCATATGGTAATTTTGAAACGAGGTTCCCAAGAAAAGCTGCAAATGGGTTAATATCCTGGTTTACGCTTGCGTTTTCCAGAGCATCCATGTAATCGATTCTTTTTTCGAGCGGAATTACCGTCCACGGATATCCATCGGCAGCCAGCATTACATTCATAAAAAACCTTCCAATACGTCCATTGCCATCCATGTATGGATGGATATATACAAACATAAAGTGTCCCAAAACAACACGCACTGATGGTTCGGGTTCATTCATAAGCAAGTCAAAAAATGCCGGCATACAGCTTCTGACTGCTTCATACCGTGGAGGGACATGCATGGATTGTCGGATATAAACCTGCGTATTCCGGTAACCAGCCAATTCTGTTGCCCGTAACAGGCCTGCGGTTACAAGAGGCGAAAACATCTCTCGATACCAGTTCCCATGATCGGTATCACATACCATACCGGGATTTTCACCTTCCAGCACTTTACATACGCTTTTTCGAACCAGCTGATAGGCCTGCCAGTAACCACGTGCAGCCAGTGCATTAGGTTGTTCACGATCCTCACTGTTTTCATTTAGGTTCCAATCACCGCTGCGCACTCGCTGAATCAATTCCGGATTAACCCGATAGCCTTCAATAGATAATGAGTGATAAGCATCAGATACATAAATATCGTCAATTTTTTTGAGATACGCATCGATATTTTCAGGTCTGCCGGGCGCAGTTGAGAAGTTTTTGATGATTGGTTCTCGCATCTTTTCCCACATCAGATAAAGGCGATTAACATAAGGTGATTGTTTCTGAGTAGACAAAACCAAATTGATTCTGCTATAGCCCTGATCAACCGGATAGCAAAAGATATACTTGCTCGGGGAAACTGGACACCACAAGAAAAAGCGCAACATCTTGAAAAGCTAAATGGCACTTTTCTTTAAGGAAATTTTTTCTGGTTATAACAGATTTTGGAGAGAACGGATTACTGCTGCGAAGCAGCAAGGTGTCGTAGCCTGGGGTTTTAACCCCAGGAAAGGGAATAAATAGAATTTCGCCCCGAAGGGGCGAGGTATGGTTGACAAACGAAAATATACCGCGCCCCTCCGAGGCGCATGTCTGAATCTTGACAACCTGGGGTTAAAACCCCAGGCTAAGCTACCAGACCCCTTCGGGGTTCTTTGCACAGCGATTTAATGACAGTTTGTTTTTCGCTCAACGGCATCTTCTTTATTTGGTGGTAATTTGATATACGGACTTTAGCGTTTGAAGTACATCCGCGACGCGAACACCCTGTATGCCAAGATTTTTCAATAAGTCTTGATTCAACTCAGGTGCAACGGTTTCTAAAAATAAGTGCAAATCATCCTGGATCGACCGTGGCAACACGATTTGTAAATCCGGTGGTAAAATCAAGTACAGGCGCAACACATCGTTCCGATGCTTTCTGATGTCTCTACTGTCAACATGTTCGCCGTTTTTCTTTCGTTTTGTCAAGTCCAGCCAGGCCCTTGCTTTTAACGGGATCAGGCATTCCTCTCCGACGATGGAGACGCCATTGATCTCTTTTTTGTGCTGATGGATAAAGTCATAATAGTTCTCATCCATCAAAATAGCTGAAAGGCTGGAAACATCTTCACTGATTGGAATCGGAGTCAACCGGCTGTCTTCTCCGAGAATGGATATGTCAGGTATGCGTGAAAAAAGCTCCAGTATGACCGGAAATCCGGGTTGTGTGGGTTTCCGGAAACGATAAAAACATTTTATTCCATCACTTTTTTCCTGAAGCTTATATCCACCAGCCTTAATGAATTCCCAAAAGACAGCCCCGAATGCCGTGTCCAGTACTTCAAGGCAAAGAACGATGTCCAGATCCTTTGTTGCGCGAGGAGTGATCCCCGCATCATCCAACACCAGCCAGGCCGCTGCACCACCGATTAGAACGTAGCGATCCTGGTAACCGGCAAAATGGTCGGCAAATTTTTCAAGGCCTACAACCATACCGTCTTCTCCATCATTTCCGCTAAAGCCATTTCTAAGCGTTCATCTTTTTCATCCTGCAAGCTGAGATAGAGAGAAAAAGGATCCACTTGACCGTTTTTGACAAACAATGCCGGATCATAACGCCACGACTGAATACGGCAGGTCCCTACGTCTTCCACAGGGATCTGTTCAACCCTTTCAGCAAGCTTCTTCCAACTCCGGCGACCTACCGCATAGACCGTTTCCTTTGGCGGAACCAGAATGCTCCGGTCCGCCAATGCAGTTTCCCCCGCCTCAATTTGCAGGTTCGGCGGTAACTGATCCTTTTTTATGTGGACTGTTTCTCGCACCAGATTGTGCAGATACGGCAAGGCTTCCTGCCACAGGGTGTGCCGGTCTTTGTCGAAATCAAGCAGCCGTTCTCGCCCCTCACGTGTTACCCGGCCCAAACCGCTGGCTTCGATCTCATCCAGCGCCCGTGTCATGGACATACCGGCGTAACCCAGTTGATCGGCCAGATCCTTGGGTGTGATGGGCGTTTTTATATTGCCGTTGAGCGCATGGATCAGAACCGCCTGTGCCACAGGCGTGAAAGCCTCTGGTTTAACAACCGTTCTTGCTGTTTTTCTGGCTTGCGCGGCAACACCCAATTCCGGCCAATACATCTGTTGACCGGGGACCACAAAAGAAATATGCCGCTCGACCAGACGGCGGCGCGTATATCCCGGCAGTTCCTGTGCGATCAGGCAATAGCCATAAAGGGGCATATCATTTCGCATAATCTGTCGCAGGTGTTTTTCGAATACAGCCGGGCGGAAGTTTGCCGTATCCTTGAGCAGGATGCCCAGAAAAGCACGCCTACCTATAGAGACTTCCTGCAAGGCATATTGCTGGTTCAAATATTGGGGCAAAGCCCGGGGCACAGCTGTCCCCCAAGTGGCAGGCTGGCCGGCCACTTTAAAAATGTATTCTGCAAATTGTTGGGCTAAGTTTTCCATAATGATAACGATAACTTTTTTTTGTATAATAACATTTCAAAAGTTACCGTGCAATATAAAAGTTATCTATATGATTTTAATTAATTTTTATCCTTTTGTCGCAGATCGTTTTTTCTCCAAAGTCACATGATGATCATTGATCCGGTCGCCTTGTTTGCCGCCGTATTCCAGACCAAGGTGATACCAGGGGGCGGATTCAACATCTTTTCCCCTGTCTTTATTCCATTTTATATTGGGTTTGTCGCGCAGCACACCAGCAGCTTTTTTGGCAACATCAGGCACGGACAAAAAGGGCCTGATGTTGAGGCGAACACCGTCATTTAAATCCGGGTGCCAGCCCATTGTCAAGGAAAGGCTCGATACTCTATATTCGAATAGCGGAAACCGCTTAAATACCGAAAATGTCGGGGTGGCCATCGGTGCCATTGAGGGTGTTCAGAAAATAGCGAATACTGAGTTTTATAAAAAAGAGAAAGAACAAATGCAGAATTTAAATTACATCCGGAAAAATTTCCCCCATTTATTCAAAGTATCAATCCACCGGAGAGTGATATCT
>Ga0307991_1002855_pt1 | contig 11505 bp, 6 predicted proteins | sample EllFjometagen131_FD_203146 | JGI IMG/M metagenome (GOLD analysis project Ga0307991, IMG submission 203146) | Marine microbial communities from Ellis Fjord, Antarctic Ocean - #131 | ecosystem: Environmental > Aquatic > Marine > Unclassified | place: Southern Ocean | collected 2014-10-08 | reverse complement strand
GTGAATGCACGGAACTAACTTTTTCGGTAAGCTGTGTGCAGGGAAACTGCATGCTCGGTTTGATGAGAGGGAATGGAAATACTGAACTTGTCTCTACTCTACTGGTTGGAAAGAGAATTGAGTTACGACGGTACTCCGAATTGACTTAAGACTCTTTAATGTGTGTGGTTATCAATATGTTGCCCGCAGTCAGTCCGGTGTAATGTCCTAACTCAATAGCATAGCTGGGAGGTTATTGATTTAAAACTTTACTACGAATTGACTTAAGATTTTTGGGAGTTTACTTTTCGCCCTTAAGTCAATCTGATGAGTACATCATCTTAACTCAATAGCTTGGATGTGTAATTATGCAAATTTCTTGACTTTGTGATCGTGGTTTGTAATAAATCGGTATCCTTAAATATGGGGGTTTTATGAAACAGGTAATTGCTTTGATCTATGATTTTGACGGGACTTTGTCGCCTCGTAATATGCAGGAATATGATTATTTGCCGCATGTGGGCATTAAGCCTGCTGAGTTTTGGGCTGCTGCTAATAAACGTGCTGTTGATAATAATGCTGACACCATTTTAGCGTATATGACTCTGATGCTTGAGAAATGCTCAGATTCGCAGTGCGTGCAATTAACGCGAGAGAAATTTGCCGCTTATGGTAAAAACATTGATTTCTTTCCGGGTGTGGAAGATTGGTTTAGCCGCATTAACAGATACGTAAATTCATTGGGTTTTATAGCCCAGCATTATGTGCTTTCATCAGGCGTGAAAGAAATGATCGCAGGCAGTGCTATTGCCCATAATTTTGAGGAAATATTTGCCTGTTCCTATATTTATGATGAACGCGGAGTGGCAATTGCACCAGGTGTAGCAATCAATTATACCGGTAAAACGCAATTCCTTTTCCGCATCAATAAAGGTGTGCATAAAGTTTATGATAACAGTGTGATAAATGATTATATCCCCAAAGATGAGCGACCTGTGCCTTTTACCAATATGATATATTTTGGTGACGGGCTTACTGATGTGCCCTGCATGAAACTTGTAAAAGATCAGGGAGGACACTCAATTTCGGTATATAAACCGGGAAAAGGAAAAGCAGAAGCAGACAGGTTATTCAAAGAAAACAGAGTCAATTTTACTGCGGAAGCAGATTATGAGGAAAATGCTGCTGTTGAGATTATCGTAAAGGCTATAATTGATAAGATTTCAGCAGATGTGAGATTGGCAAAACTGGTGTAATTAAATTTAAGAGCTTAATCTGGGAAGATTAAGCTACGTAAAAATAAAAGACGGTTACTTGCGCAACCGTCTTTATTATTTAGATTCCGATCAATTTATGGAATGCTTACTCTTAACTGAGTTCCGAAATACATTACATTACCTTCTTTTTCACCCATGCCGTCTTCCATGTAATTAATCATACCAATTTCCGGCATAACACAGATGTTACCAAGTTTGATCTTATACTGACCAAAAAGTGTCATCGTGGCATCTGCATCATCTAATTCATCGTTGTTATCCATTACATATCCGCCACCAAATGTAAATGCATCATACATACCCTGAAGATATGCACTGATTGTAGTGGCATTAACGATTTCATCATTTATCCACTGTGCATCACTGTTTTCTGTGCGAGTGCAAAAACCGTAATCGTCAATGTTTTGACCAAAACCAATCTGCCATTGCAGTTTTATGTTATTAAGGTCATTTTTACCTGTAAGTGCAAATGCATAAGCTATTATGCTTTCATCATACGTTGATTCATCTTCATTGTATTTTGCCATTGCAAATCCGAAAGTTGGATGTAAGTCCATTTCGCCTAATTTATAGTGCATTCCAACGTTGATTTTTGGAATAACGGCATCCATATCATTTGAATATGTTCCTGATATAAAGGGCATTTTTTTAGGCTGAATCAATGAAATATAAACACTATTAGGAAGAGTAAATCTGATTTGTGTGTTTACTTTGTCATACATCATGCCATAACCTGAGAGGTAAATGTCACTATTGGGTCCATATCCCTGGGCTGCAAAATCGGAGAAACCACTGTATGTGCGACCAATCAATACTTTGAACATTCCCAGATCCTGTTCACCATAAGCATGACGCAAGCTTACATTTGATTCGCCTAATCCCATTTCAATTTTTGCAGTAAAGCCGTCTTTGGTGTAATCCATTCCTACTCTGCTGCCTGAATACGAATTGAGTGCAAAATCAAAATTTGCTTCTCCACTGTCTGAATAATCTTCGTTTTCCATTGTGTACCACCAGCCTGTTCTAAGACTTCCATAAAAATTAGTCTCAGCCATCAGACAAGTTGCTGCTAACATAACAACCATAAGAATAATAACTTTCTTCATAAAACACTCCTTCTTTTTTAATCAGGTAATAACATTAATCTTTTTTATTATTACCTATTTCATTAATAAAATCTTCTGAGCAACATTATAATTTCCGCATTTCATGACCAGAAAATAAACTCCAGTAGTAGCATTATCATTACCGTTAGTTTTACCATTCCAACTGATTTTGTGTTCACCTGAGGGCATGGGTTCATTAACCAAGTTCTTTACCAGTTGACCCTTAACGTTGTAGATATTGATCTGAACCGGCGCACCAGCATCTGCGATAGAAAAACTAACCGTCGTCGTGGGATTAAAGGGATTTGGATAACAGGCACGTAGTGCAGTTACAGCAGGCAATATGGGGTCATTGCTGGTAGTAAAATATTCTACTATTTCTGACTGCTCTGATTCCATATCATAAATATTTACCGTTGTTACGTAAAAACTATAGCTGGTTTGAGGATAAAACTGATAGTCAAAATCGAAACTGGTATTATCAGTATTTCCAACATAAATAAACGCTTCATCATTCAAGGCAAAATAGATATTGAAATGACTAAGATCGCTTATTGCCGGTAGATCCCAGCTAAGCTGGAAAATATCATCCGGCAAGGCTTCCAAGGTAAGATTTGCAGGAGGATCAGGAACTTGTGGTGCTTCACCATAAAAGATATTACCATATCCGGCAGGATCAAAAATATCTATGTTATCAAAGGGCCACCAGCCATCAAAATCATGAGGATCGGGAGTATTATCATCCAGAACAAATATCCCGATATTGGAAAAGTTATCAGGTCCCGGAGTAAGCTCATAAGATTCATCACCAATAGGGATCACAAATTCATAAGTAACATAGCCGGAAATATCACTTGCTCCCACTTGCGGGTCTGTCAGATAAATAATATCACCAACTCCACCTGTACTATAAATAGGACGGAACTTAAGTTCATTACCCGCAGCATAATATACTGCCCAGTAATTACCTTCAGAATTATCTTCAGCAGGAGGATAAACCCCGTCACCATTATCATCAATATAAAGTGCTACTTCATCATGGTCTTCCAGCAAAAAGTCATTATAGTTTTCAAAAGCAACATAAAGTTCTGTTTGCGCACCGTTCATTTTGAAATAGCCATTCACGCTGCCAATTGGCTGAGGAGTACTATCATAAGTACCCCAGAAATCGGAAGCATCAAAACAGAAAGCATCATCCCATTCCCCATTATCTAATATGCCGTCGATAGTTGGTTCTATTCCAGTATAAATACTGATAGCATCTGAGATAAAATCGCTGGAAGTCCAGCCCATAGCCTCATTGGAATAGGGACTCTGGTTGCCGATATCAGTCATTGCAGTCACCACATAGTAATATTCGAGGAGCGGCAGAGCAGTATCGTCACTATAATAATTTATGTTAGTTACAGCTCCGAGAGGTTCATCAGGATATAAGTCAGTTATATAGCGTTTTCTATAAACGAAATATCCGGCAGCTTCACCAGAAACAGGAGCTTCCCAGTTAAGTTCAACAGTCTGCGCAGTTGCCTGTGATGCAATTAGATTTAATGGCACATCGCCATTGGGTGTCAGTGTGATTTCGTCAATTTCAGTTGTCTGTCCTTCAATCACGATCCCATCCATATATGAGATAGTTCCATAGCCTGTTTTGGTATATTCTATTGTATAAAGTCCTTCGGGAATATTGGGAATTGCATAAAATCCAGTTTCATCAGTATAGGCAAAGTAGTCAACCAATCCTGTGACTTCCACAAAAACACCGGAATTGTCATTTGCGCCTTCCAGATTTACAGTACCAGCTATTTCACCGCCACCAAGGTCACAATCAACGGAATAAATATTACCGCCTGAACCCATCTCACGTGCATGAACAGCTTTACCGCCAGCCGTGCAAAATGAACCGTCTGCTGCCAGATCAATTCCAAATAGTGATCCCGGAGTTTCTAAAGTAAATACCGGAATATTACTGATTCTTCTAAAAATCATTAGGTCGGGTCCTGGAACACTATAAGGTCCATAACCGCAGGCTGCCACAAGTGAACCATCTGCGCTCAGATCCACGTCAACCACATAATCTCCGCAATCTTCATAAACCCACATTGGTGAGGGTGAATTTATATCAAAAAGGTAAACCTGACCATTAAAGCCGTTGGTGATAAATGTGAGCGTGCCCACTGCAATCGTGCTGCCGTCTGCTGATATTGCCATGCCGCCAATCCAATCTGATGTGCCGCCACCGTTTACATGATAATTCCAGAGATCAACGTAAGTGTCCAGATTTTCATTATACTGATAAACCCAGACATAACCTGAATAATCACCGTTTACTATGATGCTGCCGTCTGCTGATATTGCCGGAGAATTCTGATTATATTCAGGTGCCTGAAAGATCACATTGCCAGCAGCTGTATCCATTACCCACATATAACTAAAATCGCCACCATATTGCGTAAAGATAATGGTGGAACCATCTTCACAAAGAGTAAGTGTGCCTGCTCCTCCCTCGAAATCATTTTCCCAGAGCATTTCCTCATCACCAACCATATAAGCCTGCACGTAACCTGTATTTACTGCCGGATCATAGAATGATATATAAACATAAATACCAAATTCATCAAGCTGTAAACCGGAAATACTGGCATTGATATTCAATGTCCAGGTGGGAATAGAAGAATCAGGTGAAAATATCTTTAATTGTGTAGAATCTCCAACTGCCAGCACAGAGCCGTCTTCTGTCATATCGATGGGATAATCAAAATCAAGATCATGCATAACGTGTTCCCACTCAGGAAAGCCGGAATCATGAAACAAAGAAACCCGCTCTGTATTTGTCTGCCAGCGCGCAAAAGAGTTCATCGTTTCACCGGAAACAATTGCATCTCCACAAATTGCTGCCGGGTCTGATGTTTCCCAAAGCAATTCCACTCTTTCGTCACGTGAATTTAATTTGGAAGCTTCTGAAAGATTAACCATAGTTTCGCAGTCTGATCTGATTATAGTGATGCCGTTGATCGGATCAGTGACAGTTTGTTGCGCAGGTATAGCCACTAAATTTATAAATAGTAAACAAATACAAAAAATAACTATAACTTTGATTTTCATAGTTTACCCCCGTAAACCAAAGAGATAAAACGTCTTAATGATAGTCAAGTAAAACATGTCAGTTCTCTTGCTGGATTATATTCCATGCTGGAATAATGCTAAAAAGAGTCTGGCTATTTTATTAGGCTCATTAGGCGTATCAGGCATATATTTTACTTGTCTCATTTTTCTCAAAATAACTAAAGGCTTGACATCAGATGAAGTTATTTAAGCATTTTGTTTAGTAAAGGGGATTTTATGATAGTTTCATTAATATTTTTATCCAGCGGTTTGTTTCTGGGCTGGTCACTTGGTGCCAATAATGCTGCCAATATATTTGGTACTGCCGTAGCTACTAAAATGATCCGTTTCACCACAGCTGCCATTATTTGCAGTATTTTCGTAATTCTGGGAGCGATTGTAAGTGGTGCCGGAGCTTCTCATACATTAGGCAAACTTGGCAGCATAAATTCTTTGGCAGGAGCATTTGTGGTTGCTTTATCGGCAGCTTTAACGGTATTTTGGATGACAAGAGCAGGTTTACCGGTGTCCACATCGCAGCCAGTTGTTGGTGCCATAATAGGCTGGAATATATTTTCGGGGCATACTACGAGTGTAAATACATTGGAAAAGATTGTTACCACCTGGATATTTACTCCCATACTTGCTGCTATATTTGCTATCATCATATTTTTTGTGATACGCCTTATTTTAAATAAATCTCGTATTCATCTCATCAGTTTAGATCATTATACGCGAGTGGGTTTGATAATTGTGGGAGCTTTTGGTTCTTATAGTCTGGGTGCAAATAACATCGGTAATGTAATCGGAGTGTTTATTCCTGTTTCCCCATTTCGTGATTTTGTTTCAGCTGGTTTCAGTATAAGCTCGCTGCAGCAGTTATTTCTGTTGGGTGGCATCGCTATTGCAGTGGGTGTCTTAACGTATTCCAAGCGCGTAATGTTAACTGTGGGCAAGGGGATTTTTCGATTATCTCCCATCACAGCATTTGTCGCAGTGTTAGCAAGTTCTCTGGTATTGTTTATCTTTGCCTCTCAGGGATTGCATGATCTGTTACAATCTCTTGGTTTGCCTGCATTTCCGCTGGTTCCTGTATCGAGTTCTCAGGCGATCGTAGGTGCCGTAATGGGAATAAGTCTGGCAAAGGGCGGCAGAAATATGAACTTTATGACTTTAGGAAAGATCAGTATCGGCTGGTTGGTAACACCTATAGCATCCTCAATTATATGTTACATCCTGCTTTTTTTCATGCAGAATGTCTTTCTACAACAAGTATTTTAGAAATATCAGGAGAAATTATGAGATATTCGTTAATTATTCTGGTTTTACTGTCAGTATCATTTTTAGGTGCCGAAGGAACTCTGTTTGTGGGTCTCGAGGGTAGTACACCTGCTACTTATACATCTGACATGGAAGGCTTTCCCAATAATAACTGGAATTCGTATTTTTCCCAGGATGTGAGTGGCGCAGCAGCAACTCCAGACGGGATAATCTATCTCTGTGAAGGTGCATTTACCACGCATTTATATGAAGCGAGCCTCACTAATAGTCCTGTTCAACTTTGCACTATTGCCCATGATATGAGTGCTCTTGCCTGGGGACGTGATATGCTCTGGGGATATTCCAATTATGCTTCTCCTTTAGGAATTTACAGTATCAATATTTCTACTGGTGCTACTGAACTCGTCTTGGCAACGGGTTCATTCCGTTTCTTTGCTCTTGATTATAATCCAATTGATGACCTCTTTTACGGTTATACTGAATATGGAGTTTCAGGTCTTTATTCCATTGATATTGATAGTGGAGTAATGACCTTATTGACAGGCTCAATTCCTGCGACGAATGGTCAGGGACGTGGTATGGCGGTTGGTGATAATACAGTTTTTCTCACTGCCACTCGTGGTGATGCCGGCATTCCCTATTTTGCTTATGATATTTCGCAGGGTGCTGGTGGTGAATGGGTAGAATTTCCCAATCCTTATCCTAATCATCATTCCACAGGTGGAGCTGCATTTGTTGCTGCTCCCGATGAATCTGTTATAATCAGCGGTACAGTTACAGGAAGTGATTTTCCGGAAACAGGTATTGCAGACTGCACGGTAAGCCTATTATCACAATTTGGTTATGAAACGGTTACTGATGAAGATGGCTTCTTTATTTTCCCGGAAGTATTTCATAATGTTACTTATGTGCTGGAAATCGTGAAGCCGGGTTATACTTCTTATGTTGTTCCCATGATCGTGGAAACCGATGACATTGATCTGGGCACGATCATTCTCTCAGAAAGTGCCTTTCCAGTTGAAAATGTGGTTGCAGAGGAAACAATCCCTTTAGAACAAGTTACACTGAATTGGGATATCCCGGAAGTTGATAACCGTAATTTTGAAAACTACATAGTTTACCGTTTTCTGGAAAGCTTCAGTGGCAATCCGGAAGTCTGGGAAACTCTGGCTTATGATCTGCAAGAACCCCAATACATTGATAACGGCTGGGCAGATCTTGAATCTGCTGCCTGGCAATACGCAGTTGTGGCACAATATACCAACGGTATTTTTTCAGAAGCCGTGCTTTCTAATGCACTTCTAAAAAATGAAGTCGCCTATCCTGCTGAAAATGTAATTGCAGCAGAGACTCCCTCCATGGTTGAGGTTATGCTTAGTTGGGATGCTCCGCAATATGATAACAGGGTTTTGGAAAATTACGCTGCCTATCGTTTTCTGGAAGAATTTGCAGGTAATCCTGAAACCTGGTATTTACTCGCTGATGATCTGGAAGAAACCATATATGTTGATCATGAATGGGCAGAGCTTACATCTGCTTTCTGGCAATATGCGGTAATTGCACAATATACTAACGGCATCAATGCAGAAGCTGCTTTTTCAAATACAATTGAAAAGATCAATGTTGATGTTTCACAGGAAACAATCATCTCAGGCAGCGGCATTAAGGACATTTACCCTAATCCCTGTAATCCTTCAGCGACTATTTCATATCAGCTCTCAGAAGCCGGATACGCTAAAATTGATATCTATAATCTCAAAGGGCAAAGAGTGAATTCCCTGGTTTCAAATCATCAGACTGCCGGAGATCATCAGATAACCTGGAATGGTGATGATGAATATAATAACTGTCAGCCTTCAGGTATTTACCTGCTCAGATTTTACAGTGACGGTTATCTGCTTAACAGCAAAAAACTTCTGCTGCTGAAATAGAACAATATGGAGGTAATATGAATAAATTGTTTATCCTTATTCCGGTAATTATGTTGCTTTTTGCCTGCACTGTGGATGAAAAAGAGAATTCTTTTTTCACTGCGGAATTAACTGCTGAACTTGATTCTTTGATCTCGGCAGTTGTGATAGCGGAAAATCTGCCAAGTGCTGCTGTTTCCATTGATATTGACGGTGATATTTACAGTTTCAGTTCCGGATATGAAAATCTGGAAACCATGACAGCACGTAAACTGGATTCGCAATTCAGGATTGCGTCAATCACCAAAACTTTTACAGCCACTCTTATCCTGATGCTGGCAAATGATGGCTTACTGAGCATTGATGACCCGCTTTCTGACTATTATCCCGAATTTCCCAATGCCCAGAATATCACGCTCAAAAACCTGCTTATGATGCGCAGCGGCATTGCTGATTATGCTAATCAAACATTTTTGGAACTGATCTATGAAGACCCTTTTATGGAAGTAGATCAGGATTCGCTGATAGCCATGTCAGCAGCTATGGGTGATGAATTTAATGCTCCTGATGAAAATACCATATATTGCAATGTCAATTTCGCTATTTTGGGAAGAATTGTGGAAATGGTTACTGGAAATGATCTAAGAACTGAATTGGATAACAGGATTTTTGTCCCTTACGAAATGACAGATACATATTATCCTGCTCAGGGAGATCATATTTTGCCGGGTATGCTCAAAGGTTATTGCCTGGAAGATGAGCAATTTATTGATTACACAAACCTTAATCCGCTTTGGTCAGGTCCTGCCGGAGCAATAGTATCTACTCTGGATGATCTTAGCATATATGTACGCCAGATGTTCTATGGTTTCAATTTGAGCAGTGAGCTGCAATCTGAACGTCTGCAAACCGTCGCTTTTGCTGGTCAACCGGATTGGGTTGCTTATGGACAGGGGATTTCCAAATTAGGTGACTTTTGGGGGCATAATGGCACTATATTTGGCTTTTCCACAGAGATGTGGTATCAGCCTGATAATGATGCCACGATCATCATAAATGTAAACCGACTCGATCTGGATGATCATTCCTATTCAGCTAATCTTTTTCAGCAAATATCAAAGCTTCTCTTTCCTGAAGCGGTAAACTGGTAACGCGCTCATCCAAAAATGAAGATCAGTGACGAATACTGATTTTCCGCCCACATTATAGATCCAAAAGGAAACAAAGTAAGTCTCTGATCAAAGAGCTAAACATTTAATACGATAATCGACAAGCCTGGTAATCCTGGGTTTGTCGGTTTTCTTTTTTAATAGTGCCCTTGTGATATTATGAGTATTTGTTTACATTATTAACCCGGTTAACAGAGTTAACGTTGTATAGAAGCCAATTGATTGCGTTACAACGCTAACAAAAGATAAGATGTTATAAATATCATTAATGCTGTATCCACCGTTACGTTCATCAGAGTTAGATGGAAAATAATCCCTACGGGATAAGATTGTTTATTGTCTTGTTTTATTCTACAATTAGATATCATCTACAATGAAATTTTCGCTTATTTCAAGGCTTTTCCTGGAATGGTGACGACATAAAAAACGCCCTTCCAGAGAAGGGCGTTTGAGAGGAAAACCTGATTATTTTAGCTCAGGTCTTTTTCTTTTCAAAGGAGCTATTTCAGAAGGAGCATCTTGCTGGTAAATACCTCGCTGCCGGCAGTGAGTCTATAGAAATAAACAGCACTGGCAGCTTGAGAACTTGTAAGGCTTTCACCATTCCAGATAACTTCATAAAAACCTGCATCCCGCGTATCACTTAGCAGTTCACAAACTTTTCTTCCTTTTATATCAAATACTTCCAGTTTTACAGCACAGGTTTCTGCCAAAGTAAAGCTGATCGTGGTTGAGGGATTAAACGGGTTAGGATAGTTTCCGACAAGAGCAGTTGCAGTCGGAATTCCTGTTTCTGTAAAGAGTTCTCTTTCAACTGTAATCACGGTTTGAGCATTATTGATCATAACAGAGATATCAACGTCAAGCTCTGGAATGCTGTTAACCGGGATAGAGAGGAAGTGATCAAGCTGCGTTAAGTCAGTTGCAGAAGCCATTGCATAGGCAAACAATTCACCATCGTTATTAAGAGCTGTTAAACTGTTATTTGCGGCTTCCGGAGTTCCCATATCTGTAAACCTTGTTTCCATTGTGAAAGCATAAAGCTCACCAACGGCTGCGAAAATAAGATTTCCATTCATAACAGAAATACTTACATCAGCAGATGGAGCAGACATTCTGTTCATATTTACCACTGGGAATTCAGTGATTATTCCTACAGTAAACTGGAGAATCAGGGCAGCATCATAAGCACCTAAATAATCGTTGCCATCAACATCAGCCTGTAAAACACGCCATTCATCCCATGGTAAGGGGTCAATACCCGGCATTGGATCATATCCTACCACATATTGCAGAATGAGCGCACCGTCATAAGCTTCAGCACTCCAGTCACCATCAATGTCACCATAGCAAAGTAAATCATAGATTGAGATATTAACCGGAAGTGAAGGTAAAGATTCACCGTACTCATATACAGAAGTTACGAAGTATTCATAGTCTAATGGATATGGTACGGTGTCTATGAAATCAGTTTCCGTTAATACATCATCATTAATTCTGACTTCGTTTCTGTAGATATAATAACCAGTAAGTCCAGTAGTGTTTTCCGGCGACAGCCACTGGAGAGAGATTTCATACTGATCAATATCATAAGTCAGGTTAAGGGGAAATTCTCCGATTTCAATATTTATGTTTGCAACATTTGAGAAATTAGATTCTCCTGAACTGTATTGTGCCGTTA
>Ga0307991_1002854_pt1 | contig 11509 bp, 9 predicted proteins | sample EllFjometagen131_FD_203146 | JGI IMG/M metagenome (GOLD analysis project Ga0307991, IMG submission 203146) | Marine microbial communities from Ellis Fjord, Antarctic Ocean - #131 | ecosystem: Environmental > Aquatic > Marine > Unclassified | place: Southern Ocean | collected 2014-10-08 | reverse complement strand
GCACGACTTTTAAAAGCCCCTGTCTCGTAAGGCGAAAAATTTGTCTTAAAAAACTAACCGTTCACAGGTTCAGGGTTCAACGTTCAAGGTTAAGGACAAAGAAGGCATTGCAGATCCGAAGTCCTCGTTACAAAGGTTCATTTTCCCAAGTAATTGCCAATGGAGCTTCAGATTTTGGATTAGGACTGACGAAACTGACGCTTTTCTCGTAATTACGCGTTTCAAATGCAGTCCGGGTACGAGAATTGAACCTTGAACCCCTGAACCTTTGAACCCGTGAACGCCTACTAAAAAACAAACAACCGGGAACGCTTTTTTTGTTCAATGTGTCCGTGAGCTGATTTTTCAGTCCGGACACATTTTTTTGCAAAATTTTTGACCGAATGTTTTTTTTATCACATAATAAATATTTTTCCTTGCCAATGAGTAGATATATATATATATAAATTAGTTTATTATTAAGAAAAAAATAACCATCGGAAATAATGTTTAATTTGAGACGAACGTCGGGATTAGGTAAACGGGAGCTTTTTAAAAGATCTTAATTTGCCGCTGATGGAAAAAAGGAGGCGAATAATTTGAAGGATATTCAGGTCAAGGTTTTTGACAATGACCTTGAAAAAGCCATGCGCATTTTGAAAAAAAAGGTTCAAAATGACGGGCTTTTTAAACGATTAAAAATGAAGAAAGCTTATGAGAAACCGAGTGAACACCGGCGCCGCAAACAGCGCGAAGCTCTACGTAGGCAGAGAATTGCGGCTTCCAGAAACAGATACCGCAGAAGATAATATCAAATTTTAATTCGTTTTTTGAACCCGGCAAATATATTAATTCTGCCGGGTTTTTTCTGTGAAAATGACAACAAAAGATTCCTACAACAATTGTCTGGATACCATATATAGTCTTAGAAGATACGGCATTATACTTGGGTTAGGTACGATTAGAACTATTCTTCAAGGCCTGGGAAATCCACAGGATACATTTAATTCCATTCATGTGGCCGGGACCAATGGAAAGGGATCAATCGCTTCCGCTCTTGCTACAATTCTCCATATCTCCGGATATAAGGTCGGACTGTATACATCCCCGCACTTGGTCAGGTTCAATGAAAGAATCTGTATAAACAACCGGCAGGTTACTAATGAGGATGTGATTGCATCTTATGAGGCCGTGAAAAGCGTACATAACGGCTCCCGAGAACCGACTTTTTTTGAGTTTGCAACTGCCATGGCCTTTTATGAATTCGGCAAGCAGAATGTTGATTGGGCCGTCATCGAGACCGGTATGGGGGGGCGGCTTGACGCGACCAACATCATAAAACCGGCCCTGTCTATTATAACAAATATATCCCTTGAACATAAAACCTTTCTGGGGAATACCATCGCCGAGATTACCCGTGAAAAAGGGGGCATTATAAAAAATAAGGTTCCGGTTGTAACCGGCGTAAAACAAAAAAATGCCATTTCAGTGTTAAAAACCATCGCCGATTCTAAATTTGCACAATTTCATCGGTTTGGAGAGGCATTCCGTATTCGAAGAACCAATGGAACATTTAACTATTTTGGATTAGAAAATGTATGGCGAAACATACAAACCGGGTTAAACGGCGCCCACCAGATCGATAACGCAGCGCTGGTTCTTGCCTCATGTGAAATACTGAATAAAAACAATCTCGGTCTTACCCTGCAACATATCAAGGACGGCCTGGTACAAAACAGATGGCCGGGAAGACTGGAGATTGTCTCCGAGTCTCCGCTTATCCTTCTTGACGGTGCCCATAATTTTATCGCCGCCCGCAATCTTGCAGGATATCTGTCCGAGAATCTATCTGATCGAAATATAACCCTGGTTATCGGCATACTGGATGACAAGCCCTATGCTCCCATGCTTAAAAGCCTAGTTCCTCTCTGTAGTAAAGTCATATTAACACGCCCGAAAATTGATCGGGCCTTGCCTCCGGAAAAGATTTACCCTATTGCGAAAGAAATAATTTCTGACATACATATCATCCCTGATGTGGATAAGGCCGTGATCCATGCAATTGAAACCGCATCACCGAAAGATGCAATCTGTATCGCGGGTTCTCTTTACGTGGTTGGCGAAGCAAAAGAATTATTTGAGAAACATGCTGATCTCTTAAGCAAAAGCAAATAGTCTGGGGATTATAACACCCAAATTGAGACCTTTGCAAAACGCCCCTTTTTGCTCAATTTCTGCGTCAGGCTCAAATTTTATTCCTCAAAATACTTAATGTATTCCTGTGGTTAAAATTATCGCCTTTCTTGAACTTAAACAAAAATTGACATTTTTCAAAGGTCTCAAATTCTCTTCAGACTTGACATATTCGCATTGGTGAACTATTTATTCGGATGAAGCCAACCGTGCGCCCGTAGCTCAGTGGATAGAGCGTCAGCCTCCGGAGCTGAAAGCCGCTGGTTCGAACCCAGCCGGGCGTACCATAATATAATTAATGGGTTATTAAAATTCAACAGAGCTGCTTGTATTTCTAAATTGGTAACCGTTCACAGGTTCAGGGTTCAACGTTCAGGGTTAAGGGCAAAAAGGCATTGAAGATCCGAAGTCCTCGTTACAAATGTTCATTTTTCCAAGTAATTGCCAATTTAGCTTCAAATTTTGGATTAGGACTGACGAAACTGACGTTTTTATCGTAAATAAGCATCCCAAATGCAGCCCGGGGACAAGAATGGAACCTTGAACCCCTGAACCTTTGAACCCGTGAACGCTTACCTAAATTGTAATTTTCCAACCCTATTTCCAACCAAACGTTGTCAAATATAAATGTCCCTTGATAGAATTTTACTGAACAAAAAAAATGCTACAAAACTATATATAGCAACAAAAAAACATTAAGCACTATATTTGGTATACGCTGAATTCTCATTTGCAATATTTCTTGACAAATTAACCTAAAAGTTAAATTACGTTTATTACCGAATTATATTCTGGACGGCTTTTTAGTCTTTATGCGGTGGTAATAAACAACACCTGTTTAGTTCAAAACTATATTGATAGTCTTGAAGAAAAATATCAAAGCCAACTTTTTGCATTATTCAATCGCATTCTTGAACATGGTCCACCTAATGATGAAAGAAAATTTAGACCAATAGGTGATAAAATCTTCGAGTTAAAAACCCGTAGTGGAATTCGAATACTATGTTTTTATGGTGGGTCATTTTTACGGCAAACTCTAATTTTAACTCATGGTTTTGATAAGGCAGGAAAAAGAATACTCCGGCGAGAAAAGGAAAAAGCAATAAATTATCGTAAAGAATATTTTGAAAACGCCGAAATAATATAAAGATAAAAATCTCAAATGGAGAAATGCCATGAAGGCAAAAGATTGGTTTAAAAATAAATTAAATTCTTTAAAAGATAATTATGAATTTCGGTTTGAATCACTTGTTCTGGACATAACAGAAAGTATCAACAAAAGAATGATTGATAAAAATATTAACCGTTCTAAGCTCTCTGAATTGTTAAATGTATCTCGCCCTGCTGTGACAAAAATTCTAAACGGAAATTCAAACTTTACCCTGAAAACATTACTATCATTGTCGTATGCACTAGATTTAGACCTGAATGTAGAATTTATAGAAAAAGAAACCAAGGCTTCCGAACGGCATTGGGGCGCTGGGACTGGGTATATATCAGCTGAGACTGGAATAATTAAGAGTGAAGAAATGGGGGAGAAGTTTACTCCGACATCCTCTGCTTGGCAATATCCGGAAAAAACAATGAGATGGGACGAAGCTGCTTAAAATGTTTATTTTTGGAGGTCAGCGATGAGTATTGGTGATAGTTTTAGGGATATGATCGTCAGTGAAATAAACTATTGTATTGAACAGATGGAAAAAACCGATGATTTTGCAGGTAAGCTTTACTATTTTAGTGGGATACAAGGCTTGCTACAAAGGATATTTAATTTAGAATATGATCCGGATCTCGTATTTGCATTCTATGTTTTTAAATCAACCCACGAGGCCTTTATGAGCAGATATACCGCTATTAAAAAGGGTGGCGATAAGGTAGTATTATTATTTCAAGATCAGTTTGATGAATTAATAGAAGGATCAAAAGAGTTTTCGAATAAGATTAAAGATAAAAAAAATTTCCATAGTACATTAAAAAAATTTGTTGTTTTATTATATTCAACAACCGGCAATGGTTATTATCTTATGCAAAAGGGTTTATTAAAAGTATAAACTATATCCCACCTTTTAATTTTCAGATTCAAGTCTTTTCCTTTCGGATCGAAAAAAATGAAATACCCAGGGACCGAGCTGCGCAAAACCCTGTTTAATTATTCTCTGGAAAGACCCGCCGAGCCCCGATCATCGGACCGCTGATCATCCAGTCAAATCAATCCAAAAAACAATCAGCCTTGCCGGTTTGGTACCGGGTAGGGTTTCCGGTTTTTGGCTCCGGTTTTATCTACCCCTCAGCATGAGATCGTCCATTGTTGGCGCTCTCAGCGGCCAGTTACTCAATTATATAATGGCTTTGGCCCTGCTTTTTTTGCATTTTCGTAAGAAATAAGATATATGTACTTAAATTTGAGATGGTTAGACCTGCACTTTTGGCAAGATACATGTAATGGTAAACAATTAGACCAACTGGATAATATTAACCCACTTCATTCTTTTTGCTATTTCAAACTGGATACTTTGTATCCTCTATCCTCTCTTTTGATCAATCAAGAAAATCTCTCTAAAATTAAACTTTACATATAAATTTGAATGCTTATTTTAAACTACCACAAAGTGGCATACACTTTGCTGTATAGGAAGACAGGTCTTGTTTGAAATAAAAGCAATCACGATAAGGAGAAAAAAATGAAACGAAATACATTAATTATAACCGGCATAGCACTTTTGGTATCCATTGCGGCGGTTTCCGCTTTTGCCCAGGGTCCAGGATGGAGCCGGGGACAAGGATACGGTAATATGATGGGATCTAATTGTTGGAGATCAGGTGGGCATGGGTATAGCCAAGAAGGATATTACGGCAATCTTTCTGCAGAGGAAATAGCAAAACTGGATCAGAAGCGTTCCGAATTCTTCAAGGCAACTGAAAATATCCGACAAAAGCTTAACGAAAAAGAACTTGCTTTGAGAAGCGAGCTTGCAAAGGAAGATCTGGATACCAACAAAGCTTCAAAGCTGCAGAGTGATATATCGAAGCTTCAAGGCAATCTTGATCAGGAACGCCTGAATTATGAGATCAAGGTAAGGAAATCTGCACCAAACTATAATCGTGGCCGTGGAAAATCCGGTCCGATGATGGGCTATGGCCCACATGGTGGCGGCTGCTGCAGGTGGTAAGCATTGTGTAAGAAAGATTAGGCTTATTTATTACGAAGGGGTGGCAAATCAATAGTCGCCCCTTTCCTTTCCTGAAATTTCACTATTCTGGTATTATATTTAACTGTTTTATCTTTATAAAATTTCAGTATCGAAAATCTGAAGACTGCGACTATTATTCGGACCAATTTCGAACAACAGAAACTTTAGATTCTTATTTCAGAATGTGCTTTTCATTTTTCGAGCTACAACAACATTTAGGGTTTACTGATAAGGCGAAATATTTGTGGATACCTGCAATGTATATGGAACCGGAAAAGCAATATTGAGGGTTGTGATATCGAAACCATCAGAACTGACCTGACAGGTGATTTTTCGAATCGCTTATGATTTTAAAAAGCCATTTCTTTCTGGAATGGCAAAACCGACCTGGTTTACCAGGATGCCGACAAGCACGCCTTCCTTGGGCGTAACACAGCATATTTACAACCGACTTCAGGCTGGCTGTTACTCACCATTGATTTGAATTTCAAAGAACCTTAATCCGTCCTCAATTACTCAAACACCATAAAAAAAAATAAAAGCATAGCCTACTGTCTGTTTATTTCATTCAGGCCGATTTTTAGCGCCCTGTTGGTCCGGCTTTTTTCCATAGCGATATACCCATAAAGCGCAATCAATAACCGGGCATCTTGAAATCTCGCTATGCTGAAAGTTTGAGCACTCCATACACTTAACCCGTATAGCCTTGATAGGTGTCAGGGTTGATGATCTCCAGAAAAAAATCTATAAAATACGCCCATATAATTGTACCATCAGGTCAAAATCAAATTTTCTGAAATTTATCACCTATGTCACCTATGTGTACAACGACCCTGGGCAGGCACGCATAGAATTTAATAAGATGCAAAACGGCTTTGAATCCATCTCCAAAGTGGATGTTGTACCAGATATCGGTGATGAGGCTTTTTGGGCAGGTGACAATCGTTTTCAACGAATGGTTGCTATAAAGGGCGATGTTGTGATTGATGTTTTAAGCCCAAAAGATGTTAACCTTCAAAAGCAAATTATTTGTCTGGTATTGGACAAATTTTAATATGAAAACAACGGGGGCAGGTCCTGATGCTTGAGCAGTTTTTCAGCACAATGTGAAGCATGAAGACCTGACCCAAAATTTCCTCTCTTTTACCTCACATAGGTTCTTGCACCGGCATACCGGGTCTTGAAATATCTCTTTGACAGTGAGGCGGCACATATTCTCCGGCCTTTCCCCGGTGCATGAATAAATTTATTGTCACCGGTATATATACCCACATGAGAAACTCTTTTACGTTTGGAAATAGCAAAGAAAACCAGATCCCCGCTTTTGAGTTGACCTTTCTTAATGGGAATGCCGGCTCTGTATTGTTCTTTTGACGTACGCGGAAGATTCAGGCCGTTAATCCGGTACACCACCATGGTAAGTCCGCTGCAATCAAAACCATGATCCGGTGAGGAACCGCCCCATTGATAGGGAAGACCGATAAAGCGCCTGGCGGTTTCCACAATTTCGTTTCTGAGATAACTTCCGCCATATTTCCTCTGCCTTACCACCGCATAGTCATGAGGACTTACCAGGTAATACGCATGGATGATTCCCGCAGCACGAATAGTTTCAGCCTTTGCGCGGGCCGCCTGTTTTGAAGGGAAATCACCGAAACGAACCTTATAGGTCCCTGTTTTGTGAACAAAATAATAGGCGTCCACCCCATTGTCTTCTAAAATCCGGGTGAGCCGGATCGCGTTGTCCGGATTTGAAAAGGCGCCTACTTGGATAGAATAGCCCATCACGGCCAATCCTGTTTCCGGCATTTTGGTCTGTGAAGCCCGTGGCACAACAGATTTGCCCCCGCAACCCGCTGCCAGCAGGAGGAAAGATACCACACAAAAAACAGGGGCCCATTTCGCCTTAAGCGTTGAGAACCGGCCTTGTCTTTTCAGCCTTTGTTTCATGGATAGTCCATAACTTTTATTTCCCGGAACCAGTAATTGGGCAAATAAAGGAGGTCAGACTTCAAATTTACAAATCCACAAAGCTTCTGTCAAACCAGTGGCAGACTTCAAAAAGCCCTAAAATTAAATAGTCGAAGTGTTTTTATCGCCTATCAGTTGAAATTATAACACAATTTTGAAGCATCGAAAAGCCGGAGATCGATACCGGAAAGCACAGGTATTGGATGGATGATTTCAAACTGAAATCCAAACAGTTGCAAGGTGCTGTGGATACAAGATTTAAGGCAAGGTGCCGAGATAACCTCAAGCCAAATCTTTGCTTTATTTTAAGGTACCAACCATTTCAGAGGTATGTTTAAAAAAATCAGAGCACTCTCAGGCGGCTTTTGAAAATACTCTGGACGCGCCGGCTGTCGGAAGGGCTGTCGGCAGTTTAGACGGCTGGACAACTTTGTCGGGCAGTCCACGGGTTAGCCAGCCAGATCGGGAAGCCGTTATCAGTCCCCAGAGCGAAATCCAATACAGGCAGAACAACCAGTAAAAAGCATAGGGTATTGCCCATTGCCATCCGAACCACCCGCCGTAGCGCTTCTGATATACCAAAGCAGGTAAGAAAGCGCTGATGATACACGCCACCGCCAAGATAAATAGCGTATGCACGGGAGCCATCAGCAGTTGGGCCATCACAGCAAACTTGAAGGCTTCGCCTATTGTCATGCGAATAAATTGTGTTGTGCCGAAGAGTCGAATCCAACCGCTACCGCTATTAGTGGGTCGGAAACGACCGATGATGAAAGTGAGCATCACCAGGTTTTCACGGACGTTACTTCGTGCCCATCTTAACAACATCCTGCGCAGACCGGTGAACGTGTTGGGTATCTTGGTCAATACTACGGCCTCACGCTGATAAACCACCCGAAAGCCGGAACTTAGGACCAGGTTAGTCATAGCGCGGTCTTCACCGATGGCGGCACGGTGTCCCATAAAGGTTTGATGGATCCATTTCGGCAGTTGGGGGGTGATCACATCCGCTCGATAGGCTGAAAGTGCACCGGGCGTACAAAATACCCCACCGTAGACGCTCTGTCCGGCTCGGATGAAATCAAAGCCGCTGGTAAACGAAACCTCCATCATTTTAGGGATAGCGCCTTGGTCAAGATTCAACACACGCACATTGCCGGCCACTGCGCCCACACGAGGATCACTGATCAGAGGACTGACCAAATGACGGAGGGTATCGGGCAGCACTTCTGAATCGGAATCAATGGTCACATATACTTGCCCTATAGCTTGAGCGAACCCGGCCATCAACGCATGGCGTTTACCTCGGTTAACGGGCTGACGAATCAGCCGCACTCGCCAGGGAAACTCTTTTTGAGCAGTTTTCATCCATTCCCACGTATCGTCCTGTGAGCCGTCATCAACACAAATCACCTGCATTTTTTCCATGGGGTACCGACTGTTCATCACCGATCGAACGGTGGGCAAAATCTGTCGGCCTTCGTTGTAGGCGGGTATCACTATAGTAACTGTCGGCAAGGCACTGTCGGACAGAGGCGCATAGGACCGGTAACGACAGGCAAACCAAATACGCCAGGCCACCGTAAAAAAAGTAAAGAGAGTTAATCCAACGGCTAAATATTTTATAGTGGACCAGGATTGCACAACCTTCCAGGATTCTACAGATTTCAGTACGTCCACCTGCCACCAGGTCAAGGTTATTACTGATATTAAAGTGAAAAATAACAGCCACGGGAAAAAACTATCCGCCTTGAAGCGGTATGAACCATTTGTGTTTACCATATGTTACCTCTGATTATATAAAATACTCGGGAAGGTGACGCCCCTTTTAGTATTACGAAATCCTAAGCTGCTTGCCGCCTAAAATAGGCCTTCGGCGAGAAGGGAGATACAGCACTGAAGTTTCATATAAAAAGCAATAGTAAGCTGACCCGGATCATTCTTTTTTATGGGTTGTTTCTCCGATTGTTACGATACGAATTAAAGAGGTGAATGCAATAGGTATGCCAAGCAGAACAGATTCTCTATCTGTTTAATATTAAAAGCATTATCGTTTGTTGTCGTATTAATGCATAAGGGATTATGAAGGGAAATACATACAAGTTCTGTAATAAAAAATTTAAGAGTTACCCCTAACTGTCAATAATTATAGTATTTTTATATGAAGGAATTTACATACACCGGGAATAGAGCTTGATGGAACTTCCTGCATTATCCAATATATCCTGACGTGTGTAATTCACTGATGTTGGTTAACAGCGGTCATTTATTACTTTCCATCAGAATTGGAAGGTCTGGTTTCAGGTGTCAGGAGGACGAACGTAAGAGCTGACACCTGAACACTGACACCTGAAACCTGGATTGCTTGAGTTAACTCACCAACAATCTTGATTTACACCCTGTCCTGACCTATACTTGATTTGACGTAATGAGCAAGCTATCCGACTGAAAACCAATCTTCCAGTATTCTACTATTCCATTATTTTTATCCTGTGAAACTTTTTTCTATTTCACTGGGGCCATTTTTGAGGGAAGCGTTCAAGCCTCAAAAAACATCCTATGTTTTCATTAAGTTGTAGAAATTCCGAGACGTTAAACTATATCTGAAACTCTAATTTAAATGACGTGGATAACGCATTGTAGGAGCTATTCCGGCAAATTTTATCATAATATTGGTCGTATCCTAACTCAAAGGAATAACTAATTTTTGGAAAAAACGAATAGGTGGCGTCCCAACTTAAACCCACGGAGGTGTCCAATATCGCCGCATCCTGACTTCCATCAGTATTCCTCGTTTTAGAGTATCCCCCCCTTAAAGATAGATCGACCACATTGAAGATTCGACTATAATTAATGGAGAGTGAGGCAGAGGGATTTTCTTTGCGTTCTCCATACCAATAGCGATATTCGCCAAAACTTAACGTTGGGGTAATGGTGAGATTGGAAGCGGGGCGGATAGAGGAACTGATTCTATGCCAGAAGCTTTCAGTTTTTTTATTTGTATCAAACAGCTCCTGGCTATGAGAATATTTTGACGAAGCTGTCATGTTAAAGGCCTTGCCTCCACAGTAATACAAAAAACCGGCATGGGTTTCTTTGTGCTTCCCTTGATAGTCTGTGCTGTCGGGTTTGATGGTATCCTCAGATTCCTCCCTGGAATGAGAAAAAAAGAAATTAATGGGCAAGGAATGGATTTTGTATTTCATTTCAAGGCCGTATTTATTGGTCAGAATTTGGGCGTGCAAAGGGTCGCGATCAACGTTGTCCCAAAACCTCGAGAAAAAAGTTTTTAAGCCAATGGCCCCGATTTTTTTTCTCCCCAAATCTCTACCCCTTGCTGATCATTTTGTAAATCAACTTTTGTTTTAGTTTCCGTTTTATTCTTATAATGGTTGGGATCGTTCAAATTTTTTCCCACATAGCGATACTCCACACCGTAATTAAAGCCATTTAAGTTTTGTTTTAAACGAAAAATCTCAAGATGCTTGTCAGACTCATTGGAAGCTACATTTGACGGAAAGCAGGCTTCATCAAATTCGCAACTTTTTTGAAAAATATCGATTTCCGGCTTAAACGTTCCAAAAAAGTCAGCTTTTACATGAGATTTTAATAACACACCCTCAGGTCCGTTATAAATTACAACAGGTTGTAGCAAAGGGTCTTTGGCAGAAAAATCTGATAAATTAATTTGTGAATTTTTTAACGTTGGTTGTTTTTGGCACTGATTATCGGAATGTTCCGCTGCTTTTAGGGTGTTAACAGGAATGGGAAAGTAAGGATTCCAACACAAGATAACGAAAACCGGAATAAGCCATAGCGCACACAAGCGCACCTTGAAAAGAAAATCTTTTATGCGGATAAAAAATCGTATCATCGTTACGTTAAGACGCAAAAAACGTGCAAAATCTAATAGTTCTATTTGACATTATTAATGTCGATAGATTCCAAATAGTTATCATAACGTTCCGATTGCATATCTCTAGTGCTTGACAATTTCTGTCAAAGAAAGTGCCATCCTTCGTTAGGTTTTAAGTAAGCGTTCACGGGTTCAAAAGTTCAGGGGTTCAAGGTTCCATTCTTGTCCCCGGGCTGCATTTGGGATGCTTATTTACGATAAAAACGTCAGTTTCGTCAGTCCTAATCCAAAATTTGAAGCTAAATTGGCAATTACTTGG
>Ga0307991_1002849_pt1 | contig 11515 bp, 12 predicted proteins | sample EllFjometagen131_FD_203146 | JGI IMG/M metagenome (GOLD analysis project Ga0307991, IMG submission 203146) | Marine microbial communities from Ellis Fjord, Antarctic Ocean - #131 | ecosystem: Environmental > Aquatic > Marine > Unclassified | place: Southern Ocean | collected 2014-10-08 | reverse complement strand
GTTTATACATGTGGTTCTATCATTCACAATGGAGACTTGATCATACCATACGGGATGTCTGATGCTAAGTCAGGTTTTGCCTCTATTCCGGTCAGGGAATTATTAGATTCTATGAAAAGGGCATGATTCGGCAGAAAACACCAAAAGAGCGGAGGTAACACACACCGCATGATGGAAAGTAAAAGAAGTACTAAGGTATCAAGGATATCGGTAATCGGCAACTATCTACCACGCCGGTGTGGAATTGCCACCTATACAACCAACCTCTGTAATGCATTTTCCCTGGAAATAGAAAAGAATTCTGACCTTATCGTGGTTGCCATGGACGATATACCCGAAGGGTATGACTATCCTGACCGCGTCAAATTCAGTGTCCGGGCAAATGTTCAAGCAGATTACTACTGGGCAGCCGATTTTCTCAATGCCAATCAGTATGAAGTTGCCATTCTCCAGCACGAATTTGGCATATTCGGCGGGGAGGATGGATCGTATATCCTTCATATGCTGAAGGCCTTGCGTATGCCCGTCATTACCAATCTCCACACCGTTGTCAAAGAACCTACCCACAGGCAAAAGGTCATCATAAAAGAAATAGCCCGATTTTCTGATCGCTTGCTGGTTATGAGCCATAAGGCGGAAAAACTGCTTGTCCATATTTATGGTGTTCCAGGGAATAAGATTTCATTAATCCCCCACGGAATCCCAAACGCTTCATTTGGAAAGCCAGGTAAGTATAACAATCTTTTTGGTATTAAGGGCAGAGATATGATACTTACCTTTGGACTCCTTGGCCCAAGTAAGGGAATAGAAAATATGATAAAGGCAATGCCCGCCATCATTGATAAATTTCCCGAAGTTGTATACCTGGTTCTGGGGCAAACCCATCCCCATGTTAAAGAAATTGCAGGGGATGCTTACAGGCATAGTCTCCAGCAACTGGCAAACCAAATGGATATCCAGGACCACATTATATTTCACAACCAGTTCGTTTCGGATGAAAAATTAATACAGTATCTCCAGAGTGCAAAGATCTATGCCATACCATATTTGGAGAAGGAGCAAATAACTTCAGGCACACTTGCCTATGCCATTGGAGTTGGCGCCGCGATCGTTTCGACATCATTCTGGTATGCACAAGAAGTCCTGGGTGACGGACGTGGGAGACTTGTCCCCTTTAACGATCCTGACTCGATGGCGCTGGAAATCATAAGACTCCTGGAAAACAATCAGGAACGGGATGAAATGCGCTCGCGGGCATATCAATATGGAAGATCAATGGTCTTCAAGGAAGTGGCGCGTGATCACCTGGATCTAATCTCGGAGGTCTGGAATCTCCGGAGACAAATCCCCAGAGATCTGACACTGACAGTGGCCAGGCAGACTCACCGGGTCCTGGACGAACTTCCCGAGATAGATCTTTTCCATCTGAAGAGCATGACAGATGACACAGGTATTTTCCAGCATGCCACGTACAATGTGCCGGACCTGAATTACGGGTACTGTACCGATGACAACGCAAGGTCACTCATTGCCCTGTGCATATATTACTCACTGCGTAAAGATAAAACGATCCTGCCGCTTCTAAAAAAGTATCTTGCCTTTATCCATTTTGCCTTCAATCCGGAAAATGCCAGGTTCAGAAATTTTCTTTCCTATGACAGGCGATGGCTGGAGGATGACGGCAGCGAAGATTCCCATGCAAGGGCCATCTGGGCACTCGGCATAACGGTCAAGTATGCCCCAAACGATGGCATACGCAATATGGCCATGCGTTTATTTCATGATGGGCTCATTCGCCTGGAGGACTTTGGTTCACCTCGCGCCTGGGCATTTAGCGTTGTCGGTCTTGATGCCTATCTCAACAAATACGGTGGAGACTCACAAGTACGCCGGCTTCGGACGGAACTGGCGGTAAAATTGTTTCACCTTTTTAAGGACAACTGCCGTGAAGGATGGCTGTGGTGTGAAGACACCATAACCTATGCAAATGCAAAGATTCCCCATGCTATGGTACTGGCAGGCCAGTGGATACCGGATCCTGAGATGTTCGAGACAGGGGCACGTATACTTGAATGGCTCCTCCGGATACAAACCGCCGAAGACGGGCATCTATCCGTCATAGGAAATTCAGGATGGTATGCACGAGGTGGTGAAAAGGCAAACTTTGACCAGCAACCCATAGAGGCTATGAGCCTTATTGATGCCTGCATTGATGTATATGTCGCAACAGGAGACATCAAATGGTTTCAAGAGGCCCAGCGCTGCCTGGGATGGTTTCTTGGCCGAAATGATCTCAATGTAGCCCTGTATGATTTTGAAACAGGTGGGTGCTGCGATGGCCTTCAACCGGATGGAGTCAATGAGAACCAGGGAGCAGAGTCAACAATCAGTTGGCTCATTTCACTCCTCAAAATGTATCAGATCATGGGAATGCATAACCTTATGGCCGACAAAAAAGCAATTTTTGGCGGAGATATTTAACTGATTCGCGCGGATTGCTAAAAAAAGCCCTGCTTGAGCTGCAAGCAGGGTTTTTGGTGAAAGTTGGTCTGCAACTTTAGGGCGTTACCCGACCTTAACGGTTATCTTGCGAGGTTTGGCTGCCTCCAATTTTGGGAGCTTCAATCTGAGCACGCCGTCCTTCATTTCGGCACCAATCTTGGGCTGATCAATCTCGTGGGAAAGTGTGAATTGTCTGGCATACTTGCCTGTTAGATATTCGCTAAAAACATCCACTTCATTTTCACCTTCTGGGGATGCTGCATTACCTACCAAGGTGAGCATGTCGTCACCAAGGTCAATATTTATGTCCTTTACCCCAACACCCGGCATATCAGCCAGCACGGTGACCTCCTGATCCGTTTCAACGATATCCACTGCCGGTATAAAGGTCGGACCCGGGCGTGTCTGCTCAGCAGGAGCTGCTACCTCCGCCTTTTTTTTTGCTTGCAATGTTTTATTTTCGCTATCTGTCATTTTCTATACCTCCTATCAAACCTTACTCAATCCGTTACGATGCTTTAACGGTAATCTGCCTCGGCTTTTTTGTTTCTGACTTGGGTAAAACTACTGTTAGAATACCATCAGAGGCCTGCGCTTCCACTTTGGACTGATCAATCTGCATCGGTAAGCTGATCATTCTGCTGAATTTTCCCTCTTCTCTTTCTCTCCTGTGATAATCGCCATTTTCAGGGGTAATTTTTCTCTCGCCAGCGATGGACAGGCTATTACCCGTAACCGATATATCAACTTTATCAGCCTTTATCCCCGGGAGTTCCGCACGGACATAATAATTATCCTTATCTTCTGTTACATTGACTAACGGAAAAACCCCGACTGAAGGTTCGGTGGATGGCCTACCTGTTAATCCTTCGGAAAGCCAATCCATCTCTCTTTGTATCCGTTCGAGTTTCTCAAACGGACTTCTCCAATCTCGTGTGGGCCAATTTATGACTCTTCTAAGTATCATTGCTTTTCCCTCCTTTATTATAGTAATAAATTTTTTGGAATACCATTCGCCTGTTTTCATTACTCTCTTTGGAGAGTTTTCAACCACACATTTCGTAAATCGATTTACTTAAGTAGAGAATAAATCGCCATTGAAAATTGTCAAGTGGCAATTATTGATAAATTCCTAAAAAGTCTCAAAACCGTCATGCTGGATTTGATTCGGCATCCAGAACTAATTGAATTTGCTGGGTTCCGGCTTGGCCGTCATCCCGGACCCCGGTCCGGGACGGAATGACGACAAAAGCGAGTTTACGACTTTTTACGAAACCGTCAAAGGTCAGACAATAATTGACTTAAGGCAAGATATCCGCCTTGTTGGTTACGACCCAACCTGCCTCTTGCAGTGTCGCAATCTTCCGGCCGTCATCCCTGGCAAGGAAAATAAAGTTTACAGGCTTTTGTTTCTCACCTATCAGCGTCTCGGTGTATTTCATCTGTTCATTTGTGAAAATATCCGTACTTTTCGATAAGGAGATCACCGATATCCAGAACCTCATTATCCTCTTGAGCCTGCAGCAGCTCAAGCATAAAGGCCACTGTTTTTGGCGGCCTGCATCAGAGCTTTCACTCAAAGCATTCCGCAGGCCTGGCACCGGGGGGTTATCTGATGCTCCGTTAGGTCAAAAATATTGATATTCAATTATTTCATCAATAATTCTTGGATGGATTCCCATCATTGAAATTTTCACAGAGCTGCTAATGAAAATTTTCTCCCCGTTTCGTCATTCTTTTTCCGGTTTGTCCGGTTGGGGTTCAAATTCATTTAAAGGCTCATCCCAATCCGAACGGCTGGTGTCGGTGATTTCTGTGCCTAAATCATCTACATTGCCGATATCCAGCGGCCCGGACCAGTTTTCCGGTGCTTCACAGGGTTCTATGTTTAGCTTATACCAGATTTTCAGTTCATGCTCATCCACATTGCCGTCAAAATCTTGCACCTCCACGGTCTGTGATTCTTCATCCATTGCCACGACCCGGAAACGTTGTCCTTTGTCCAGGTGATAATACCAGTTACCAATAATCGGATCGGATTCAGTTGCCATATGTCTTGCTCCTTATTTAAATTAAATACTTCCGTATGTACAATTTCTCCAACAATTTCCTGTAATCTCAGTTTTATCCCCCTTGGGAAGGAGCCCTAATGCCATTCCGAACTCCTTTCCTCCAAACCAAGTGTTTCTATTTTTGAGTGAGCCCTAACCTAAAATTGATCCACCTGTAATTAACTTCTAATAACATGAATTTCAGTATAATGAAAACCTATTATCAGAGGAGAAATGAGAACGCGTGTGTAGCGCAAGCTCTGCGCGCTTCTTCGCGATAACCAGGTTGAGCTGGGCAACCATTGCCCCAAAAAAATGCTTTTCGGACGTTTTCCATTCGCCCGTATAAAAATTATGGCTGGACCAGGCATATTCCTCCAGAAACCCAACTATTTTTGCCCGAACCGGATTAAGGTGGATATACCTTGACAACTCCTGAAGACTTTATGAATATGCCTATGGCATACCCTTATGAAGAGGAATTGTGTCCCGAATTGATTTGCCAATTAAACGGCTGGTGGGAAATAAGAGCGTAGCTTTTAACCCTGTCAGAGACTTCAAAAACGATGATGCTCCTAAAAAAAGGAGGCACTATGAAGAAACCTGTGCTACTGAGTATTTTCTTTATCTTAGCCTTAAATTTTTTTGTGGGATATCAGGCAAATGCAGAAACAGGATTGCCCCCACTCATCCCGATGAGCGATTTTTTCAGGAATCCTGAAAAAGCATCCTTCCAATTATCACCAAATGGCCAGTACTTGGCCTTTATGCAGCCATGGAAACATAGAATGAATGTATATATTCAAAAAATTGGCACAGAAAAGGTCACTCGTATTACTATCGCTATTAAAAGAGATATCGCAGGCTATTTTTGGGCAAATAACAAGCGTATCGCCTTTGTTCAGGACAAGGCCGGTGATGAGAATTTCAAGCTGTATGCAGTGGATATTGATGGCTCCAATTTCAAGGAATTAACCCCTTTTGATCGAGTACGAGTTCAAATTATTGACGATCTGGAAGATAATGAAAACGAGATGATTATAGGAATGAATAAGCGTGATAAACGCATCTTTGATGCCTTTCGTATCAATATCAATACGGGCGAAATGAAAATGATCGCGGAGAACCCGGGCAACATTGATGGTTGGCTTACTGATAATGATGGTAAATTGCGTATGGCAATAACTTCAAATGGGGTTAATAAAAGCCTTCTATATCGACAAACGGTGTGCATTGGTTAATTCATGCAGGCATCACAGATCCCAAACAGATCGGAATTTATGGTGCTTCTTATGGTGGTTATGCCACATTTGCCGGGGTAACCTTTACCCCGGACCTCTATGCCTGTGGTATGGATTATGTTGGGGTCTCCAATATTTTTGTACTCTTAAACACCATTCCGCCTTATTGGGAATTGGGCAGACAGAAGCTCTATCAAATGATTGGCGATCCTGAAAAAGATAAAGCGCTTCTGAGAGAAGTCTCTCCAGTTTTTCATGTGGATCAGATAAAGACGCCTCTTTTTATTGCCCAGGGAGCGAATGATCCAAGAGTGAAAAAGGCAGAATCGGATCAAATTGTTGAAGCCTTGAGAAAACGTGGTATTGATGTGCCATACATGGTCAAGGATAATGAGGGCCACGGCTTCCATAATGAAGAAAATCGCTTTGATTTCTACCGGGCCATGGAAAACTTTCTGCATAAATATTTAGGCGGGCGGGTAGAGGCTGAATAAAGGGACTGGTTTTAAACAAAACCTTAAATAACTGTGTTCCGTGATTGGACATTTTAAAACCGGCTCAGGTTATAAAAAATCCTATTTGTGACCTAAGTAGCAGAATTTTTAGGCTGAATTTGGCATATTGCCGCACACAAAAAATTTTGCCGCAAAAGATAGACAAGCGGGATTATTTGTGTCATAAATTTATTTGTGAGGAGATAAAAAATGGGCATAAAAGATCGTGTAAAGAGCGAAGTGCAGAAAATAATTGCCAGGGGGCATCAGGTTGAGCAGGAAGTCATTGCCTTTGTTAGGGATGATTATAAAAAGACGCTTGATGATGTGGGCAAGGGGATGAATACGGTTAGAGAGACCACCAGTGAGTACCTTTCGGGGGTGGAAGAAGGACTCAATGCCGCCGGGCACAAAAGCGAGGAACTGCTCCAAAAAACAGCCCATGCATTGGTGGATGTAGCCAGGGAATTATGTAACAAGAGTTTGGAGGCAGCGCAAAAGAATGCTCACGATGCCAAAAGTTCCCTAAACGCCGCCTTAGAAAAGGTTCAAGGCCCTATTGACAACGTGGATGAAAAAATCAAAAAACGGATGCAGGATGCACATTCCCGACTGACCAAAACGAGCGAGGCGGGAAAGACGCGGCTGAAAGCAGTTGGTGATGGCATCGATGCCTATGCGGGAAAGAAAAAAGATGAATTGAGTGACTCTGCCAACGCGGCCCTGCACAAGGCCGCCGACAGGTCGATGGATCTTGTCCAAAAACTGGCCAAATCAACTGAAGAACAAAACAAAAAACTATTGAGCCATTCTTTAGATACCGTGGCTGGCTGGCTGGCCAAGCTGGCAGATAAGGTCAAGCCGAAGGATTAACGGGGAAAATTCCTACTTCGTGAAAATAATAGTCAAACAATGAGATCAAAAACTTGTATCTTGCAATTATTTTTGTGTTGTGGCACATTCGCCCTGCAAAAAATATGCAAGGGTTAATTAGAAGGAGATTTTTTTAAGTTAAAGCAGGTTGTTACCCGTGCAGCGCTTATAATGTTTGAGGAGGTCAATTATGGTGAGGTCTGCTATGACCCTTTTTTGATTATCCAGGATCGCGATCTCTTTAACGTTGTTTTTAACCATACGCTTGAGCACATCATCCACTTCATCGGTAACCCGCGCAACGAGTGCATTTTCATGCATAAAGTCCTTTGCCGTTTCCGAAACCGCCATGCTGATAAGGTGTCGACTATCGATATGCGTATCGTGGTAGTGAAAAAAAAAGTGTCTGACCAGATTCCCTAAGGAGATGATTCCTTTAAGCCGTTCCTGGTCATCCACAACATAAAGGATACGTGAATGATCGGATTGAACAAATGCCTCGATAAGTTCACTGACACCGGCCTGTTCTTTTACCTTGGGAACATTGCGCGGTTTGGATTCTTTCAAAAAATCAGCCACGTTACCCATATGAACGGTTCTTTTTGACTTTGTCATGACACTCCTTTATTTTGCTTTGAAAAACCTGGTTCTTTGGGCCTCCGGCTCGTAGAGCCTACGCCTCGGAGAGCCAGGTCAGAGATAGATGGCTCTGCCTTGGAGTTTTGTGTCTAAAATCACAAATTCCAAGCACCAAATTACAAATAAATTCCAAATTCCAAACCGGTTCAACGCGCAGCGCAGGCGCTTGCGCCGCGTGAGCGATTGTTTTTTTGTTTGGGATTTTGAATTTTGGTCATTGTTATTTATTTGTTTTTTGGAATTTCAATAATTCAATGAACTTCCAATAAAACAAATCTCCTCTGGGGATAACCAAACCCAGATCTTCTGGGTCACCATTCTTCACTTTTCTTTTTGGATAGAAATTTCGCCCGCCTTTGTTAAAGCAAATTTTGTAAGAATCGGCCCAATGATCTCAAAAAAAATACACGTAGCCGTAATGGTTGTCAACACATCAACACCTATTATTCCTGCATGCGGAAGGTTATATTGTGCAGAGAGTTGAGTGAACTCATCCATGACGATGAGCGAAAGACCTATTGCCACGCCTGCCTGGGAAAGAAGGGCGAACCCCAGATATTTTTTTATTTTTTTCTCAACCCGGCCCAAACAAGCCCCGAGATAAGCGCCTCCAATTTTTCCGGCGGATCGGCCGGTGATGTATGCCACGCTGAGGCCTCCTATGGTCGTAAGGACGGATATCTCCAGGTGTGTGCCGGCAAGACAAAAGAACAGCAAAAACACCAGCGGCATGATTTGGTTAAGCGGTGTCCTTACGCTCTGTATCACCGCTTCAGGTTGATTGTTGACGAGGACCAAACCTACCATCATATTGCTCAGAATAAAAGACAGATGCCACCGGATTGACAGGCCGGTGGCGAGTAAAACAACTCCGAAAATGATTATCAAAATATCTCGGGAATGATGCAGTTTCCCTACCAGTTTTGAGAACACAATTCCAATGACTCCGCCAAGGATTAGGCTTAAAGTGATTTCTGCCATGGGAGCCCCAAGTGATAGTAGAATATTTGTCGTGACAGGGTGGGATTCTCTGATGAGCAGCGTCTTTGCAATGGCAGCGGCAAATCCATAAATGACAACGGCCATGCCATCGTCCAATCCCACCACCGCATAAAGCGTTTTTGTAAGACTTCCCTTTGCTTTGTATTCCTGAATAACGGCGACGGTCCCTGCAGGCGCAGTGGCCGGCGCCATTGCACCAAAAACAATTGATAAAGGCAGGTCTCGAGTGATCGCATACATTGCTACAGCAACCAGCAAAAACGACATCAAAGATTCCGCAACAATTATGGAAACAATGGCGGGACCCATACGCTTTAAAGAGGCCAGACTCAGCTCGGAACCAATAGTAAATGCAACAAATCCTAAACCAATCTCCGACACGAATGATAGCTGTTGAATAACACCTTGTTCAAAAATATTCAGAATGGACGGTCCGAGAATGATGCCCAACGCCATATAACCGATAATTTTGGGCATATTGATACGATTTGCCAGGCGACCCGAATAGAATCCGATAATTGTCGCACCCCCCAAAAGGGTCAAAATGGAAAGTTGTAAAAATGAAATGTCGGTTTTCATTTTAAAATATTCTTTCAGCCCGTGGTCTTTCAAAAAAGCCGGCTACTTTAATTCCTCGATTCGTTCGATATCCTTTGATTTTCCCAGCATCATAAGAATGTCGCTTTCTTTAATAACAAAACTTGCCGGAGGAACAAGAATAAAGTTTTCGGGAACGAGTTCTTTAACCGCAATGACATACACATTGTACTTGGCTCGAAGATTCAAATCTTTCAGAGATTTACCGATAAAAGCGCTTGGCGGACCCACCTGGACAAGATTGTAGTTTTCCTGCAAAGGGATAAAATCCAAAATATTGGGCATGGACAGCCCTCTGGCCACCCGGACGGCCATATCTTTTTCCGGGTGGATGATTTCCGTGGCGCCGACCTTCCTCAATATTTTTGCGTGATCTTCGTCCAGTGCCTTTGCCAGAATCTTTTTGACCCCGATTTCATGTAAATGGAGGCTGATTAATATGCTGATGCTGATATTGGTTCCGGTGCTGACAATAACCCCGTCCATTACCTCCAGGCCAAGGGATTTCAGGGGTTCGTTTTCAGTGGCATCCATTACGATGGCTTCACTGCAGAATGCTTTAATCGCCTGAACACGATTGCGATCAGTATCAATCGCTATCACTTCATTCCCGTCCTCATAGAGTGATTTGGCGACAAAAAAGCCGAATTTCCCCAAACCGATGACTGCGAATCGTTTCATTTTTCTCATTTTTCACCTGAATATAATTTTTGTGGTTTTTATGACAAAACCTTTCCAAATTTATTAAGTGTGAAGTGACTAAAGTGACTAAAGTTAAGGAATACTTCCATTTTGTATAAAAGCCGGAGCGTAGCGATTCCTTAACAACTTTAGCTCACTTCAAACTTTAGCTCACTTCAAACTTTAGCTCACTTGTAACTTTTCTGGTTTATCCAATCATAATATTTTCTTCAGCATATTCGATGCCGTTTGTTAATTCTATACCCGCGATTAAATAGGAAAAGGTTAATACGCCTACCCTGCCGATTAACATTATGATAATAATTAACAATTTTCCCAGACAGGTCATTTGGGTTGTAGCGCCCATGGATAGCCCCACGGTTCCAAATGCTGAAACCACTTCAAAAAGATATGAAAGAAATTGTGAATGATGCTCACCGGAACGCAGATTATCCGGCGTGCTTAAAAGGAGTAAAAAAAGCGCTGATAGAATTATAGTCATCGATATAACCACAAGCAATGTGCTTTTTGCTACCGTATCTTTGGGGATGCTTTTTTTAAACATGTTAACTCGGATTTTATTCCTCATACGACTCCAGGCAAATTTTCCCAGAACAGCGAGGGTGGTCGTTTTTATCCCTCCGCCGCAAGAACCCGGAGAGGCGCCCACAACCATTAAAAATATCATAAATGCCAGGGTTGCATTGCCGAGCGTAGCAATATTGATCGTGTTGAATCCGGCGGTGCGGCAGGTTATGGACTGAAAAACAGAAGTCAGAAAACGGCCGACAAATGAGTATCCGTGTATTGAAGCATTCTGCTCAACGCTCCAGAAAACTGCCGTTCCCGCCATAATTAAAATACCGGTTGTAATTAAAACGGTTTTTGTCTGAACAGACAGGGTTACTCGTTTCCCTTGTGACCGGAATACGGTTTTATATATGTCATACACCACAGGGAATCCAATTCCGCCAAAGATAATTAACGTGCAGATCACAACATTTAAAAACACATCACTATTGTAATCCATAAAACTTTTCGTGAACAGAGAAAACCCCGCGTTGCAAAATGCGGAGACAGAGTGAAACACACCCATGTAGAGCGCTTTTGTTAATGGATATTCTTTGGTCCAGTGATCCCGGTTAGTTCCGCAATGACGGTAAAACAGAGAATTGACTTCACAAGCTGATTGATATCTTCACGGGGTGTATGGGCAAAAAGATCCTGCATGGCCATGCGATGCTTAAATGACACTTGCTTTCCGATTATCAGAAAGATGGTCACTGAAATCGTCATTACCCCCAATCCGCCCAGTTGAATCAAGGCAAGAATAATATGTTGACCGAAAAGGGTAAAATAGGACCCTGTATCCACGACGGTCAGGCCGGTTACACAGACTGCGGATGTGGCGGTAAAGATTGCATCGATAAAAGAA
>Ga0307991_1002848_pt1 | contig 11516 bp, 6 predicted proteins | sample EllFjometagen131_FD_203146 | JGI IMG/M metagenome (GOLD analysis project Ga0307991, IMG submission 203146) | Marine microbial communities from Ellis Fjord, Antarctic Ocean - #131 | ecosystem: Environmental > Aquatic > Marine > Unclassified | place: Southern Ocean | collected 2014-10-08 | reverse complement strand
ACTTGTTTGCTGATCGCGGGAAAAAATTCGAATCTGATCGATTATTTTTCTAATTCTTTCTACATCTTCAAATAAATAGCCGAACTTATTTTTTATATATTCAGGACTTATTTTATTTTTGGATAGCTTAAATAAAATATTTTCTAAACCCATTGAAATTCCTCCAAGAGGTTGATTAATTTCGTGGGCAATTCCTGCTGCAAGTTCACCAAGAGATTCCAGTTTTGATTTCTGGATAAGCAGATTTTGTTGTTTCTCTCTTTTTGATAATTCTTCTTTTACTCTTTTTTCAAGATGATAATTCAATGATTCTAACTCTTGAGCTGTTTGTTTTCTTTCAGTAACGTCAGTAACAAAAGTTAGAACAGTAGGTTTGTTTTCCCATAAAATTAAATTTGATTTTAACTCTACCCATATTACTGCTCCTGATTTTTTTATTATTTTAATATCGTATTTTTCTGGTGCGTTTTCGCCTTTTAGTCTTTTAGTATGGTTGCTTTTCACCATTTTTATGAAATCGCTATGGGCAAATTTCAAAAATGATTGTCCAATTAATTCTTTTGGCATATAACCAATTAACTCAACAAGTTTCGGATTTACAAATAGTATTATTTCGTTGGAGGATAAAATAATTCCATCATTGGCATTTTCAAATATTTGACGATATTTTTCTTCACTTTCCGAAAGCATTTTCTCTGCGATTGATTTTTCATTTATTTCCTTTTGTAACTTTCGAGTTCTTTCTTTAACTTTTTTTTCGAGATTAACATTTAGCTCATGAAGTATAATTTCAACATGGTTTCGGTAAATTGCAGAGCCAAATATATTTGCAGCAGCATATAAAGCTTTAATTTCATAAGATGACCATATTCTTTCGTTTATACAATCGTCGAAGCAAATAAAGCCCCACCAAGAACCATTTAAAAAAATTGGAACAGCAATTATTGATTTTATACTCTGTGGTATCAACAATTCTTGTTCCTTTTCAGGAAAATCTTTTACTAAGCCATATATCGGTTTTTCTTTTCTGAAATTATTTACCCATCTCTCAAAACCTGTGCCTACAATTGAAATATTTTGTAAATCAGGATTGTTTATTTGTGGAACAATATTGTTAGCTACCCATTCATATTGTTTGCTTGATAAAAATTCGTTTTTATCATTGTAATGATTTTTTAAAATGTAAACACGGCTTACCTGCATCAATATTCCAAATTGTTTTAAAACCATTGAAATACTTTTTTCACCATAATTTAATTTTAAAAATTGCTCTGCAGCATAACTCACAGCTCTAAGAATGGCTTCACTTTTTTTTAGATTATTTTCAGCCTTGATTCTTTTGTCAGCTTGAATTTTCATATTCTTTTCAAGAAGAATTTCTTTAGACAACTCATCAATTATAGAGAAAAGTTTTTCGTTTTTTACCGGTTTAAGCAGAAAGCCTTTTACTTCATAATCAATAGCTTCCATAAAGAATTCAGGTTGTCCGTATGCTGACATAATTACAATTCTGGTCTCAGTATCTTCTTCTTTTATTTTCTTTATCATTTCTAGCCCATTCATTTTGGGCATTCTAATGTCTGTAATTATCAAGTCGGGCTTGTATTGTTTATATTTTTTATAACCATCATCACCATCTTTTGCAAAATATAATTTTTCAACACGGTTTGTTAATATTTCCTGATAAATATTTCTAAGAATTTTTTCGTCTTCAATATACAAAAGAGAAATATTGTATTTAGTTGTTTCTTTAGGCATCAGCTTTTATTATTATCTGTCTTAATAACAATTTTTAAAATGATATTATGTTGAAAATATTATTAATAATAATGAACACAAACTTATGAAAAATAATTGTATGAGGTTCTGATAACAAAACTGAGTTTATAATTATTTATTCACTTTCAATTTTTTTTGTTTTTTACAAAAAACTTTTTCAATAATCGAATCTTTTTTCTCCGGCTAATATTTTTATACCAAGATGGTTTTCGATAGGAGTAACCGGACATGAATATTTGTTATTATAGGCACAATACGGATTATAAGCTAGGTTAAAATCAATAATTATTGTATCGGTTTTTGGAATTTTAAAATCAAGATATCTACCGCCCCCATAAGTTTCTTCACCGGAAGTAAAATCGCGGAAAGGAATAAATAAATAATCTTTAAGTTCTGGTTTTTTTATTAATTCAATATTTTGATAAACAGTTAATGATAAGTGGTTTGTATCAATAATCAAATTAATTGTTCCGTATTTTCTATATTCAGGAAGGCGGTTTGTGTTTGTTTTCATTTTAAAAATACTGGTAGAAGTATCAATTTTAAATTGTCCTTTTATTTTGTATTTCTGGTCAAATTCGAAATAATTTAATCTGGAAAATATTTCAATTTGTTCGCTTGAAAGGGGAGAGGTGTCAGGATTTTTGAATTCATGAAATGTTGATCTTCTATGTTCATTTATTTCGTCAATATAATAACCGTTAATTATTTTTTTCAGCATTTTTTTATTATATGAAGAAAAAAACAATTTTATATATAAATATGCAATGGCTTCGCCTGAAACAGTTCGGAATCCACGGCTTGAGTTCCACCATTTATTTTTATCATAACTTACATCCTTACCTGAAATAATTCCTATGTTAAAATTTTTAGGAAATGCACTTCTGAACAATTCTTTGCTACGACGCGAATGACATCCCAAAGTATAAATATTAAAAGATTCGTATTTGCTTTTTGTTTTCTTAAGATAATAAGATAAAGAAACAGCATTAGCATAGGTTCTGTCTTTAATTATATTTCTTGGAATTGCAATTGTTTCGATTTTGTTTTTGTCAAAACCAAAACTTATTAAAGTTTTTTGTGCGATATCAGCAGAAGATTTATATTTCGAAATATAATACCCTCTTTCAGTTGGTTTACCTGTAATTATTATTTTATCATAATTATTATCATAAAATTCATGCATTACACTTTTTAACACATCATCAGGTAACCAACCTTCAATAACAAGTAATTTGGTATTTATAGGATTGCTGATTGCAAGAAAAGAATTCAGGTTTCTGAAAACAAAAGCGAAAGTTAGAATAATGATAAGAAGTATTATCAATTTTCCGGTAATGGTAAATTTTAAGCGTTCTTTTCTTTCAATAAATTTTAACCTTTTCATAATAAATAAGTGTTTTACAAATATAGGATTATTTTTAAATAGTGCTTAATTCTGAAAGCATTCTGGAGTAATGTATAAAGTGTCTGAAGTTTGAAGTGATACCTTAAGTTTTATTTTAGTAAAAAATTGTATTTTTGTTTTTTATTGAGAAAAATGAATGGAATTTTACTTAGCCAAGCCCTGAATACCGAATCCCAAAACCATAATTAAAAATGGATTACCAAACTCAATTAATTGTTGTGATGGTTGCTTATACAGCCGTAATAATTTTATATGGACTATATCAGGGACGAAAAGTAAAAAACGATGCAGATTATGCAATTGCAGGAAGACAACTTCCCGGATGGGTTGCAGCACTTTCGGAGCGCGCTACAGGAGAATCTTCATGGGCATTGCTTGGATTACCAGGAGCTGCATATGCAACCGGATTAACTGAGATTTGGACTGCTATTGGATGTGTTATTGGAATTATTACTGCCTGGTTCGCAATATCGTGGCGTTTACGCGATGCTGCTGAAAAATATAATGTAACAACATTTACAGAGTTTATTGCCAAAAAGCATGGAGAAATGGGAAAATACTTACGTATTGTTGGAAGCTCTACAATAGTTTTTTTCTTTTTCTTTTATGTGGGGGCGCAATTTTTGGGTGGCGGAAAAACTTTGCACACAATGTTTCAACTTGATGAAAGACTTGGTATGCTTATCATTGCGCTTATAATTGTTCCTTATACTATTTATGGAGGTTTCAGAAGTGTGGTTTATACCGATGTAATTCAAGCAATTGTTATGATTATTGCTCTTGTGGTGGGACCAATTGTTGGAATAATATATATTGCAAACCAGCCGGGTATGTTTGCAACTTCAATTTCCGATGCATTAGAAATGGCAGGACCGTCATATACTTCAATCTATGGAGCAGGAAGTGGTTTTGCAGCGGGGATTGTTATTGCCGGAGGATTTTCCTGGTTTTTTGGTTTTCTTGGCGGACAACCACAATTAAGTACTCGTTTTATGGCAATTAGAAATAAAAAGCAAGTCAAACAAGCCAGAAATGTTGGAACCATTTGGACGATTTTTGCTTATATAGGAGCTTTATCTTTAGGATGGATTGGGATTGCAATTTTTGGTCCTAATAATTTGGCTGACAGAGAATATGTTATGCCGGCTGTTATTTTAGAGATATTTCCACCTGCAATTGCAGCAATATTAATTTCCGGTGCAATTGCTGCAATGACTTCCACTGCAAATTCATTATTAATTTTGTCATCAACTGAATTGTCAGAGAATATCATTAATCCTTTAATGAAGAAAAAAAACAAAAATTCTAATAAAGTTTTATTCAGGTCAAGAATGATTACCGCATTATTGGCTGCAATAGCTTTGATTCTTGCTTATGTTTTGTCTTCACAATTGATTTTTACTTTGGTAAGTTATGTTTGGGCAGGCATTGGAGGTACATTTTCAGTTGTAATTCTGCTAAGTTTGTTTTGGAAAAAATATCATGGCAAAGCAGCTCTTTTTACAATTATTGCCGGAATGTTGTTTACAATAATTTGGATAACTACCGGTATGGAAGAAATACTCACTACCAGAATACTTACTTTTTTTGTTGCCGGAACTGTTGCTGTTGTTACTACTTATGCGTTTCCTGCTAAAGAAAAAAAAAGTGACTAATTTCAAAACTCTTTACCCTATACCTGGTTATTAAGAAGTTATCACCTTTTGTTTATAAAAAATATTTGTCGTGTTTTTATTTATGCTTAATTATCCTTCTAAATTTATTATTCGTTAATCGATATTCGATATTCATTATTTTTTGGCTCTGTGATATAAACTCTTAAGCTGTTCTTGTTTTATTGGTATAACAGCTTTATTATCCATAAATCAATTGCTTGGTTTTTTCTATCTCTTTAATAAAATAAGGGTTTTTAAGTGAGCTTTCTGTAACTATATCAATTTCACAATTAAAAATTAGTTTCTACAAATCCATGTTTTTTTTCTATTGATGTTGTTCCCTCAATAAATCATTAACAGTTTTAACAGGATTAAAAGTAATAATTGGAGTTTCCACAAAAATTGTAATCCAGTCAGCCATAGCTCCATTCCAAAGCCCTGGTAATTCCTGTGCTTTAAGTTGGTTTCCATTTTTTGATTTTATAGAAATAAATCCGGTAGCAGGATCAACAAATTTTCTTAAATCAAACTGCTCTCCTTTGTAGTTTTGTACTCCGCAAACGAGGTCAACAGGGTTAAAATGTGTTGCTTTATTAATTATTTCCTTTTGCAACTCAACATCGAAGTTAATTTGCGAGGATTCAACTATTTGTAATGAAATTTCTCTATCGGAATTTAAAACTTTAAAAGGTCCGCCACCGGGTTCTCCTTCATTTTTTACCATTCCGCAGATTCTTATTGGACGGTTTATTTTAGTGAAAAGATATTCTGTTTTTTCTTTTTCGGAAAGTTTGTTGAAGTCTTTTTTAATATCAATATTTAGTTCCTCTTTTGCAAAATTCCTGACTTCTTGTAATTTATCTTGATCAATATTTTCATTTTCAAGTAAATGTAAATATTTAAAAGTTTTTGTTTGAAGTTTAAGTAAATATCCGGCAATTACTTTTTTGTAAATATAAGTAGGCTCTCTTAATTTATCAGGAACAATATTGTCAATGTTTTTAATAAAAATAATATCTCCACCAATATCATTCAGATTTTCGATTAAAGCACCATGCCCTCCGGGACGAAATAATATACTGTTATCTGTTTCGCGAAAAGGTTTGTTTTCTAAGTCAACTGCAATAATATCAGTTGATGGTTTTTGCTCGGAGTATGAAATAAAATATTCAACATTAAACTTTTCCTCGAACTTTCTTTTTACGATATTTATCTGTTTAATAAAGTTTTCCTTATGTTCGGGAGAAACTGTAAAATGTATGAACGCTTTGTTGTTTTTGTCTTTGCAATATTTTGCTCCTTCTACAAGATGTTCTTCAATGGACATTCGCGAACCTTCTGGATAATTATGAAACTTAAGCAATCCTTTAGGTTTCTGAGCATAATTCAAACCGTTTTCGTCGAGCAGGAATTTTATTATTGTAACATAATCTTTGTTTGCCAGACATTCTTCAATATCATATTCGTTTTTACTCATAATTTCTTTGAGGTCATCATAAAATGCAATATCTCTGATATTTTCCAAAAAGTAATAAACCGAGTTAAAACCCTTGTCGCTGATTAGTTTTTCGTAATCTTCATCTGTGCCTTTGTAATTTTCAATAAATTCAAATAAATGTTTGAACATACGACTTGCTGCACCAGATGCCGGAACAAATTTTAAAATGTTTCTTTTTAAACTTTCTATAGAATAAAAATCAACAAGTTTTTCTATTTCCTTATCACTAAACGCAATTATTCCATTGTTTTTTGTTGCGGCTGCATATAAGTTAATAAATTCAAAACCTTCCTTAAAATTTTTAATCTGTTTATAAATTGTTTTTACTTTAATACCTTTTGACTTGAATTGAGAGATGTCTTTTTCTGTGAACATAAATTTGGTGTTAATTGTTTTTGTTACAAAAATATAAAATCTTATTAATTAATTTCATTGTAATATATTTTCTTAATGCTTGATTTTTGATCCTTGTTTTTGAAAACTCAAAACTATAAATTTTCTCAAATATATTTTGCATTATTAATAAAAAAATATCTAAATTTGCATCCGCATAAAGCCCAGGTGGCGGAATTGGTAGACGCGCATGGTTGAGGGCCATGTGTCATATTAGACGTGCAAGTTCGATTCTTGTTCTGGGCACTTAAGGGAAGTGACGGTTGATAATTAATCAGCCGTTTTTTCTTTTGAATTTATTAATATACTGCCCAAGTGGTGAAATTGGTAGACACGCTACATTCAGGGTGTAGTGACTGCAAGGTCGTGCAAGTTCGAGTCTTGTCTTGGGCACTTAAACTTTAGTTTAAATATATTTTATTATTGAAAATATTTTGGAAATCAATTATGGGAAAACGATTTTATATATCTTTTATATTTTTCCTCTTTTTAAGTCCGGTATTTATTATTTCTCAAAATTATATTGTTTTTTCAGAACTTACTGATGAAAGTTATATTTTTGATAACGAAACTTCATTAATAAACAAACATTCTATTTCAAACTATTTTCTTCGCGAATTAGCACTTGGTAATACATCAACAAGTGTTGGATTTTCTTATAATTATAATTATCAGTTTAATAAAGTTATAATAAATCAAAATAAGAATTATTCGATTGCAAAAATTGATATTATTTCTAAATCTTGTTCAGGAGATGTTTATTATAAAGGATTTAGTGTTTCCAATGAATTGAAACCTTCCTTAATTAGTTTTGTTTTAGATGTTTATTCTGATAATGTTATTATTGCAAGTCGTAATTATTCAGGTATTCACCTTGACGGAGATAAAGTAAAAATGCCTGATTTTTCATATAAATATCATTATTCAGGACAGAATCTTAATTTAAAGATACGTGATGTAAAATTTAAATATAGTGATAGTGATAAAGAATTTTTTAATAAAAAAATATTTCTTATAAATGATTATTATGCCTCAGTAGCAATAATTGATTCTAGTTTGAATTATATCTCCGGTTTCGATATTAAAAATCCTGCTAAAGTTTTTTTGAACTGTTTTAAAAGATTTGAAGTAAGGCAGATAGAGCATAGTTTAAGAGCAAAAGAGTTTCCTGAAAAGTTAAGTTTATCTGAATATGATCCTGTTAATTTTACTTCAAAACTTTATACATTCCATCTTCAAATAATTAAATTGAATACTTTGATTAACTTATTGTTGAATTCAGAAAAGCCAATTTCGCAATCTCCTGATATTGCCGAATTATCAACTTATTACATCAGTCGTCAATTGTATTATATTGAATTATCACAAAAAGTTAATCATTTTTTTACTCCATCGTTTTATAACTTAGCATTACAAAAGCTGACTTTAGGAGACTTAAATGATCTTATTAAAGTTATTTATACGAAAAAAAATCCATCATTTTCGCAATTATTAATTCACAAGAAACTTAATTTACTTGCAAATAATTTATTTGATGATTATCTACAAACAGCAAATTTTTTTCTTGCTGACAAAAGATATAACGAAGCAATTGATATTCTTGATAATGCTCGTGGGCTATACTCAAATGTATCAAGTCTGGGAAGTCTCGATAGACTGAATCTTTTAGTTACAAAAGCAAAAACCGGTGTTTATTCTTCGTTTTTAAGGGTTGCTAATAAAGCAATAAGTATTGATAATTTTGAAATGGCACAAGAGTATCTCGATAAAGCTAGTAAGTTCCAAATAAAAAATAAAGACTATATAAGCAATCTTTCGAATGCTGATACTGCATATAAAAAGCTTGCAGAAATCTTTTATCTGAAAGGTGTGAAAAATAACAATAATGGTAATTATCAATTAGCCCTGGAAAACTTTTCAAAAGCCAGTGAATTAAGTGGTATTGATATGTATGCCAGATTTACAAAAAACTATGATTCCGGTTTGGTAAATTCAAAAACAAGAGCAATTATTGATGATTATGCAAACAAACAGATTGTATTAAATGCTGAATCTAAAACAAATAAAGCCATTCAGGGAGTTGTTAAAAATAATCTGATAGCAGTTTCTAAAAGCCAAATTGCTATTAATGAAAGTAAATCTTTATTTTCTCAGGAAAAATTTTCTGATGCCTTGTCAAAACTACATGATGCAAAAAAACTTGTAAAAGATTACGAAAAAATCAATTGTCAGATTGATTCTCTTATTGAAAGAACTGCTAGTTCGTTTATAATGCAACAGGTATATAATGCTGTGATGTTTGTTATGGATAATGAATATTTTAAGGCAAAGAATCTTTACAGAAGCTCCATTTTGCTCCAAAAAAAATATGATTTTCTTAATAGAGAAGATATTAATAATGCTTTGTATGAACTGTGTGAAATGATTGATGAGTCAAAATGTAAAAATCTGAAAAACAATTACGAATACAATCTTGCAAAAGGACAAAATGCTGTTGAACAACGAAATTATATTATGGCAATTGAGTTTTTTCTTGAAGCTAAGAATATTGCAAAAACATCATCTGATTGTAAAATATCAGATTCAGAAGCTCAAAAAGAATATGATAAATATCTTCCTGCCTTCAATTATCAGATAAAGATGCAAGATATTATTGAAGATATTTATACGAAAGGATTGACGAGTGTTATCGACAGATATAGAAAACTTGGAACTTACTATAATGATTTTCATATTAGTAGGTTTGCTTTAACTCATATTTCTTTTTTCGAATTTCTTTTTACACAAAACAATCCTCAGTTAATATTTAATACATTAGATTATTTTACTTTAACAGGACAATTTGCTTCATCAATTGAGCTTCTCGAAGTTCTTTATGCTCAGGATTTCCCTTCGCAATTAATAAAATCTCAACAGAAAGAACTTGGAAAAAAAATGGCAAAAATGGATTATAAGTCTAATTCGAAACGTAGTCCCGCAGAAAATATCTCCAGCATTATGCTTGAAAACAAATGGTTTAGCAATTATTGTAAAGCATACAGAAATGAGTGGCGAAAGAATAATATTTCCTCAATTTTTAATTCACCAAAAAAATAATAAAATTTACTTGAAGTTTTTAAACATTTTGGTTAAAGCGTTAGTTGATTGTAATTGCTTGTGCAATTAGTGTTTTTAAATTTAATTTTCAAAACCTTCCTCCCAAATAATAACGGCAAAAAATATTTGTTGTTTTTTGTCTGAAAAATTTCAAAATATCATATATTTGTAGTTAATTAATTTTAAAACAATGAACTTATGAAAAAGCGATTGTTACTAATCAGTAATTCAACAAATTATAATGAAGAATATTTAGCTTGGCCAAGAAACCAGATTAGTGATTTCTTAAACCCTACTGGGGTGAAACGAGTATTATTTATTCCTTACGCAGGAGTTGGTTTATCTGAAGAGAGTATTGAAAACTCGTATAATGTCTATGAAGAGAAAGTTGCAAGAGTTTTTAAAGAATTAGGTTATGAACTTTATTCAATTCATAATGAAAAAGACCCTGTAAAAGCTGTTAACGAAGCAGAATCAATTGCAGTAGGAGGGGGGAATACATTTCATTTAGTATATATGATGCACAAAACTGGAATTATGAATGCTATTAGAGAAAAAGCGCTGAAAGGAACACCATATATGGGATGGAGTGCAGGATCGAATGTGGCATGCCCATCTTTGAAAACATCTAACGATATGCCGATAATTGAACCAACGAGTTTTAATTGTTTAAACTTGATTCCTTTCCAGATTAATCCTCATTATTTGGATGCAAATCCTGAGGGTCATGGGGGCGAAACCAGGCAGCAGAGAATAGAAGAATTTTTGGTTGTAAACAAAGATATGATTGTTGCAGGTTTGCGTGAAGCAACTTCGCTTTTGGTTGTTGGAAATTCTATAAAATTAATAGGAAAAAGACCTCTTAGAGTATTCCAATTTAATCAGGAACCAAAAGAATTTAATCCAGATGAAGATATTAATTTTTTATTAAAGTAATAGTTTAGATAATAAACTCTAAAAACTGGGTTTTAATATTTTATAACTCTGATATGACAGGATGACAGTTGTGTTTATTTGATGATTTTTATGAAATATTTGTAAAAAATCTGTTTAAGAAAGTTCAAAAAACACAATTTTTTTATGTATTTATATTTATGATTTATGATTTATGATTATTGATAGTGTACATTTATTAACAAATTTGCAATTAATATTATTGTCTTTTTTTTATTAAATTTGAGTAATTGATGTTTTGATTTTACTATGAAAATAATCTGAATATTTTATGAAAATTTAACATAGAAATTATGGATTCACTATTTGATAATGATTGAAAATAATTTGAAATATTTAGTTTAAATATAATTGAGAAAACAAACGCTGGTTTTTTTTAACCGGCGTTTGTTTGTGATCCAGACAGGATTCGAACCTGTGACCCGCAGCTTAGAAGGCTGCTGCTCTATCCAGCTGAGCTACTGGACCAGTATTTTACTTAGCGAGTGCAAAAGTACCTTTATTCTTTGAAATTGCAAACATTTTTATTATAAAATATCACTACGAAGATTCAAGATGCAAGTGCGACATTATTATCAAATTTAGTTAAAAATACTTTTCCAGGTGTATTATAATTAAGATTTTTTCTAGGCCTTCTATTCAGTTTCATTGTTATTTCATTGATATGTAAATTGTTAATGTCTTTAAAATCTGTTTTTTTAGGAATATATTGTCTAATCAATCTATTTGTATA
>Ga0307991_1002847_pt1 | contig 11521 bp, 12 predicted proteins | sample EllFjometagen131_FD_203146 | JGI IMG/M metagenome (GOLD analysis project Ga0307991, IMG submission 203146) | Marine microbial communities from Ellis Fjord, Antarctic Ocean - #131 | ecosystem: Environmental > Aquatic > Marine > Unclassified | place: Southern Ocean | collected 2014-10-08 | reverse complement strand
CTGAGCCAGGATCAAACTCTCCAATTAATATATAAAGCACTCTGACGAGCACTCCTTAATCCTGAAATTAACTTAGACCCATTTCAAACATCACTATTTAGTTTTCAAAGATCAAAGGTGTCATTTTTTTTAAAAAAAAGATGCACCTAATTTTTACCTTAACTGAAAAAAAAGAACAGTCAAGTTTTTTCAAACTTGAGTAACTTTGTGGTCACTTGTGTTTGAGAAAGGTAATAGATATAGAATGTGAAAACCTTTGTCAACAGGTTTTGTTACATTTTTATTTTTATTTTGTGAATTTTTTTCTTTCCGGCTTTTAAAAGAATTTCCGCGTTTTCAATGTCATTGGAACCAATAACATAATCAACTGATTCAATACGATTTCCATTCAAATATGCCCCACCTTGTTGAATCAAACGACGGGCAGCACTGCCGGATTGAGCCAGTGAAACCTCATGAAATAATTTAAATGCCGGTATGCCGGACTCAAACGTGGATGCATCAAAAGTACTCTGGGGGGTAGTGTCATCAGCGCCGGAACCCTTTTCACGGCCTCTTAATATATCACTGGAGGACAATATACTGTCCGCAATAATCCGTTCACCAAAATTAACCGTTGCACTATCCTTTGCTTTTTTAGCTTCATCTGGTCCGTGACATATTTTGGTCGCTTCATAAGCCAAGATGGATTTTGCACTGTTTAAATCAGCACCATCGAGTTTCTTGACTTCATCAATCTCAGCCATGGGCAAAAACGTAAACAACGCTAAAAAGCGCGATACATCATTATCATCCGTATTAACCCAGAACTGGTAATAATCATAGGGAGATGTCCGGTCCGGATCCAGCCAGACGGCACCACTGGCTGTTTTTCCCATTTTAGCACCGGTACTGGTTGTAATTAATGGAAATGTGATTCCAAATGAAGTTTTCTGCAGTTTTCTACGAACCAGATCCACACCAGCCACAATATTACCCCACTGATCACTGCCACCCATCTGGAGAAGGCAATCATGAGAATCAGCCAGTTTCATAAAATCATACGCTTGCAGCAGCATATAATTAAATTCAATAAAACTTAACCCCTCATCCGACTCCAGCCGCAATTTATAACTTTCCGCTTTAACCATACGATTAACGGAAAAAAAACGGCCAATATTTCTTAAAAAATCAATATACCCCAAACCAGTCAACCAGTCCGCATTATCAACCAGTTCCGCACTATTATCTTTAAAATTGATAAAATTGGATAGTTGTTTTTTGATCCCTATTTTATTAAACGCCACATCTTCTTTGGTAATCAGCTTGCGCATTTCCGTTTTACCGCTGGGATCACCGATAAGCCCTGTACCCCCGCCAACAAGGGCAATCGGGTGATGGCCATTTCTCTGCATATGAGCAAGAGACATTATCGGCACAAGGCTACCTACATGCAGACTTGAGGCTGTGGGATCAAACCCGATGTAACATGATGCATTACCATTTTCCAGATACTCATAAAGTTCTTTTTCATGCGTTTTATTTTCTATAAACCCGCGTTCCTGCAATACATTAATCACATTCATGCGCAACAATTCCTATTTATTGGCATATTCCACGGCTCGCGTCTCACGAATCACCGTCACTCGGATCTGGCCGGGAAATGTTAACAATTCCTCTATTTTTTTTACAATATCCTTACTTAACATAATGGAATCATCGTCTGAAAGCGATCCGCTTTCAACAATAACGCGCAATTCCCTGCCCGCCTGAATGGCATACGAATTAGATACACCTTTGAATCCATTAGCAATTGCTTCCAGTTCATCAAGCCGCTTAATATAATTCTCAAGCCGTTCCTTTCGGGCACCGGGCCTTGCACCGGAAAGACTGTCAGCTGCCTGAACCAAAAGGTCATATACGGATTCGGGTGGAACCGCTTCATGATGAGCGGCAATGGCATAAACAACCTTTGGCGATTCACCGCATTTTTTGGCAAGTTTGGCACCGAGATCCGCATGCGCGCCATCCACTTCATGATCTATCGCTTTTCCAATATCATGAAGCAATCCTATACGTTTTGCCAGTTTAACATTTAATCCAAGCTCTGCCGCCATGGCACCGCACAGGAAACCCACTTCCACCGAATGTTGCAATACATTCTGAGAATAACTGGTTCGGAATTTCAAACGACCCAGCACACGGATCAGCTCATTACTAATACCGTGAACCCCTAAATCAAATGCTGCCTGGTCTCCGGCTTCCTTGATTTCAATTTCAAGTTCTTCTGTGATCTTTTTAACAATATCCTCAATTCTTGCCGGATGAATGCGACCATCTTCGATTAGGCGGATTAAAGACAAACGGGCAATTTCCCGCCGGACTGGATTGAACCCTGAAAGAATAACTGCCTCGGGTGTATCATCGATAATTAAATCAATACCGGTGGCAGCTTCTAAAGCACGAATGTTTCTGCCTTCACGTCCAATAATACGGCCTTTCATTTCATCATCCGGAAGCTGGACAACAGACACGGTCCGCTCAGCGACAAAATCACCCGCATAACGCTGCATGGCTATTGACATAATCCTTTTAGCTTCCTTATCAGCGTTTTCTTTGGCTTCAGCTGTAATCCGTTTGACTATTTTTGCTGCATCATGCCGGGCTTCATTCTCCATGGATTGAATGAGCAATTCTTTGGCGCCTTCAGTAGTCAGGCCGGATATTGCCTCTAATTGTTTATTTTGAGTCTCAATTAAATCATTATAATTTTTTTCAAGTGCGGAAATTTTACTGTCTCTTTTACTGAGTTCCTTATCTTTGCGATTTGCTTCTTTTACCTGCAGTTCAATCTGCTCATGTTTTTTTTCTATGTTTTCTTCTTTTTGCTGTAAACGGTTTTCAATTTTTTTTAATTCAGCACGCGCTTCAACCGTTTCGGCATCAAAATCGCTTTTCATTTTAAAAAGACGATCTTTGGCCTCGAGCTGCGATTCTTTTACAAGCGATTCAGCTTTGCGCTCAGCAGAATCAACGATCATCTGCGCTTTATCATCCGAATCTTTTATTTTCTGAGAATTTATACGCTCATGAAAAAAATGAGCGCCGATAAACCCAAAAAAGACGCCGATAACAATTAACAAAATATATGTTCCATTCATTCATTTTCTCCCTGCATGAAATATTATAGAGATATCTCTAAAGATAAGACAACGAAATGTATGCGATAAGTTATAAACAAATGTTCTTTAAGATGTCTCAAAGAAAGGCTGGAAAAAAGGAATGAAAACAGAAAAAGGTGACCCTGTATCAGAAAAATGCAGGAAAAATATAAATACCCCCGCATGTAGCCGTGTTGGATAGACCTTGAACCTGACCGTCAAGGTGGGCGCCTTATAGCTTCTTTAGGCTTTTCCGTACAAGCGGAACATGCTCACCAAAACCAGTGATGGCTCCCTTAATGTTAGTATTGGGTCAAGGGATATAATCCAATCACGAACACAGCAGGGGTATAAATTATATTACCATTTTATTCGTTTAAAATATCGTCAAGCAATATTCTTTGTATACACACAAATTCAGCAAAACGCATTACTATTATTGCCTGTCAATCATTTCATCAAGTTTTGACGCCCGCAATGAAACAGAATCTAAAAATTCTGAATGATTGACAGTTAAATCAACATACTGTTTGGATATATTCAATGCAGTCATGACAAGTATGGCTAATTTATTGGTTTTTAATGCGTGTGGGGGAAACTGTTCTTCAACCTTGTGGAGTTCGTCCATCATATATGATAAAATTTCTTTTAAGTTTTTACGGTCTTCTTCAGATTTAAACTTAAATATCTCGCCTAACAGTTCAATTTTTATTACCTGCTCCACGTATCTATAACCACTTTCCCCAATCGGTAAATAAACGCTTACTCATTTTTGGTGTCATTGAGATTATTGAGTTTTGCCAGAATATTGTCTACCTTAGAACGAATCAGTGCCTTTTGTTCCGAATGTTTATTTTCTGTTTCAACCTTTTCTTTAAGTTCGGCCTCCAAGCTTTTAACTTTGGCGGAAAATTCCAAATTTAAATTTTCAAGGGACTTACATCGTGTTATTAAACTTCCAACCTTTTGTTCAATTTGATCAAATTGGAGCATTACATTATCATTATCGTTATCGTTATCCAAATTTTTACCTCACTTCTATGTTTAAGTTATAATATTTGCAATGTTTTAAAGTCAAGATATTTTCATGATTTCATCTGCATGGTTTCTATATTTAACAAATCTTCAGGGGTATTTATCCCCATAACTTCCGCTTGATCATTACAGATCATTAAACCGACTTTTTTGTGAAAATTATTTGCCACTTCAACAATATCTGTCAAATAAATTTCATTTTGTTTATTATTGGATTTAATTTTAGACAGCGATTTTTCAAGAAATTTTTTTTCAACACAATAAATACCTGAATTAACGATATTCAAATAACGCTCAGATTCACTGGCATCAGTTTCCTCAACAATTTTTTCAACCCCGCCCGCCGGATTCACCACAATCCGTCCATATCCAAATGGATTATCAAAATTAACACCCAGGACTGTTACATCATTAATTTCATTCACATGTTTATCGATTAAATGCAGAATTGTTAACGATTTTATCAAAGGAACGTCGCCGGATAAAATAACAACATGTTGACAGTGATCAGGCAACGCAGGTAAAGCACATCGAACCGCATGACCGGTCCCTTTTTGTTCTTCCTGTAATACAAATTGAACATCCGCACCTGCTGAAACAACATTTTTAACGGTATCCGCCTGATTACCAATAACGATAATTATATCGTCTCCAGCAACTTTGACTGCCGTATCAACGACATACATAATCATGGGACGGCCGGAAAGCGCATGCAGCACTTTCGCCCTCTCCGATTTCATTCGGGTCCCCTTACCTGCGGCAAGGATTATAATTGCAATGGTATCATTCATCATTAGATTTCATTTAAAATAATTATAAAAACTTTTGAACAAATTATAAAAATAAAAAAAATAAAAAAAAAGGACAAACCAAATGATGATTTATCCTTTTTTTTTATAAAAGTATATTGTCAAATATCAAATTTAACAAATTTAATACATTAGGTATTTTATAAACCCTGGGTTTCAGCAATTTTAATTCGTTCAATTGCACGATACATTGCAATTTTAGCCCGTTCAAAATTGATATTATCTGCTTTTTCCTGAGCCAGTCGTTTCTGCGCCCGTTCAAGCGCCGCCGTTGCGCGATTGATATCAATATCTCGTCTTTTCTCTGCTGATTCCGCCAGGATGGTCACCCGATCCGGAAGCGCTTCTGAAAATCCGCCGCTGACAAAAATCATTTTTTCCTTACCAGCAGCATCCTTATAATTAATTCTGCCAGGCTTCAATGATGTCAAAAAAGGCGTATGGCCGCTGAGGATACCAAATTCACCCAGTGTCCCGGGCGCCATTACAATTTCAACATCTTCGCTGATAACATATTTTTCCGGGGTAACGACTTCTAATTTTAATAGTTCAGCCATGAACTTCCCCCTACCTTATTTTTATATATAATTAAGATGCCAATTTCTTTGCTTTTTCAATAACTTGTTCAATGGTTCCCACCATATAAAACGCCTGTTCCGGAAGGTCATCATACTTACCTTCACTAATTTCTTTAAACGCCCGGATGGTATCCGCAATCTTTACATACTCACCGGACAGACCGGTAAATGTTTCAGCAACATGAAACGGCTGGGAAAGAAATCTCTGCATTTTCCTTGCGCGTGATACAGTGATCTTATCTTCGTCAGAAAGTTCATCCATACCAAGAATTGCAATAATGTCCTGAAGCTCTTTATATTTCTGAAGCATTTGCTGAACTTCACGAGCAACCGCATAATGTTCTTCACCGATATAGCCGGGATCAAGAATTCGAGAAGTTGAGTCCAGGGGGTCAACCGCCGGATAAATACCCAGTTCTGCAATCTGGCGTGACAAAACCACGGTGCCATCCAGATGCGCAAATGTTGTGGCCGGTGCCGGGTCGGTCAAATCATCCGCAGGCACATAAACACACTGAACGGCCGTAATAGACCCCTTATCCGTCGACGTAATCCGTTCCTGAAGCGCGCCCAGGTCAACGGCCAACGTGGGTTGATACCCAACCGCAGACGGCATGCGCCCAAGAAGAGAAGAAACTTCAGAACCCGCCTGAGTAAATCTAAAGATATTATCAATAAAGATCAAAACGTCCTGGCCTTCTACATCCCTGAAATATTCAGCACAGGTTAATGCAGACAGGGCGACACGGGCACGGGCGCCGGGCGGTTCCGTCATCTGCCCATAGATCAGAGCCGCTTTTGGAAGAACACCGGAATCTTTCATTTCATGATAAAGATCATTTCCTTCACGGGTTCTTTCACCAACACCGGCAAAAACGGAGATACCACCATGCTGCATGGCGATATTATTAACCATTTCCATCATAATAACGGTCTTGCCAACACCGGCACCACCAAACATGCCCATTTTACCACCACGGGGAAACGGTACCAGGAGGTCAATCACCTTAACGCCGGTTTCAAGAACATGAACTGATGTATCCTGCTCAGTCAGTTTCGGGGCGGATCTGTGAATCGGCATCATTTTTTCGTGACTGACTTCGCCAAGTCCATCTACCGGGCGACCAACAACGTTCATGACCCGACCCAAGGATGCTTCACCAACCGGCATCATAATCGGGCCGCCGGTATCTTTTACCGGCATGCCGCGAACGAGACCATCTGTAACATCCATTGCAATCGTACGGACAACGTTATCACCCAGATGCATGGCAACCTCGACAACCAGATTATCCGGTTCATCGTTGATCGCCGCATTGGTAATTAAAAGTGCCGTAAGTATCTCAGGTAGCTTGCCCTGTTCAAATTCAACATCGACAACAGGACCCATAACCTGTGTTACCTTACCTGTATTTTCACCCATTTGAAAGACCTCCTAAAAGACTATATAATGCAAATATTATTTGCGGGTTATCCCTTAAGTGCTTCAGCGCCACCGATAATATCCATCAACTCCATTGTAATCGCCGCCTGGCGGGCTTTATTATATGCCAGCGTCAGATTTTCAATCATATCGTTACATGCCTTGGTTGCATTATCCATCGCCTTCATACGCGCTGCATGTTCACTGGTCGATGTTTCAAGCAATCCATTGTAAATCTGAATAAAAATATTTTTGGGGAGCATCTCATTTAATAATTCATACGGTGACGGTTCAATAATATGCTCTGCAATATAAGACATATCATCATTTTTTTCAGTTTCAGCAGTCACAATTATCGGGATTGGCAACAACTGCTTAACAAGTGGCGGTTGAGCCGCCATTCCCTTAAAATTGGCCAAAATAACATAAACTTCATCAAAACTTCCGTCTAAAAACCCATCAATTAATTCCTGTCCGGATGTCGAAGCAATATTAAAACCAAACTTACCACCCACAATATTTAAATATTCTTTGGTGATTTTTAATTGATTATTACGGCACCAGTCACGACCCTTTTTCCCAAAATTGGTAAACGAAACCGCTATTCCCTGGCTTACTTTTTCATTCATCAATTTTTGGGCCGCTTCAATTAAATTAAAATTAAAACCACCACAAAGACCACGGTCAGAGGTCATTAACACGATATTCACGTTATTGATTTCTTCTCGGGGAGTTAACAACGGGCTTGCGCCATCTCCGGCTTTATCCGCAATATTACCTAATACTTCAGAAAATTTTTCAGCATAGGGCCGAAACGCTTCCATTGCCGTCTGTGCACCGCGTAACCGGGACGTTGCCACCATGTTCATGGCTTTTGTAATCTGCCGAGTCTTTTTGACGCTGGTTATTTTTGATTGAACTTCTTTTAGTGTTGCCATATGTTTATTGCCCTTATCAGCATAATCTATTCATTATTTAAGTATGGAACAATCACTATTTGATAGTGTCTTTGAACTCATCGCCGTATTCAGCCAACGCCTTGTTCATTAATTGTTCCATATCATCTGATATCTTTTTCTCTTCTGCAATACCACTAAAAATTTGCGGGTATCTGCCTTCAATAAACTGGTACAAACCGGCTTCATATTTTGCCAAAACATTCAGCGGCAGTTCATCAAGAAAACCTTTAGTACCGGCAAATAAAATCGAAACCTGTTTTTCAAGCGGAAGCGGTTGGTATTGGGGCTGTTTTAAAATCTCAACCAGGCGGGCACCACGTGTCAGCTGTTTTTGTGTTGATGCATCAAGGTCAGATCCGAAAGCAGCAAATGATTCAAGTTCACGGTATTGGGCAAGGTCCAGACGAAGTGTACCTGCTACCTGTTTCATAGCTTTTTCCTGAGCAGCACCACCCACTCGGGAAACAGAAAGACCAACGTTAATGGCCGGTCGAACACCGGCAAAGAACATGCTGGGTTCCAGATAAATCTGGCCGTCAGTAATTGAAATAACGTTAGTTGGAATAAAAGCGGAAACGTCCCCCGCCTGAGTTTCAATAATCGGAAGCGCGGTTAATGATCCGGCGCCGAGTTCATCATTCAATTTAGCAGAGCGTTCAAGAAGGCGTGAATGGTTATAAAAGATATCTCCAGGATACGCTTCGCGGCCCGGCGGCCGGCGTAAAAGCAGGGAAACCTGACGATAGGCGACCGCCTGCTTGGAAAGGTCATCGTAAACAATCAATGCATGTTTTCCATTATCACGGAAGTATTCCCCCATTGATGTACCTGCATACGGGGCCAAAAACTGTTGGGCAGCAGGGTCACTGGCACAAGCTGCAATTACGGTGGTGTATTCCATTGCACCATGTTTTTCAAGAACAGAAATCACCTGGGCAACCGTTGATTTCTTCTGACCACAGGCAACATAAATACAATAAATATCCGTATTTTTTTGGGCCAGAATCGCATCAACCGCAACGGCGGTTTTACCGATTTGACGGTCACCAATAATCAGCTCACGCTGTCCACGCCCCACCGGTGTCATACCGTCGATCGCCTTAAGCCCGGTGTAGCAAGGTTCATGAACACCCTTACGAGCGATAACACCCGGTGCGACCATTTCAATACGACGTGTTTCGGTGGTTTCGACAGGTCCTTTACCATCCAGTGGCAGACCTGCAGCATCAAGAACACGACCCAGAACGCCTTCACCTACAGGCACTTCAGCAATACGACCGGTTCGCTTTACGAGATCCCCTTCTTTAATGTGGGTATCTTCGCCCATGATTGCAACGCCCACGTTATCTTCTTCAAGGTTCAACGCAAGCCCGAGAATACCACCTGGAAATTCAACGAGTTCCAATGCCTGAACTTTTTCAAGGCCGTAAACACGAGCAATCCCATCACCGACTGACAAGACTGTACCGGTTTCACTAAGCTCGATCTTCTTGTCAAAATCCTGAATCTGATCTTTGATAATCTGACTTATTTCTTCGGCTTTAATTTCCATTAGACAATCTCACCCCTCTTTAATGATTCTCTCATATTTTGTAATTGTGTTTTGATGCTTCCATCCAACACAAGGTCTCCTATTCTTGTCACAACCCCGCCGATCAGAGTGGCATCCTGCTTGGTTTCCAATGACACGTCTTTTCCTATCATCGTTGAAAGAGAATTTCGTATCTGTTCCAGCGTTTCATCCGTCAGTTCAGTTGCTGTTGTCAAGTCTGCCCTGACAATCCCCTTTAATTCATCGGCAAGAACATTATAGTAACTGCTGACATCCCGCAGGAAATTGATCCGGCCTTTATCAAACAACAGCAGAAGAAAGGATTTGATAACCTTAGACAATTCCATCTTATCAACCACTGCCGATAGAACATTTCGACGGCTTGATGCATTATATAAAGGATTACAGACTGCCTGTTCAAGCATCTGTTCTTTATTCAGCAAATCAACGATTGTGTCAAGTTGCTCTCTGTATGTTTCTGCCTGACCATCTTCCTTACCAATCAGAATCAACGCTTTCGCATATCGTCTTGAAATAGCAGAACTTCTCACTTTGTCACCACCTTGGTTAAATATTCATCAACAAGCTTATCCTGATCTTGATCAGTTATATTTTTCTTAAGTTTTTCTTCAGCCTTGGCAATGGCTTTCTCAAAAACTTCTTCTTCAAGCTGTTGGCGGGCCTTTTTAAATTCATGTTCAATATTTCGACGCGCCTGTTCTTCTAATTTTTCAGCCGCCGCCGTCGCCTCCTCAAGAATTTTTTCACGTAATATTTCACCTTGCTGCTTGTATTGGTCAATAATTTTTTCAGACTCACTGCTCAACATTGAAAGTTTTTCATCATACTGGGCAAGCTTTTTTTCTGCTTCGACTTTTTTGGCCTCAAGCGCATCAAGCTGTTCCTGAATACTTTGAATCCGATCGTCAAGAAATTGCGCGACTGGTTTTTTTAAAAGAAAAAACAAGGCAATTGCCAGAACGGCAAAATTCATTACACGGTATGTATCGGTTGCAACCCATCCGCCGCCATGAGCACTTCCATGTTCACCGCCGGAAGAAGCAAAAACGACGCCAGAAAACGTAAGAATGATTAATAAAACAGGTAGAATAAATAAAGGCAGGTTTTTTTTGAACAATGTTGATAATTCCATTAATTGGCCCTCCCTAAAATACGTCGACTAATATCTTCGGCATATCCATCGATCTCTTCTAAGAGTGCCAGGCGGGCTTCTTCTACTTCCCGGGCAATTCTTTCCCGAATATCCGCAAGATCCACCCGGGCCTTCTCATTAATTTTTTCAATGAGTTTTGTTTCTTCCTGGTGGGCATCACTTTCAAGGGCTTCTTTATCCCTTAAACCGTTTTCACGGGCCTGCTTGATACCGGTTTTCAATGCCAAATCTTTTTCAACCGCATCCTGCTCTGATTGCTCAATCCCGCTCGAAAGTCCTGAAATTTTTTCATTTCTTTGTGACAGAATTCGCCTGATCGGTTTATACAAGACAGCATTTAACGCCCATATCAAAATTAAGAAATTAATTATCTGGATAATTACCGAACCATCGAGACTGACCATAAACACCTCCGTTCGAATTCGCTATCACTAATTAAATTATGATGAACATAATCCATCGAAACTTAATTCAAACTACAGATGCTATCACCAAAATATATTGCTTGTCAATTTTTTTTTTAAAAAAAACATTCCCGTCCAAATTTGGCCATAACATGTATTTTCACGGGTACCCACAAGGATAATTGAACAGCTTAACGGTTATTGCAAAATCGGGGCTCTTCACGTTCAGCATAAAGTCGTTGATCTTTAAACGACAAGCAGATAATTGATGCTCATTTCTTTTTTATCTTGATTTGAGATAATTCTTTAAATCTCTATAGTAATTTTCATGTGGGCCAACCATTATTAATTCAAGATCATCTTCTACAAAACGATATGAAAGCAAATAATGGGTGTTTTTTATTTTGAATTTATGAACGTATACGCCACGGAGGGCGCCCTTTTCTT
>Ga0307991_1002846_pt1 | contig 11524 bp, 5 predicted proteins | sample EllFjometagen131_FD_203146 | JGI IMG/M metagenome (GOLD analysis project Ga0307991, IMG submission 203146) | Marine microbial communities from Ellis Fjord, Antarctic Ocean - #131 | ecosystem: Environmental > Aquatic > Marine > Unclassified | place: Southern Ocean | collected 2014-10-08 | reverse complement strand
TGCCAGAATTATTAGTTTTAGGGAAATATAATCAATCTAAGCGAACAGGTCCAGCTATATGGTTACGTTGTGTAGTTTCTGGCATGGATTCTAATACGTCCTTAAAAGATGAGCTAATTCCTATAATTTATTTACCAGGCGTAAGCAGGCAAGAATTAAGAGCAGTGGGAAACTGCCCTGATAATCTAAAAGCAATTGCTGAATTACAATACCGGGGAGTTTTTTGGTCTCAAATGAATTCCAAGGATTGGACAATATTAGCTTTCCTAATTTCTTCATTAGGTGGTTTAAATTTAGATATTCCTCGTGATAAAGAAACTAAAAAAGCACTTTTATTAGCTCTTAACAGGCTTCTTGAAGAAGATGTTAGCCAATTAGAAGAAAAGCGGTTAGATAAAGATTTTTTGAATGAACTTGCTAGCGGCAAAGATGTTCATAAAGATCTTCTGCTTTGGATGAATGACAGTAAACGATTTATTTATTCTCGTGACAATAACGCTTGGCGGGCTTTTATTGGTCTTTGTAAATCACAGTTTTCCTTTGATCCAGAAGCGGAAGGAGAAATAGAAGCTTCTAGATTATTAGCTAATCATGATGAACATTGGATTACAGTTTGGAATAGGTATCGTGAAGCTCCTAATAGATATCAAGGAATACCTAGTTTGATTAGGAAAGCTCAACCACCAGAGTTTGATCTTTTTTCTACTGTTGAAAGCACGGGAGGTTGGCCACAATGGAATGAAAGTGAAGAGGACTCGCTATGCATAGAATTATTAAAACTTAATGATTTGACCTCACCTTTAGCACGAGAAAGGATTATTGCACTTGAAGAAATACATGGGCCAAGGAGAGGTCTTGTGTGGGCAGAATTAGAAATGGCGCCTCTGGCAATGGCTCTAAAAAATCTTGTCCATTTAGCTAATGTAACAAAACACAAGTTGCCTTCAAATACATTAAAGGGCTTAGAGACAGCTTATTGTGAAGATGGGTGGAAAGCTGATGCCGCAGTATTGAAAACATTATCAGTTTCTTCTGATGAAAAGGTTTTTCAAGCTGTTTCAACAGCAATACAAGTTATATACACTACTTGGCTTGAAGATGCTGCTAAGAAACTTCAAAAACTTGTGTTAGATTCATCATATCCTGGTAAAAAAGGAGCCCAAGTATTACCAAAGTATGATGATGGAACTTGTCTTGTTTTTGTTGATGGATTACGTTTTGATATAGCAAAAATGCTTAAAGAAAAATTGGAAGCAAGTGGAAAAGAAATAGAAGAATCTTTATTTTGGTCAACTTTGCCTAGCATTACCATTTCTGGCAAAGCTGCTGTTACTCCTGTGGCGTCTCTTATTGATGGTTCAGGAAATCCTAAAGAATTTGAGCCTGGTGTTGCTGATACTAACTATTCATTAAAGGGTGGTTATCATCTAAAAAAATTACTTGAAGAAAATGGATGGCAAATTCTTAAAAGCCATGAAGTGGGCAATATTAAAGGTCGAGCATGGTGTGAAGTTGGTAATTTTGATCATGAAGGCCACGATAGAGGATGGAAACTAGCTTTATATTTTACTGATTTAATTGAAGAAGTTAAAGAAAGGGTTCTTGCTCTTTGTGATGCCGGTTGGAAAACTGTTAAAGTTGTATCCGATCATGGATGGTTATTATTACCTGGAGGGCTTCCAAAAGAAGATTTATCTTCATACCTTTCTGATACGAAAGGTAGTAGGTATGCTGCTCTTAAATTAGGAACAACAACTTCGCAAAAGTTATACCCTTGGACTTGGGACTCTACCTATGATGTTGCACTTGCTGATGGTATCAGTTGTTATAGAAAAGGAGAAGAGTATCAGCATGGGGGGCTAAGCCTTCAAGAATGTTTAACACTGCAATTGATAATTTATGGAGGAGAGGAATCTTCTGATGTTTTTGTAGGTGATTTGGATTGCTCATGGAAAGGATTGCGATGTAATGTTGTAGCTAAGGGTGATGTGTTTGGATTAATGGTTGATATTCGAATGCGAGCTGGTTTAGCTGAAAGTTCAGTTGTTTATGCAAAAAAATCTTTTGATGAAGAAGGAAGAGCTTCTGTTGTTGTAGAGGATGGGGATCTTGAAGGGAAGCATGCAACTTTATTATTAATAGATGTAAATGGGAATGCAATTTATCAAATAGAAACTACTATTGGAGGAATAATATAAATGAAACTTGATGCTATAGATAAAAAGGCTGTAGATAGTTTAGATGGGTATTTGGTGCGAAAAGATTTAGTCCGTACATTTAGTCGTCAATTTCCTGTTCCTACATATGTAGTAGAATTTTTATTGGGAAGATATTGTGCTAGTGTTATAGACTCAGAAATTCAAGAAGGCCTTGAGATTGTTCAAAGACAACTCCAATCTAAAACGGTAAAACCTTCAGATGTTGAACTTTTTAAAAAGAATGCAAAAGAGGAAGGTAGCGTAAAAGTTATAGATATCATAACCGCTCGTTTGGATGCAAAGACGGATTCATATTTAGCTTCTCTACCAAGTCTATTGCTTAATGATATTAGAATTGGTCCAGAGTTTGTAGATAAGCATGAAAGAATGCTTACTGGAGGATTCTATGCTGAAATAACACTTTCTTACGATGGATCGATAGCCCTTGAACGTGGTGGTCGTCCATTTGGTATAGAAGTTATTAGAGAAATTCAACTTTCTAAGCTTGATGCATTGGATGTTTTGGCAGAAGCTAGAAAGCAATTCACTACTGAAGAGTGGAAAATTCTTCTTTTACGGTCTATAGGTATTGATCCGGAAAAATTGAATGAAAGGCAAAAGAATGCGATGCTTTTACGTATGGTTCCCTTTGTTGAACGCAACTATAATATGGTTGAATTAGGCCCTAGGGGAACTGGGAAAAGCCATTTATTTCAACAGATATCTCCATATTCTCATCTTGTTTCTGGCGGTAAGGCTACAGTTGCTAAAATGTTCGTTAATAACTCTAATGGTCAGCGTGGTTTAGTTTGTCAGTATGATGTTGTTTGTTTTGACGAAGTTTCTGGGGTTTCTTTTGACCAGAAAGATGGTGTTAATATTCTAAAAGGTTATATGGAATCAGGTGAGTTCAGCAGAGGTAAAGAGAGTATTAGAGCTGATGGTAGTATTGTGATGGTTGGTAACTTTGATGTTGATGTTGAACACCAACAAAGAATTACCCATTTGTTTGGTCCTATGCCTCCAGAGATGCGTGATGATACGGCTTTTATGGATCGTATACATGCTTATCTCCCGGGTTGGGATGTTCCTAAAATAAATAAAGGTTGTCTAACTGATCATTTTGGATTAGTAAGTGATTTTCTTTCTGAATGTTGGAGTAAACTCCGTAATCAAAGTAGGATACCGGTACTTCAAAATAGAGTTTTCTTTGGTGGGGCCCTTTCTGGTCGTGACACTAATGCAGTAAATAAAACTAGCAGTGGTTTATTAAAGTTACTGTATCCTTCAATAACTGATGAAGTGCCTAATGAAGATATAGAATGGGCAGTTCGTATTGCTATGGAATCAAGGAGAAGAGTAAAAGAACAGCAGAAGCGTATTGGTGCTGCTGAATACCGGAATACCCACTTTAGTTATGTTATGGGGGATGATGGTGTTGAGAAATTTGTTAGTACTCCAGAATTACAAAGTGGAGCAGGTATCGGTAGTGACCCTTTAGAATCCGGACAAGTATGGGCAATTAGTCCAGGTGATGAGCAAGAACATCCAGGATTATATCGAATTGAGGTAACAGAAGGCCCAGGAAGTGGAGTTAGAATTCTGAATAAACCAGTGCCGCAATCCTTTAGAGAAAGCGTTAGTTATGCTGAACAAAATCTTTATTCGAGGGCATCTAGTTTAGTAGGGGATAAGGATCCAAGACATCATGAATATTCAATTCAATTAAGAGCTTTTGATGCTGTCAAATCTGGGGCAAAATTAGGAGTTGCTTCTTTAATAGCCTTAGCAACCTCACTTTTAAAGAAAAGTATTCGAGGAGGTTTGATTATTGTAGGAGAAATTAACCTTGGTGGGTCAATAGAACCAATTCATAGGCCAGTTTCTATAGTAGAAATTGCAGTTGAGAAGCAAGCTACAGCAATTCTTATGCCAGTATCTTGCAGAAGAGAATTGATTGACTTATCCGACGAAATGGCAACTAAAATAGATGTACAATTCTATTCGGATGCAAGGGATGCATTACTTAAGGCTATAATGGAATAAGCTATTAAAAAAAAGATTAATATTACATTGAATGATATTATTAAGAAGTTTGACCTATATCCTTTAGGTTATAATCTACAAGATTTTTTATTTTAATAAGAGATAAATTTTAGGTTGTTCTCTACGGTGGCTCGAAAGTCAAGCACTATTTGAAAAGCACACCAGCTTATTAATGACTGGATAAATATAAGGAGATTTGAAGTTTTTTCAAGTCTCCTTTATTCATACTATTAAATATTAAATTTGCTCTGTTATATGTTTTCATAAATTATATTTTCTATTTATCAATCTTTAACAAACTCTCTAAATCCTTTTGTTTTTAATATCTCATCACATTGATAAATATCAAAACTACATCCATCTTTTAAAAAGAATTTGTATAAAATATTTTCATGTGTATTACTTTTTAAGTAAAATTCTTCTTTATCTTTAAATGCTAAACTAACCTTATTGGGGAGTTCTAAACCAATACATAAAGCAATCATTGTCATTAAGGTTGGATTAGTACGTTTCCCTGTTCTAGTTTTTTGAATTGTTTTACCAGATACACTAGACTTGTCTGCTAGCTTAACTTCACTTATATTAAATCTTCAAATAGCCCTGCGGGGTACGTTTTCTCGGCACTTCATAGAAGAGGGATTTTTCCCCTCTATTTATGGAGGTCTTATGATAAGAGATTTTACTACTACAAGATGTAATAGTTTCACACTTATTTATGCTAATTGTGCAGAGAAAGGTTATAACTGTCATTTCCCAAATGAAGTTATTATTAATAATACTGAAGAGTTTTCTAAAGTTTGTTTATATGATCATGTTTTAGGTGTTTATAAAGATAATTATAGAAGTTCAACTAATTTTATAAGAGCTGATGCTCTTGGTATGGATTGTGATAATGATCACTCTGACAATCCAATAGATTGGAAAACACCAGAAGATGTAAAGAAAGCCTTTCTTGGTGTTCCTTTTTATGTGAGTTATAGTAGAAATCACAATAAAACTAAAAAGAATAAAACAGCTAGAGCACGTTTTCATGTTATCTTTTTAATCGATACTGTAACTGATTCATCTATTTATTCATCCCTAAAGAAACAAACGCTTAATCTCTTTCCCTATTTCGATTCTAATGCAGTTGATGTTGCTAGATTATTCTTTGGAACAAATAATACTAAGGTTGAATTTATTGAAGGGAATATTTCTTTAAATAAGTTTTTAGAAACTAATGAAGAACCTTTTTTAATTAGTGATAGAGTAATACCAGAGGGTATGAGAAATACAACTTTACACCAATTTGCACTAAAGATTATTAAAAGATATGGTGATACTGCTAAATCCTTTAATACCTATTTAGAAGAATCTAATAGATGTAATCCACCATTAGAAGATATAGAAATTAAATCAATTTGGAATAGTTCTATTAAATTCTATAATTCAACTATCGTTAATAGCAATAATTACATAGCTCCTAATGATTATAATAGTAATAATACCTATAAACCCGATGATTACTCTGATGTAGGTCAGGCTGAAGTTCTAACTCATGTATTTGAAGATGAACTGAAATATGTAAAAGGTGCAGGTTATTTAAGATATAATGGTGTAATTTGGCAAGAGTCTAAACAAAGAGCTCAAGCTGCTGTACAAGAGCTTACAAGTTTACAACTGAAAGAAGTTAGAAATACTATGATAGTTGCTATTAAAATACTTGAAGCAAGTGGAGTAAGTGAATTAATTATTAAACTTGGTATTAAAAAAGCTCAAGATAATTTTAATGAAGAACAACAAGACGCTTATAAAATGTATATGGATGCTAAAACATATCAATCCTTTGTTATAAAGGTAAGAAACTCTAATCATATATCTGCAACACTTAGAGAAGCAGAACCTATGTTAGAAATGAGTATTAGTGATTTTGATAAAGATCCTTTTTTATTAAATACTCCAGATTGTACTATTGATTTAAAAAAAGGTTTAAATGGTATAAGAGAACATAGAGCTGATGATTTTATTACTAAATGCACTTTAGGCTCTTTAAGTGATAAAGGAAGAAGTGAATGGAATAATGCTTTAAACCTATTTTTTCAAAATGATAGTGAATTAGAAAAATATGCACAGGATATAAACGGGCTATCTGTTATAGGTAGAGTCTTTGTTGAATTTATGGTTGTAGCTCATGGTGGTGGAAGAAATGGTAAATCCACCTTTTGGAACACCATTAGCGCTATTCTTGGGACCTATAGTGGCAAACTATCAGCTGATACCTTAACTGTTGGTTGTAGGCGTAATGTTAAGCCTGAGCTTGCAGAAACTAAAGGTAAGAGGCTTTTAATTGCATCTGAATTAGAAGAAGGAACTAGATTAAATACTTCAACTATTAAACAGTTTTGCTCCACTGATGATATCTTTGCTGAAAAGAAATATAAAGATCCTTTTGCTTTTACTCCAAGTCATACATTAGTCCTTTATACAAATCATCTACCAAAGGTTGGTGCAACTGATCCAGGGACTTGGAGAAGATTAGTAGTAGTTCCTTTTAATGCAACGATAGAGGGCAACGCTGATATATTAAATTACTCACAATATCTTATAGATACATGTGGAGGAGCTATCCTTTCTTGGGTTGTAGAGGGTGCTAAAAGCATTATTGATAAAAAGTATAAACTAACTCAACCTAAGTGTGTTGTTAATGCTATAGCGGCTTATAGAGATGATAATGATTGGCTTAATCACTTTCTAAGTGATAGCTGTGAAATTGAAAACAATTTTATACAAAAATCAGGTGATCTTTATACCACCTATAGAGTTTATTGTGGAATTAGAGGTGAATATATTAGAAGTACCGCTGACTTTTATGCAGCATTAGATTTAGTAGGTTTTAAGAGAAGAAAAACCAAAAAATGAAGTTTTGTTTATGGCCTTCAATTAAAAGAAATAGAGAATGATGCAGAAGATGATTTTCTAAAATAATTATTAAAAGGTGACACTGGTGATACTCCTATTATAAACTTTTATATAGAGTATTTTATAAAAATTTTAGCTCTAAATTATATCCTATTAACCAAAAGTATGAATCAATTAATTTCATTAACGGATATTTATATCCTGTTTCTTCAATTAATTCAGATTGAATATTTAATAAATCATCTTTATTTTTTACAGCAAAATGGTAAATTTTATTTATAGAATTAACTGAAAAATTTTGGATTAAATTAGGTTTATTATTGTTATTATAAGCCTTAATTCCTGATTGGAAAAAACGATCATAAGCAGGAATGCAACCTAATGTACCCATTAGTATTTTTGTTGTCAAAGTACTAGAAATCTTAGCCTTGGGAGAATTTTTATTTTTATACTCATAATATTTTAATCTTTCAGTTTCTAATATTTCTTGGATTTTCTCATGTAATGAAAAAGTAAGGGCTGCCATTTCTTTGTAATTGTTTTTATTTAATTTTTCATCGAGATTTTTTAAATCGAGATATTGATTCTCAAAAAGCTTTTGAATAACTGGTTTAAAAATTTTATAATCTTTTTGAATTAGAAAACTTGAACCCCGATACATTCCCCAACTTGCAAGATAAAATCCAAGATGTAGCATGGAAACTGTTTCATCAATATATTCATTATCCATATTTTTGAAATAAGAATAGCAATGGTTAAAGCTTCTATATCTATCATTTTGGTGATTTAACAATTTATCATAAAAAGGTTTTATACTGGATAAAGAGGGATTCATTAATATATATACTCCTTTAATGTTTATTTTTAAGGTAAAGATATAAGTTGTAAGTTATTGTAATATGATTATTGTTTCATTACTTATAACAATCATAAACCTTAAATATATTATTATAAGGCATCTAATAAATCAAGTGTGGATATTCTAGATGTAAGTTTTTTCTATAGGATGCAAAAAAAAATTGGCCCCGGGCCCTTGGGCTACCGGAGCTCTATCCATGCAACCAAATAATAATATTATTCTAAAAAAGATTCAACAGATAGTTTACATGAGGGTGAAAAAGTGTAATTTCTAAAAATAATATTAAAAGGTGACACTGGTGATACTCCTATTATAAACTTTCATATAGAGTATTTTATAAAAATTATATATATATAAGTAATAGAAAAGAGTGTCATCACCGTCACCTTTCTTTGATGTTAAAGCTAGACCAGGGAGAATCGGGAATGCCGACTGAATAAAGTCTTTGATACGATAGAAAAGGAAAAAAGGAAGTAACAATTACTGTAGGGTTACACGATGTATTGCGAAGAATTAAGAAATATGGGTAGGGTCTGAGAAGTCCTCTTGGTATTAATTAATATGCATCTGTGGAGTTAATTATAATCTATAAAAATATATGCTACCAGAATTTGGCATTTCATTATTATCATTGAGAGGCGCTCCGATAATTGCAAAATCTTCTGATACAGCAACTGATTGCCCAAAATTATCATTACTTTTTCCATCATAAGAAATAAGTTTTTTTTCACTACTCATCGTTTTTGTGCTGTTATCCCCTATAGTATAGATATATGCACTTCCAGAGTTATGGTCATTATCATCATCGTAAATTGATCCTACAATTACAAGATTATCTGATATACCGACAGAATTACCAAAGCAATCACCTGAAGTTCCATCTGATGTATATATTTTTTGTTCCTGAACCCATATTCCCTTAAGTGAGTCATAATGATAAATGTATGCACTTCCTGATTGTTCACCATTATCATCATCATAAATAGATCCTACTATTGCATATTTCCCAGAAATTGCTACTGATTGTCCAAAACTATCCACATACTTGCCGTCAGAACCATAGATTTTTTGTTTACTATTGAGAGTGTCTTCAATATTTTCTTCTATCTGAAAGACGTAAGCAACTCCGGAAGTCCTAACATTTCCATCTCCAAAGGTTGATCCTACTATGCAAGTAGATTCTGAAATTGCTACAGACCAACCAAATCTTTCGTAATATCCGCCTGTTAAAAGTTGTTCACTACTCTTTGTATTAATACCATCATTGCTAAGCTCATAGACATAAACTCCTCCATAATAAACTCCAGTCCCATTTTCCCTACGCGATCCAACTATTACATTAGTGTTCGAAATTCCTACTGAGTATCCATATTCTTGATTTGGAATACCACTAAAAGCAATAAGTTTTTGTTCACTACTCATCGTTTCTATGCTATTAGCACCTATAGTATAGATATAAGCACTTCCAGAGTTGCGCCCATTATCATCATCATGAATTGATCCTATAATTATATGATTACCTGATATACCGACGGAATAACCAAAGCAATCGTCTGAAGTTCCATCTGATGCATATATTTTTTGTTCCTGAACCCATATTCCTTTAAGTGAGTCATAATGATAAATGTATGCACTTCCTGATTGTTCACCATTATCATCATCATTAATAGATCCTACTATTGCATATTTTTCAGAAATTGCTACTGATTGTCCAAAGAAGTCACCATCAGTTAAATCCGATGCTACAAATTTCATTCTCCATTGTGCATACAAATCCACATTAGTTGTGCCCATGGTAAAATTTTCTTCATCCTCGAAGAGGATATCTCCAGCGCTAGAAGTTGACCATCCTGCGAAGTAACAACCTTCTCGTGTAAAACTATTTGCTTGTAAATATGCTGATGCATCAGTGTTAATATTTTGAGTTAGTGTGGATTCTTCACATGGGTAATTTACATGGAAAGTTATTGTGTTTGAGTTTGGGATCCATTGAGCATACAGATTAACACCTATTGCCCCCATAGTGTAGCTACTCTCATTATAATAAGTAATGCTGCCACCACTAGAGGTGGACCAACCGGAAAAGGTGTATCCTTTCTTCGTAAAACTATTTGCAGGGAGATAAAGACTTTCATTCAGATTAAGTGTCGCTTTATCCATAGACCCTTCTCCCCCGTTTGCGTGGAAAGATATATTATTATACAGGGGAATATCTCCTGGTGCATGGTATTTGAGCTCGTCTTTATGATTTACGTAAACTAAAAGAGTATCGCTAATGCGTTTCTTCAGTTCAGACGTTAAGTGTTTTACATTCGTTTCATATATATTATTTGAGAAATAATAATAGATATCATTTTCGATATCAAACATATCTATAAGGAAATTAAGTATTGTATCTCCATCGTTTAGCACAGTACTGTTACACCATAGAGAATAGTCATCTGCTCCTGTATATCTTTGATAATCAACAGATCCCCAAAGGAGAGTGATTTTCTCAGAGGATGAAGTGCTATTATATCCAAAGGGTTGATAAGTAACATAATTTGGAATAAACATATCTCCTAGTGAAGATGAATTGGTTCTTGATTTTAATACAAGGCTTGGTTCATTGCTTGTATTAATTTCTATGAATAAATATAGATCAAGATAGTATTGCGTAGAATGAGAAATTTCGTCTTGTAAAATATAGCGAGTAACCTCTTCATCAATATTTTTATACCAAACACCATCCACAGCTTCAATTTCAAGAAGTGTGTAACCATCCATTATAAGTTTTTCTTCATCAGTTAGTGCTTCATCTAGAGGGAAAAAATTACAAGAAATCGTAACGATTATTACGAAAAAAACAAAAAGAGGTAAAATTATTTTTGAAAAAAAATTATTTTTCATATTTGATTCCTAAATAAATATAGATTTTATAATAAAAAGTATAGCTTATTAATAAATAATTTTCAATGTACTTTACTAGCAGAAATAAAATTTATGTTTAAAGGAAGCGATAATGTATTGTTATAACGGAAGGGATAATGCAATTAATACATTAAAACAGGAAAAACAAAGAAAACTAAATAAATCTTTCAATAAATTAGAAAAAGTTCTTCTTCCAATAATCCTGTTTACACTATTTTGCCAATATTTTTTGCAATTTTTGCATAATTTATTATATTCCCTGAAAAGTTATGTATAATATAAAAAATATGGATTGCCCCATTTTTTAAGCAAAAAAAGCAATCCATATAACCCTAAACAAGGTGGCCTTATTATGGACCAAAATACTAACAATTATCAAGTGAAATCGGGTTCTGACGAACAAATTATTATTAACTTATACAATGACAGGTTGAAAGATCCTCATAAAAGTCTTTTACCAGCTTCAAGAAAACTTAATGTTAGTAAAACAACAGTATGGAGAAAATTAAAAAAATACTCAAAATTTGGTGCTCCCAGTTTTATTCATGGTAACAGTGGACGAACTCCTTCAAATAAAAAAGATCTAAAACCTATTAAAGAATTTATTGAAGAA